>Ga0257110_1000048_pt1 | contig 64363 bp, 44 predicted proteins | sample LP_taG_7_FD_190184 | JGI IMG/M metagenome (GOLD analysis project Ga0257110, IMG submission 190184) | Marine microbial communities from Northeast Subartic Pacific Ocean, Canada - LP_J_2015_P26_10m | ecosystem: Environmental > Aquatic > Marine > Oceanic | place: Canada: Northeast Subartic Pacific...
AATAGCTAAAGGTGGTGCTTGGTATACCTTTACTTCTGTAAAAGACAGTCCTAAGTTTCAAGGGAGTGAAAAAGCTATAGATTATCTTACAAAAAACGAAGACTTATTTAATTCTTTATGGAGCGAAGTTAAGCTTACTATGGGTCTGAAATAATGGATATTGTAGATTTAGATGGCAATACACATAAATGGTCTTTAACAGGACATATTGCTAAGGGTCAGATGGTTAAAAAATCTGATTTACATTTAAGAGCTAGGGAATTAATTAGAAGTTATTTTCCTACTATGCAGATCTTAGAAGAGGTCGGCATTCCGTTAAGACATGCAAATACTTTATTTTTAGATTTTTATCTTCCTCTATTAAAACTGTGTATTGAAGTAAATGGAGAGCAGCATTACAAATTTAATTCATTTTTTCATGGCACTAGATTAAACTTCATGAAACATCAAAGAAGAGATAGAGAGAAACGAGATTGGTGTGATTTAAATTCTATTAATGTTATAGAATTTCCATATAACGAGACAGCGGAAGAATGGGGAACAAAATTAAAAAATCATGAGTAAAAATTCTAAAGAGCAAGTAGAATATTGGGACAAAATATTAGACGAATACGAAAACAGCATAGGACTACCTCAATACAATAGAGATGCTTTACCAGAAAAAGAGCTAAATCAATATTTGTCTATGAATAGAGACGAATTGGAAAAATTAGTTCCTCAAGATTGTGGTCAAATAGCATATCGAATTTCTCAATTTGTATTTCATTTGCAGAGAACTATAAATAGAGAGATAGCAAGATATAATTGGGCAGATGAAGAAATTAAAATTACTATAGCTGACGACATCAATAATTACAAAGGTTACGGATATATAGAAAAATCTTATCAAGCTATTAAACATAATGAAAAAGCATATGCTTTAAATCAAATAAAAAAATATGCTAAACAAAGAAATGATCGTCTTTCTTATATGGCTAATAGTTTAAAAAACCTGTCAGATATTTTAGTGTCAATACAAAGAACAAAATCAAACCCTTCCTTGAGTTAATATGTTATCAGATCCAGCCTCAGAAAGAGCAATCCTTGCCGGTATTATAACTTACGGCGAAAATGTTTATTTAGATATTGCAGATATCATTTCTGAAAATAGTTTTACAATAGACACCAACAGTATCATATACAAATGTATTAAACAAGTATATGAAACTTCAGAAACAAAAACGATAGACATTCCTTCTATATATTCAGCAGCAAAACAACTAGGTTGTGATTCTATACTTTCTCAGAAATCTACCAGTGAACATCTAAAATCTGTTATAGATTTTCCTGTAGAAAGAGAGAACATTAGAAAATTTGCATCTACTCTTAAAAAATTAGAAATAGCAAGAACTTTAAAAAGAAAATTAGAACTTGCTGGTAAAAAGATAGGAGATTTATCTGGAACTGAGAGTATAGGTAAAATACTGGCTATAGCTGAAGATACAGTGTTTGATTTTGGCTCCTCTATTGCCGATACAGAAAATCAACCTATGCACATAGGAGAAGAAGTAGAAGAATACCTAGATTATTTAATGAATAATCCTATTGATAATGTTGGAATATCAACAGGTTTTCCTATTTATGACCAAGCTATTGGTGGAGGACTAAGAAAAAGTACTGTCAATGTAATAGCAGCAAGACCCAAAACTGGTAAAACTTTATTATCAGACAATATGGGTTTTCATATAGCTTCTAAATTACAAATACCAGTTTTAAATCTAGATACAGAAATGACACATGAAGATCATATACATAGAATATTAGCCATGATATCTTCTATTGAAATCAATAAAATAGAAACTGGCAAATTTGCAGATAGCAATATGCAAAAACAGAAAGTCCTAGAAGCTGCAAAACTATTAAAAGATTCAAAATATTATTACAAATCTATTGCTGGGAAACCTTTTGATGAGCAACTATCTGTAATTAAAAGATGGCTAGTTAAAGATGTTGGTCTGAATGCTGATGGTACAGCTAAAGACTGTGTGATTTTTTATGATTATTTGAAACTCATGGATAGTCAAGGTATGTCTCAAGACATGAAAGAATATCAAGTTTTAGGTTTTATGATGACGTCTTTGCATAACTTAGCTAATAAATATAAAATACCTATAGTCTCATTTATACAATTAAACAGAGATGGTATAACAAAAGAATCTACAGACACAGCAAGTGGTTCAGATAGAATTATTTGGCTTTGTAGTAATTTTACAATATTCAAAAGAAAGTCTGATGAAGAAATTGCAGAAGATGGACCGAACTCTGGTAATAGAAAGCTGATACCCGTTATTAGTCGTCATGGAGGTGGTTTGGACGATAATGACTATATTAATTGCAATATGGAGGGTTGGTGTGCGAGAATTACTGAAGGTGATACAAAGTTAGAAATTAAAAATAATACTTCCTCTAATAACGACGGGTTTATAATCAATGAGCAGTCTGATGAAACAATCGACTTCGTATAGTCAAGATCAGCTTAAAAATTTGTGTGATTTGGTATGTGATGATATTGAAAGACTTTTACAGGTTTTAGAAGTTGAAGATTATAGACTCACAGAAAAAATGGTTTTTTGCAAATGTCCTATACATGACGGAGATAATGAATCAGCATTAAACTTATACTATACTGGAGAATCATATAGAGGGAATTGGAAATGTAGAACACATGGTTGTGAAGAAACTTTCCGTTCTTCTATTATCGGTTTTGTAAGAGGTGTTTTGTCTCGTCAAAAATACAACTGGTCTTGCGATAAAGATAAAACAGTTTCTTTTAAAGATGCTGTAGATTTTTTATTAAAGTTTGTCAATAAAGACCTGGACAATATTAATATTAATAAAAATGTTGATAATTTTACTAGCGTAGCTAAAAGCTTTAGTAAGAAAAAACAAGAGAATAAACTTAAGCTAAAACCTAGCCAAGTAAGATCGTCTTTAAAAATACCAGCATCTTACTATATAAATAGAGGATATTCTGAAAAAATATTAGAGAAATATGATGTCGGCTTGTGTGACAATCCTGACAAACCTTTTTATAATAGAGTTGTAGTTCCTGTATATTCTTCTGACGGTAAGTATGTCATTGGTTGTACTGGTAGAAGCATCCACAATAAATGCTCAAAGTGTGGTTGTTATCATCATCCAAGGAGAGATTGTCCCGCACCAGACAAAAGATGGATATACTCCAAATGGAAACATAATCAAAATTTTAAATCACAGAATAATCTATACAATTTTTGGTTTTCTAAGGATCATATAAAGAAAACAAAAACAGTGGTTTTGGTTGAAAGTCCCGGTAATGTTTGGAGGCTTGAAGAAGCAGGGATTAAAAATAGCGTTGCTATATTTGGTTCTTCAATGAGTAATCATCAAAAATTATTAATAGATTCTTCAGGAGCTATGAATATCGTTGTGTTAACAGATAATGATGAAGCAGGAACAAAAGCCTATGAGCAAATTAATGATAAGTGCAAAGATATTTATAGAATGCACAGGCCAAAGTTCGATGCTGATGATATTGGTGAAATGTCTATAGAAAACATACAAGAACAAATACTCCCAACTGTAAAGGATATACATGAGCAATATTAAGATAATAGCTTTTGCAGGAAGAAAGCAATCTGGAAAAACAACTTGTTGTGAATTTGTTAAGAATGTATTTGAAACATCAAACCATTCTGGCGATTGTAGGGTCTATAATTTTGCAGACCCATTGAAACAAATGTGCATTAATGTTTTTGGACTTGACTATCATCAGTGTTATGGAACCGATGATAATAAAAACGAGTTGGTAAATTGCAAATGGCCAGATAATAAAAACATGACAGCTAGAGAAGTATTGCAATATGTCGGTACGGATGTTTTTCGAAAAATGCAACATAATGTATGGGCAGACGCTACCGTAAGACTTATAGAAAAAGAAAACCCTACTTTAGCTTTAATTGCAGATTGTCGATTCCCAAATGAAGTAGAAGCTATAAAAAATGCAGGAGGCATCGTCATAAAACTTAACAGAGACACTTACAATTCTACACATGCTAGTGAAGTGTCGCTAGATAAAGACAGGTATGATGAAAGTAATTTCGATCTGGTAGTAGATAATCAATACATTAATCTTAGTCAAAAGAACAAAACAATCTTTGACTTTCTAATCACAAAAGAGGTGTTATCATTATAATTACATATTTTAGAAGTTCTTCATACAATACTCACGACATGTGTGAGCAACAATATCTTTTCGATTATGTATTGGGCTATAAAGGACCTTCTAATAAAAAAGCAGACAAAGGAACGATAGTACATAAAGCATTAGAAATTTTAGCTTTTATAAAATATACAGAGCAACAAGGTGAAAACACTTTTGAAGATGATATTATAGGAGAAGTAAATATTCATGATTATGATTTAGACAAAATTATTCTCGATGTTTATACCTACTACACATCAATGTTTAATCATCACAAATGGACATCTACTGATTATAAAGATTGTCATAAGTGGACATATAAAGCCATAGAATATGGAGATGGTTTATTTGATCCTAGAAACAGAAATATTTTATATCCAGAACAAAGATTCGACATTCCTATTAATAAGTCATGGTCAAAATTTAGTTATGATCACAACGGTGAAAAACTAGAAGGTAATCTATCGCTTAAAGGGACTATTGACTTAATTGTTAGACCTAATGATAATACAGCAGAAATTATTGATTGGAAAACAGGCAGAAGATTAAATTGGGCAACAGGTGAGGAAAAGACACAAGAAAAATTAGAGCAAGACCCTCAACTTATGCTTTATTACTATGCTGTACAACATTTATATCCAGAAATAGATAATTGTATTGTTACAATATTTTTTATAAATGATGGTGGGCCTTTCAGTGTAGCATTCGGTAAAAAAGATTTAGCAAAAATGGAAGACTTGTTGCGTAGGAAATTTGATAAAATTAAAAAGACAAAAATACCAAGATTGAGCAAGAGTTGGAAATGTACAAAATTATGTCATTATGGCAAAACTGATTTTCAAGATACAGACACTATTACGCCGATGATAGAATATAGAGACGGACAGGTTTGCAAAAAGGGTGATTTTATGACAAAGTGTGAACAAGTCCATCATGATCTTCAAGTTAAAGGTATGAAGAATGTGGTTGACGAGTATACAGTTCCAGGGTATAATGTTGGTTACTATAAACCTCCTGGGAGTGCAGAATGAAAGATATAGATGTTTTAATTACTGGTTCTGGTGGTAGTGGTCAAAGCTATTTCATGAAACAACTAGGTAAAAATTTTACCACTAACTGCACAACAGATAATGACAGTCTTAAACACATGAGTAGTCCCAAACATCCTAAACTTTCTAATTATAATGTGAAGAAATGTATTTTTTTATACAATAAATCTTTTGAATGTATTTGTTCTTTTTATAGAAGAAATCCTTCTTGGCCTTGGTTTCAAGTTGTAAAATTAGGGAATTCTGGTAAATTAAGAGCAGGCAACCTTTCTACTCCAGATAGTTTTTTCTCTCTAGTAGAAGAAAGAAATGCTGATTTGTTTTCTATAGAATATCAATTTGAAAATTGGACAAATGCGAAAACTGATTTTCCTGTTTACTATGTAGATTTTAATAATATAAACATTGATAATCTTGCTTCTTTTTTAAATTGTGATAAAAAAATTCTCAGTTTCGATGTAAAGAAAAGAAGAGAATATCCAGAACTAAGGGAGAAATATCCTTTAGCATATTCTCTCTACCAAAATTTAGACTTAAAAAAACAATCCTTAGCTGAAGAAGCAAATAGTAGGCAAGGTATCGCAACATGACATATTCACATTTTTGGACTAGTGTTCCGGGTTGGTTCAATCATGTTCGAACTTTTAATTTAATTTTGGATATGATACCTAATAATTTTGTTTTTGCAGAAATAGGAACATTTATGGGAAGAGGTTTGAGTTACTTCACTGTTGAATCTTTACTAAGGATGAAGAGTGGTGAAATCTATGCGATAGACACATTTCAAGGTTCTGAAGAACATCTTAATAAAAACAGCCCCCATTTCATTCCTGCTTTAAAAGAAGATGTAAATTTTTTACTTAAAGAATATAAAAAACACACATCAGATATACGGGAGTATATAACTACAATACAAAATGAATCCACTGTTGCAGCTAAGTCTTTTAGAGATGAATATTTTGATGCCATTTATTTAGATGGTGCTCATGATTATAAAAGTGTTCTCGAAGATCTTGAATCTTGGTATCCCAAATTAAAACAGGACAAAATTTTACTATTCGGAGATGATTGGGGTTGGGATACTGTTCGACAAGCAGTTGAAGACTTCGTAAAAGATAAAGATCAATTGAAAATTTTTATAACAGAACCTAATGAATATCTAATTACAAACTTAGAGTTGAACTAATGAAAAAATATATACCTTTACATGTACATAGTCACTATTCTCTATTGGATGGACTAAGCAGGCCAAAACAAATTGCACAAAGATGTGTCGATATCGGTGTTAAAAGCTGTGCTATTACAGATCATGGAAATATAGCTGGAGCAGCTCAAGTTCATGCAGCATTAAAATCTAAAGGTATTAAGCCTATCTTGGGCTGTGAATTATATATCTGTGATCAACACGCATCAATGAAAGATAAGAGTAATGGTAAGCTTAGTCATTTTATAGTTTTGGCTAAAAACTTACAGGGTTGGAATACATTAGTAAAAATAATTTCTGAATCTAATAAGCCAGAACATTTTTATAGAAAACCAAGATTAAGCATAGATCAGCTTGCGGAAATTGTTGATGAAAATATCATAGGGTTCTGTGGACATTTAGGTTCGTACTTAGCTAATAAAATCTTATCTAATGATGAAATTGTTGACAATTGGAAATCCATAGCTACTACTGAAGTTAAGAAACTGAAAAAAATATTTGGAGATAATTTTTTTCTTGAAACTCAACTCATGGACAAAGAGCTTAATCCTGCTCAAATCTCTTTAGCAGAATGCATTCGAGAGCTTTCTAAGGATTTAGGAGTTCGAGCAATCTGCACTCCTGACGCTCACTATGCAAATCAAAAAGACGCTATAGATCAAAGAATACTTTTGTGTAATAATTTAAAAACTACACTTCCAGAGATTAATAGAAAATTATCTAATGAAGAAGATGTTCCAATGTCTACATTTTTTATTAGCGATAAATATTATATACTATCTCCAGAAGAAATGCAGGAGCTTCACACCGAGGAAGAAATAGAAAACACTAACTATGTCGATAGTCTTTGTGAAAGCTATGACATTAATCATGAACCTAGATTACCTCCATTTCAAACGGAAACATCTCCGGATGAATATTTAAGACAACTATGTAGAGAGGGCTGGAAAAGAAAAATAGGTACTAAAGTAGAAAAATCGTTACACGAAAAGTACGCGGATAGAATCAAGTATGAGCTATCTATTTTACAATCTGCTGGTCTTTCTAGCTATTTTTTAATAGTGTCCGATATAGTCAAATATGTGAAGTCTCAGGGGTGGTTAGCAGGTCCTGGTCGTGGTAGTGCTGCAGGATGTCTGGTCTCATATCTCATAGACATAACATCTATTGATCCAATTAAACATGATCTAATATTTGAGCGTTTTTATAATGCTGGTAGAAATACAAAAGGTAGAGTTTCTATGCCTGATATAGATATGGATGTTCCGATTAATCAGAGAGAGCAGGTTATAGAATATATAAAAGATAAGTATGGTTCTGACAATGTTTCTCAAATGATTACATTTAATACTTTAAAGGGTAGAGGAGCATTAAAGGATGTGTTAAGAGTATATGGAGATGTGACTTTTGATGAGATGAATCAAATAACAAAAAATATTCCTGATGAAGCAAAAATAGCAGATGAATTAGAACAAATGAAAGATGAGTATGGAGATGCTTCTATTATACGTTGGGCATTAGAAAACAGAGTTGACAACCTGAAGAATTGGTGTTATATTGATAAGGAGGGAAACCTCTCAGGTCCGTTCGCTAAAAGATTTGAACAGGCCATGCGTTTAGAAGGAACAAAGGTTAATCAATCTAAACATGCTGCTGGTGTTGTCATTACAGATAAAAAATTAGAGACTATTTGTCCAATGATTTTTGACACAAAAACAAAGCAACCAATTGCTGGTATGGAGATGAATGACTTAGAATATTTGGGTATTATTAAATTTGACGTTCTAGGTATAGCTATGTTAGACAAGGTAATGAATATTAGTAATACTTTAAGATATGGAGAACTATAAAATGAGTAATTTATTTTCTGATTTAAAAGAAGGTGATAAATTTCAAATTCCTGGTAAAGAAATAGTATATGAAAAAACAAAAGCTGTTAAAATCAGTTGTTGTAAATCACAGAATGCTAGACAATTGAATGATACTACTAAAAAAACTTTTTTTCAACCAGGAACGATTGTAGAGAAAAATGGCTAATAAACAAAAAATTTGTGTTTTTGACTTAGAAACAGATGGCGTTGATCCTGAAAAATGTGATCCTGTACAAATTGCTGCTCTTATGATTGATCCTGTAAGTTTGGAAATCATACCAGATTCCGAATTTAATATTAATTGTAAGCCAGCTAAATTAGAAAAAGATAAAGACTATTGCTACGAAGATAGTGATGTTTTAGAATTCCATGCAAAAGTAACTGGAAGTTCTAAAGAAAAAGTCTTAGCAAGCTGGAGAGACTATCCCAAACAGTCTGCAAGTTGGAAAATGTTTATAAGTTATCTAGATAAGTATCATACTAGATCTTCTAGAAAAAATCAATTTTCAGCACCTATTGCGGCAGGATACAATATCAATAGGTTTGATTTAAGGATTTTGCAAAGACTTAGCACAAAATATAAAAATGTTAATAAAGAAGGTAATATGAATATTTTTTATCCCAGAGATGTGGTAGATATTATGAATATCCTTTTTTATTGGTTTGAGTCAAATAATGAATTAGAGAAATACACATTAGATCATTTTAGAGACTATGTGGGTATCTCCAAAGAAGGTGCTCATGATGCACTAAAAGATGTTCAAGACTCTGCTCAAATTTTGATTAGATTTTTAAAATTACATAGGTCACTCTCTGAGAAAATTAAATTTAGAAATTCATTTACATGAAATATTATACCTTTGATTGCGGTTGTAAATTCAAGCTTTTGGACGATAATGAAGACAAAGAAATCCCATCTATTGATTTTTCATTATCTTTAGAAGACCTTAATTTAGACTGTAAAAAAACTTGGGATCTTATATCTTCTGGAAACACTAAAGGCTGTTTCCAGCTAGAGTCTCGTTTGGGCAGATCAATGGCTAAAAAGTTAAGACCTGAAAATATAGAACAGCTTTCTGCATTAATTAGCATTATGCGTCCTGGTTGTTTAGAAGCAATGAGAGACAATAAAAGTGTTAGTAATCATTTTATAGACAAGAAGAATGGACAAGAGAGTATTGATTATTTTGATCCATGCTTAGAGTCTGTACTCAAGCCTACATACGGAGAAATGATTTATCAAGAACAAGCAATGGAAATTGCAAGAATCATTGCTGGTTTTGACCTCCAAGAGGCAGATGTTTTGAGAAAAGCCATCGGAAAGAAAAAAGTTGACTTGATGGCAGAAGTGAAGAAATCTTTTTTAAAAGGTGCTAAAAAAACTGCTGTCACTTCTATAGAACACGCAACAGATATTTTCGGATGGATCGAAAAAAGTCAAAGATACAGCTTTAATAAAAGTCATGCTATCTCTTACGCATATAACGCCTATCTTTCTGCTTATAGCAAAGCACATTTTCCTAAGATATTTTTTGCTTCTTATCTAAAATATGCTAAAGATAAAATAGATCCACAACAAGAAGTTAGAGAACTAGTACAAAATGCCACAGAAATGAATATTAAAATCACAGTTCCTGATTTGTTACTTATGAATCAAAATTTTTGTATATCCAATGAGAAAATATACTTTGGTTTAACAGACATTAAAAATGTGGGATTATCTGTTTATAAGAAACTTGTAAAACTAAACGAAGATTATCCTATTAAAAATCTGTGTTGGACGCAATGTCTTTTTATGATATTAGATAATATAACTTCGACTGCGGCAAAGGCTTTAATTTCTTGTGGAGCATTAGATATTTATAATAAGTCTAGGACATATATGCTTTTTGAGTATGAGATGATATCAGAATTAACAAAAAAAGAAAAAGAGTATATATGCGGAATTGATTTAGAAGATTTTGATTTGCTGGGTATCTTAAATATTCTTTTAAAAAAACCTAGATTAAATGTAAATCGTAAAGCGATTATTAATAATTTAATCAGCTCTATAGAAAATCCTCCCTATTCTTTGGATGATAAAATAGAGTGGATGTGTGATACGGAAAGTGATCTATTAGGTATTAATCTGACGTATTGCAAATTAGATTCATATAATATTAGTAATGTCAATACACAATGTAGAGATCTAAAGGGATTGCAGCCGGGTGCAAAAGTTATGATGGCTGCTGAAATAGAAAGTTTTAACATTGTTAAAATTAAGAAAGGTCCCAATAAAGGAAATGATATGTGTTTTGTAACAGCTACAGACAGTACTGGCTGTTGTGATTCGGTTATCTTTTTTACTGAGCAATTAACTCTTTACAGAAATGAGCTTTTGGAAGGAAATATTGTAATTATACAAGGAAAAACCTCTAAAAATGGAGGTTTGGTTGTGGATAAAATTTATAAACCTAGAGGTTGACATAAAACATCGTAAACCTATAATAACTGTAGGTTTGGAACTTTTTACCGATTTTAGGAGTTTAACATGAATATTGTTTTAATTAAAGGGAATTTAGCAAGAGATCCTATGGTGCGTTCTGTAAAGACAAACAGTGGTAAGGAAACTTCTGTTGTTAATTTTACAATCGCAACATCAAGGGAATATACCAAGAACAATGGGCAAAAAGATAAAATTAAGTCTTTTATTCCTTGCGAAGCTTGGGATACTGGTGCTGAAATTATTGGCAAGTCTTTCGAAAAGGGAGATCTTGTGATGGTTGAAGGTTCTATTAGAAATGATAGCTGGGAAAAAGATGGGGTTAAGCACAATACTCTTAAGATCCGTGTAAATAACTTTTCTAAGATCACCAAGTTGTCAAATACAGAAAAAACAACTAACCCAGAGAATGAAGAAGTTGTTACTTCTTTTTAGTATCAAATATCCTTTTAACACTGAAGCGGGAGCAATCCCGCTTTTTTTATACGCACTATGAAAAAGAGATTAAAAGTTTTAGTTTGTGGAGAAGCCAGTTTTTTAGATTCTGGTTTCTCTACATATCAATATCAATTATTAAATAGACTTAGAAATAATCCAAATATACATGTTGCAGAACTTGCCTGTTATGCTGGAGTTAATGATCCTAGAGACTATAAATGCAACTGGAGATTTTATCCTAATTCCGTTTCTTCTCAAGACCCTAGAATAAAACTATTCAACAGTAATGGTCAGAATTCTTTTGGTAAATGGAGATTTGATTATTGTCTTTTAGATTTTAAGCCAGATGTTGTTATAGACATAAGAGACTATTGGATGAATGGTTTCCAAGAAGTTTCTCCATTAAGAGATTATTACAAATGGGTTTTAATGCCCACTATAGATTCTGAACCTCAACAAGATAGTTGGATTAGTACATACTGTAATGCAGATGCTATATTTACATATTCTGATTGGGCTAGAGACGTTTTGATGAAGCAGTCTAATAACAAGATTAATTATATAGACACATGTTCTCCGGGTTTCGATGTTAATTATTTACAAGGTAGAGATTACACTCTAGACGATATAAAAACAAAACTTGGATTACCACCCAAATCTATTATATTAGGCACTGTTATGCGTAATCAAAAACGTAAATTATTTGCTGAATTAATTAAAGATTTTAGAGAATTATTGGATCGTTTAAAAAAAGAACAACATACGGACTATAATAATATATACCTGTATCTCCATACAAGCTATCCAGATTTTCTTTGTTGGGACATACCATCATTACTGCAAGAACATCGGGTCATAAATAAAGTTTTCTTTACTTACTCCTGCAAAGAGTGTGGTCATGTTCAGTCTTTAATGTATTCTGGCTCAAAAACATATTGCAAAGCTTGTCATAAATATTCATCTTCTATGCCGTGCGTTAATAACGGAATTAGTAGAGATTCCTTACAAGACATATATGATGTATTTACTATGTACATCCAGTATTCAATATGTGAAGGTTTTGGTATGCCTCAAGTAGAAGCTGCTTCTTGTGGTATCCCTGTCATTACTATGAATTATAGTGCTATGGAAGATGTGATAAAAAAACTTAATGCATATAAAGTAGATATATCTTATAAATTTAGAGAACTAGAAACTTTTGCAGATCGTGTGTATCCTGATAGAGAGAATTTATTTGAACATGTAAAGAACTTCTTATCTTTAACCCAATTTCAAAAAAATATAAAAAAGTTAAATTTTCAACACAGATGCTATCTTCATTATAAATGGAAAGATTCTTTAGATAAGTGGGAGAAATACCTTAATAATTTATACAAATCTGAATATAGATCAGACTATACTCATGCACTAGAGCCTATAGAATATTTAGATAGAGAATATATAAAAAATATGACAACTAATCTTGATAAGATAAGATTTATACAAAATCATTTGTCTCATTTTAATTTATCAGATAATATTCTTCTTAAGTTTTTAGATCAATTAAACTCAGGCTATCTGGTAGAGAATGGTATTAATAGAGATTTTTCGTTAGAAAATTTACTAGACATATGTAACTCTTTAATATCGTCAAATAACAATGCTAGAGAAATTATGTTAAACCCTAGTCAACTACAAGAACATGACTTTATACAATATGCCATATCGAAAGATACAGATTTATGATTTCTAAAGTTAATGAATATGAAAACAGAATTACGCAAACAATTTATCAAGAAATGCTTATAAAGAATAAAGCTAAAAATATTCTTTTGCAATTTAATAATTTTGAAAATATTTATTTATCTGGACTGTATGATCAAAATATAAGCATTCCTGAACTAAACAATCTTATCAAAGAGACAGACATAAGTAAAAAATATAAAGATGTTGATAATGTTTTCGTGTTTAATCAATTTGAAAAAAAACTTTTTGCAAATGAAAAAAATGTAAATGTATTACAAATTCCTACACACACAAGCAATGATGTTATTACTACAAAATTTAATGCTAGTATTTTTAAAAAATTTGGATATCTATCAAGTTTGATTCAAGACCAACCGATATTAATTGATGTTATATCTTCTTTTTATTACTCTACTACTCTGAGACCTAATATTGTTTTACTTTTAATGATTGAAGGAGAGAACTCTGAGGTTGTAAGTTTTAAAAATAATTTGTATAAAGATCTTGGAATACCTAAAGAAATTCAAAATAAAATTTTATGGTTCAGTCAAGGTGTCCTAACAGATGATGCGAAAATACAATTTGCAAATTCTATTGATCACTTACTGCATTGTAGTATTTATAGTATTGATAACTATTTAATACAGTATTGTTTGGTTAATAATAAAACTATATATTCTCAATATCAATATTTTGATAAAGTTAATTTGATTGAATCTCATTTGAGATTTGTTTACAACGGTTCTAGTTTAGTTTCTTATCTTTCTCCCAATTTAGACAATCTAATTGAGATATTTGAGACAGATAAAGTTTCTACCCATAATACTATGAATTATACCAATACAGGAATTATGGAATACGTATGATAGAAACTTATAATAGACTTTATACTAATCTGGATAAAAAAATCTTATATGTCAAACACAATTCTTGTTTTGATTTAATAATGCAAGAGGTATTTCCCGACATGGTTTCTGTTGATTCCGTGGACAAGATTAATCATTATTTTACTTTCACTTCTGTTATATATAATAATTTATTTGATTTATCGAATATTGGATTGCAAAATTTTTCATATTGCGAGAATAGTAGTATATGTTTTATTCACGAGTTTATTTGTGGAGAAAGTAATTTTTCTAATATACAAAAGATACTAAAAGCTAATAATGCAAAAATAGATATCATGAATTGTAATCATAATAACTCTGAGTACTTACAAGCATACACAAAATACGGAATACCATATCATGATGTTAAAAATGAATCAGATTCTAACAAAATACTTATCATAGGAGATAGAACTCGTCTAGAAAAAGTTTTAAATTTTTTAAAGAAAAATAAAATAAAATTTGATGTAATTGATAAATTTTCTGAATTTAAAGATTATAATGAATTTTTACAATTTGTGAAAAAATATAAAGTAGTTTGTTCACATACCAATATAGACCTTTATGTTGCAACATCAACTGGCTGTTCTACTATAGATTTGAATAAGGTTGTTGATGCTCAAGGTCTTTTACAGGTTCTACTACATTGTTTACAAAATCCTCAAAAATTAGATTCTGAAATTTTATTAAAATTAAATTTTCATATGTTTAAGAAAGACATATTAAATGCAAACAATATCAAAACTCTCATGTAAGAATATAGAAGATATAAAAGATATTCCTAATTTTTCTTTGATGTGCATACAGCTACAAGACATAGATTTTGTGGAAAATAAACAAGAGATTTTAAATATTTTTACCAGAAAGCTCAGAAGAGATGGTGAAATTATTATAGATTTTAAAAATTTTCAACGAATACTAAATCTATATATAAACAAAAAAATATCTTATAAAGATATGTTTGAAACAATAAAAGACTTACCTCATCAAACGTCTTACGCTGATATCTTTGATTTTTGCAACAATAATCCATCAATACAAATATATAAAGTGATAGAAGAAAAAACTATGGATATTATTTCATTAACAAGAAAGGGTTATTAAATGGACACTCAATGTAATGAATGTTGTTTTTTAAAAAATAACTCTTGTGACTTAGGTATTCATGACGTTATGCGGGAAAAATTAAAAGAGGAAAAAGGCAAATATACTCTTGTAGATTTTAAATGTATGTATGGTTTTGGTAAAAAAACTTATGAAGAAAATAAATATCTAATGTCTTATGATGATTTAAAGTCTAGCGTATTAGATAAAAACGAGATGACATATGTTTTATACATAGACAAACCTAGTTATGTTTTTAATACAGAAGAGATGTTGGATTACATAGGAGCTATCAAGTACAAACCCGCTGCTTTATGCGTTGTTTCATATAAACAAGTCTCTAAAAAAACACTAGATGAATTTCAAACGAAATGCGACATTCCTTGGAGAGTCGTATTCCCCCATGTGGAATCTAGTAAGTATGATACTCTTATAGGGGCTTTTAACACTTATTTAAAATTTAACCCAGATTTGTTTGTTCTGAGAGATTTTTATAATAATTATGAAGAAATTATTAATTCTATACATATTGAGCATGTAATGAACGAAACCAAAGAATCAGTAATTTGCTTAAATAATCAAATAGATAATATATACATACCTAAAGAATGTTTTTTTGCTAACGAGCACAATTGGAAAGATTTAATAAATAAACCCAAACAATACCTTTCTTCAATTACCAGTAAAGTTATTTTATGATCAATATCACCTGCATGATGACAGAAATTACTAAAGGTATGAAGTCAATAGGCCCAAAGTATATCTATAAACACAACAGCAAATCTTTGATAGAGTATCAAATACACTATATTAAAAAATATAAATCTAAAATTAATTTGAATTTGATTCTTGGCTTCGGTGCTGATAAAATTAAGAAACAGCTTGAAAAACAAAAAAATATTAAAATTAATTATTTATATAACTCTAATTATTTAAACGAAGAGAGTGGAGGAAACTTTAAGATTGCTATTAAAAACTTTAATAGTAAGAAAGAATCAGGTATGTTAATAATGAACAACGGCATATTGGCAAATATTAATTGGGAAAGATATATAAAAAAAAGTACTTTAAATAAAATATTTTACACAGATGAAACGTGTAGAAACTTTAACCTTGGTTTTGATAACAATGGCGAATATTTGTTTTACGACTTACCCAATACGTGGCTAGAAATAATATATTTAAATAAAAGAACCGTTTTAGAACTACAAGAAAATATTCCTGAAGCAATATATGATAACATGTTTTTATTTGAGATTATAAATTTGTTAAAAGAAAAATCACATTTAAATTTTGAAACAATAAAGCTTCCTCATAATAAACTTTTTAAATTTAATTCTCCAAAAGACTCAAAATACTTAGCTGAATTTTTATGATATTAATATCTAACACATACTCAAATTATTTAGAATCTATTATGACAATATTGCATGAAAAATCAATACCATATAAAATTATAAATATAGAAGATATTATTATGTATTATGATATTTATAAACCATTAAAAATCTTTTTATCTAAAAAAGACAAAACAAATTTAGCAGTTAAAAGTTTGGTGAAAGAAGATAAAAATATCGTTCAATACGAAACAGATAATTTAGTATTAAATACTGATATTACAACTAAATGTAATAAAAACAATAATGTGGCACTTTTTTTAGACTATAATAAAATACCGGACAATGTATCTTTATTATTGGCTCCAAATAAATTTTTACCTATACACATATTTAATTGTAGCATAAAACATCCCCAAAACTCTGGTAAAATTAATTGTTTAGAGAGATTAGAAATTATAAAAAAATATAACGGCGTCATTGCATTCAATAATCATTATAAAAAAGAGTGTCTATTAAGTGGTACGTTTTACTACGATATTAATATAGTGACAGAAAAAGACATAAAAGAATGCTTAAACAAAAGTATTAATCCTCAAAAAATTAATTCTAACAAAACCTATCAGAACCACTTAGAGGATTTGTTATATGGATAATGATCTTGGAATAGTGATAGATAGTACGATTAGTAGAGAGGAAATCTTACTGATAGTAGATCTGTATCAGCAATTTTCTACTTTTTCAGAACTAAATCAACTCTTCACATTCACTACTGCACCATCTTCGTTGAACGACATACCGCAACTACCAATAGAAAAAGCTTCATTTTTTAAAGGCAACATCTTACTGTTTAATAATAATATGCTGTTATTTGCTAAAAACTTTTTCAATTATAATAAAATTATGTATTACATGACAAAACCAGATTGGTTATTTATAGCTGCAAATAATTCTAATAAATCAATCAAAAGTTTATATAACGACACAAGAGATTTACAGATTCACACTAATAACAAAAACGTTTACGACCTATACAAAAATATGTGGGGAGATAACATTAATTTAGGAGATTTAAATTATGAAAAAACTATACACTAAACTTACCGACATAGAAAAAAAGACTATTATTGTCGAAGCCTATGTTAAGGATAAAAAAAGTTTTCAAATTATCGCAGAAGAATATAAAACATACAGTAATAAAATTAGACGAGATGCAAAAAAGTTTAATGTTAAAATTAGAGATAAAAGCCAAGCTCAAAAAAATGCTTTAAAAACAGGTGCTCATAAACACCCAACCAAAGGTACTAAAAGATCAGAAGAAACTAAAAATAAAATTGGACAATCTGTTTTAATCTCTTGGGAAAATCTTTCTGAAGAAGAAATATCACAAAGAAAATTAAAAAATCTTGAGACTTGGAATAAAATGTCTGATGAACAAAAAGAGAAAATGCAGCAAGCAGCTAATAGAGCTATTAGAGAGACCAGTAAAGTAGGGTCCAAGCTAGAAAAGTTTTTATTGCAAAAGTTTATTGCTAGTAATGTAGATGTACAATTCCATAAAGAACAATTTTTAGTAAATACCAAGTTGCAAATTGACCTTTTTTTACCTAGTATAAACACAGCAATTGAAGTTGATGGGCCTTCTCATTTTTCTCCTGTGTGGGGAGAAGAAGCTTTCAAAAAAGCTCAACAATACGACAAAAAGAAACAAGGTCTTATTTTAGGTAAGGGACTAGCTTTAATTAGAATTAAACAAACAAAGGATTTTTCTAAAGCTAGATCTGAACTTATCTTTGAAAAATTAATAAAATTGGTAGATCAAATAACTAATAAATTTCCAGAATCAGATAACCGTTTTTTTGAAATAAAGGACATATAATGCCAAAAGCTAAAAAGAGTATACCTGACATTAATGATATTGAGTGGACAGACTATGTTTTAGGACTATTGTCAGATGATGAAAAAATTGCCGGTAATCCTACAACAGATGGTTTAAGAAGAGTTTTCGAAATAGCTATGGACTGTACTGTAGTTGAATCATCTTCCAGTGTTGTGCAAACTCCAGAACCTAGCAATGGCAATAGGGCCACTCTTACTCACACACTGGTGTATGTTATAAACGATCCTGATATAGACGAACATTTTAAAGTTAGGACTGTCAATGGTTCAGCAGACGTCTATTGGGGTAACTGTGATAAGGTTTATAGAAATCATCCTGTTGCTGTAGGTGAAACCAGAGCAGAAGGCAGAGCCTTGAGAAGAGGTCTGAAACTAAGAAAAGTTGTTGCCGCAGAGGAAATAGCTAAGGAAGTGGAAGATCTTGACGGCAATAATGTTAATAAAATTACAGATAATCAATTAAACTTTATTGATGTACTGTCTAATAGATTAGATATTAATGTCAAATCCTTAGTGAGTAATCTTAAGATAGAAAACGAGAATATTTTTGGACTAGCCCATGATGAGGCTGTTTCTATAATAAGAAGGTTATCTGAACTACAACAAAATGTAAATGATATTCCTGAATCGCTTATGGGGTATGACTCAAACTGGAGAAATTGATAATGAAAGCAACTTATAGAGTTAATGAAAAGATCTCTTTTGAGATAGAATCTGAAGGACAAAAAGAACTATTTAAAGAATTAGCTACTGTCCAAGAAATTTTTGGAGAAAGTAAATGTGGAGTATGCGGATCTGAAAACATTAAATTTGTATGCAGGACTGTAGAAGATAACATATACTATGAGTTACGCTGCATGGACTGTGGAGCTACTCTATCCTTTGGTCAACACAAAAAGGGTGGAACTCTCTTTCCTAAACGTAAGGATGCCGAAGGAAACTATATGTCACATAACGGATGGTACAAGTGGCAAGCTAATTCCGGCGGTAAAAAGAAATAATTACCATTTCTTTATAGGACAATGTTGATTAGCCCAATCCAGTTTACTAATTAATTTAGTTTGAGCTGTGATTGGGCATCCGCATTTTGTGCAAGAATATCCATCAAACATTTCACAAGACTTGCATATCTCCAATCTTCTATTTCTTTCTTTAGGTGATGTTCTTTCTCCACCAGATAGTACGTGTTTAAATAAAGCTTGCGTAAAATTAATAGCTTTAACAAAAATAGAAGGACTTTTACTTTGTATTTTATGTCTAAAATTCTTTGGAATTAAATGTTTTCTACAAGGTATTGGTGGAGGTTCTACATCTTTAGGCGTTATTAAAACATAGTCACAATCTTTACACAAATATTTGTTTTCTTTTTTATTTGATTCTACTAAAATAAAATTACAAAAATCAATCATTTAGACACTAGAGCTTGGTGTTGGTGTTACGGGTTTAGTTTGACTTAAGGATAAAGAAGGAGTTATACTGGGTGTTATACTGGGTGTTGTTGTTGGACATATCGCAAATTTACCTTCAGCATAATCATTACCTTTTTCTTCTCTAAGATTATTTACTTTCTCGCTTATATGCCATCCTAGTACAGAACGATCATCATAGCATACTACAGCCTCTCCTTCTACAAACCTAATGTTCAATTCACAATTGTAGAATTCGCTTGGAGACAAAGAAACTGTTACAGATGAAGTTGGTGTGGGATATGGTGTTTCTGTTGGAGTTTGAGACATGCTTATGCTTGGACTACATGTCATCGAAGGTGTAACAGTTTGAGTTTTACTTAATGACATTGTTGGGGTTTGAGTGTGTGTCATACTAGGAGTTACAGTAGGAGTCCTAGTTGGTGTGTTGCTAGGAGTTGGCGGAGGGTCTGGTACTGCTCTTTCTACCACAAAAGGAATACCTACTACATCTCCTCTTTCTACAAAATCACCGGAGGCAGCAAATTTTAGTCTTAAACTATGAGCTATTGTGTCAGGATCAGGAATCCCGTTACGATCTTTACAATGCTCTGTTCCTGGAGCATCAAAATTTTCATCTGATGAATCTATATATATAGGATCACTAATCTCTCCAAAATTAAAGGTTTCAATAATAGGACCATTTTCTACCGTTCCATCCTCTTTTTCTATAAGTGTTTGAATTTTAAGAGCTTTCTCATTATCTTTAAGTTCCGATACATGTTCTGTTTTGTAATTTACAAAAGTATTACCTACAAACTCTGCCTTACCAGAAAGCCCACCTTCTTCCCAAATTAGTCCTTCTTGACCTGTTCTTTTATAGTAATTGATAAGGTCTTCATTTTGTCTCGATAAGCAAAACTGCCACACGCCTTTTAATTCACTTTTATCTTGATTATTCCCAAACTCATCATCGTACATAGGACCGTTGAACACGTAAATAGGTAAAATTGTAGGTGTAATAGTTTGTGTTGGTGTTGCAGTTCTAGTTTGAGTAGGAGTTCTTGTAAAAGTAGTTGTCGGAGTTGGCGTAGGAGTAGGAGGTCTAGTAGGTGTTTGTGTAGTCGTTATTGCTGGCGTAGATGTAAAAGTTGGTGTTGGAGTTTGGCTACGAGTAGGAGTCTGAGATTGTGTAGGTGTTTTAGTCTGTGTTGGGGTTCCTGTAATACAGACATATCCTTTGTATCTCGCCATTGATATTCCTAATAAAAATTATTTATAATTGTTAAAATTTGATTAACAGAAGCTTGTGTGTAATGGTGCGTAGATACACTACCCCTATTTTCTAGAATTTGAAGATACTCAGCAGCGTCATTTTCTAATTCACTAACTCTAGACTTGCCGGGAAAACCTTCAGTATTTGCTAAAAGAGCTGATTTTTCATTTGCATCTACATACCTAGCACACTTATGATTAATGATATTACGATTGGCTTTATTGTCAACAGGAGCTCCTGCCAATCCTAAAGCTAATAATCCAGAGTATAACTTACATCTTAAATACAAACCTGCTTTAGCAGGATTTGCAAACCCTCTAGCAAATAAAGTAATTAAATTTTCTGGTCTAATAGAACTTGCTGAACATTGAATATTTTTATCGTATTCATAAGGTATCCATTCAAAATCATCCCTAGTATCCAATCCGTCTGTTTTAAATTCCATTCTGTCTGTGCTTCCATAAAAAGCCCTAAATATCATTTCATTAGACAATTTATAATATGGAGGAACAGTAGTTTCTATTTCTTCAGACTTGTCAGCATTCGTTGTTCCACAAACCCAACTATAAAAATAGTTTTTAATATTCATACCATCTGTATATTTATTACGACCTTTATATGCTAAACCATTTGTTTGCAAAACATATGCATCAAATTGTAGATCTAAATTTTTTAACTTTCTAGGCCAGTGAACAAATCTTATTTTTATATTATCCTTATCTTCTAATATATCTTTAGCAGAAGTAAGTCCTGTTCCATTTATTCCCTGAGCTAATTCATAAGTTTCTCTAACTCTTAAAATAGTATCAACATTAGTGTTTCCACAAGATAATCTTAAATTAGATTTTTGTAATACTTCTTTTTTCCACGTAGCATCAGGGTATAAAGCCTTTTGAGCTTCTATAGCTTCATCAGAGTTAACGAATGTCATGCTAGGGTTCCCAAATTCGCTTATAGGAGCCACGGTATTAAATAGAAACCTCTCAGTCCTTTGTTTTAAAGATTCGGTTTTAGCAGCTTCAGAGGAGATAGGAGGAGTATCTGCATTGCTATCTCTTGAACTACCATAAGGACTATCTCCACAGACGTTAACACAATTTAATCCTTGGTTATTATTAATCTCATAACATGAATATTCTATTTTTTTTAATATTCTAACACTATTTTGTCTAGTAAGATAAGCCTTCTGCTCTCCATCTATGTTGATCCAATACTTTCTGTCAGAGTAATTTGTGTCAATTTTTTCAGAAACTTCTTCTGTGATACCAGTTGCTATAGAATTATATATTTTATTATCCGTACTTCTTACTTTTACATTTTCAGATATATAATCTCCAAAATTTCCCGGTGGAATCTCCGAAATAGGACTCTTCTCCCTATCGTAACTATTATGAAACATAAAATGATCTGTATTTTTACCATCTTTATTTGGAAAACCTTTGTTGTGATTAGTATAGCTTATCGATTGAAACTTTTTATCTATAGATTTTGATCCACCAAATAACGCGTCATCGGCAGTAAATATTCCTTTATTCTTAAATGCTAATCCACCATAACCAGAACGGGTTTTATCAGACATGTCTTCTGTATCAGAGTCTAAAGGTATTTTAATACTATTACCATACTCATAATTAAATGCTGTTCCAGTACCCCAGCTTCCTTCTCCATAAGCAGCAAGATGTCCTTTTACTGGAAAACTTGTTTGTTGTCCTATTTTAGAAAGTTTTAAATTTTTAATGTCTTTAAATTGATATGGATACAAGATCCAATCTGAAGCAAAGCTAAGCGGTCCAGGCTCATCGAAAAATGTAAAATAAAAATCTGTATATAGGTATTTTTTGGGATCTACATCACCAAGTAAATCTGAGACAAAAAACGTCACTCCTATATATGTATTATACTCATTGCTTGTAAAGTCTGGTACAGAAAATACTTCGTGAACTTTTACAATATTTTCACCAACTTGTCCTAATTTATTATCTGTTTTAAAATCACGTTTATTAAATAAAACCAATTTGGCAGAACCTTCTACATCAATTTGAGCTTTAAGAAATGTAAAAGCCGTAGCATCTTTTGTTTTAATCCAAAAATAATCCTTAGGGTCTAAAGGCACTGATAAATAAAATTTGTTATTAATTTGATAGTCCTTGTAATTCATCAAATTTACATAAAAAGGTTCTTTAGAATTATTTTTATCACCGTTCCAATTTATAATTGGTAAAGTATTATCTTTATTTTTATCAAACAAAATTTCTGCTTTATCATCTATCGATATATCTGCATGTCTGTGGTTAAGATCTCTCTTTTTCACTAACTGTCCTTTAAAAACATTATGCAAACCTTCATGAGGCATTGATGTAAGATTCTCTCCCTCTCTCAAATGAAAGTTATTGCTTTCTTGTTTATAACCCATAATTTTAGGTTTATAAATAGGAGAAGATAATTCATCAAACTTAAATATATCTGCATCGAAAGTGTACCAAGCTGCTCCATCAGTGCTTATATCAACCAACACTTTATCTGCTTGACCGAACCCATCGTTTTTTGTATAGTCTTCTTTAAAAAAGGATTCATCATAAGCATTTTGACTTCTTTCTCTTCTAGCATTAGAAAAAGACGCGAGTATCATATTCGCACCAGCTCCAATAGCAGCAGCTCCTATTGTAGCAACCAGAGCTCCCATACCTATTGCATTAGTCATATTGATATTTGCTAAAGCAAAGGAGAAGAAAGCTAAAGCTGTCCCAGCAGCTACTACAGCATTACTTAAAGGGGGAATTCGAAGAAAACTTAAAGTATTAAGACCACTATTTGGAAATTTACAAGTATTATGATTAGTAATAGAGTTAAAGGGGGCGTGAGAATTAATGGGTGGCAATAAAACTTTACCATCATCACTGAAATTCATTATATAGTTATAACCACTTTTTTCTTGTATGCCTTCACCTAGATAATGTCTAAAACTTTTTTTGTAATCAATATGTTCCGTAATAGGGTGGTTGATATTATCTATATCTTCATTGGTATCTATAATAATCTCAAAACTACATAAATTATTACTATAAGATGAACTTTTAAACTTACCATCAAATTCTTCATTTAGTGCGGGAGGCAATATATTTGATGAGTAATTTTTGTCTTCGTAATGATTAAATATTTCTATTTGTAATTTAAAATATGCTCCGTCTAAAGGAGAGCCTCTCCACTTGGCAAATTTGTTCCAAGTCGGTTCAAAGTCATTGTTAAGAAAAATATTTTTATACACGTAATGTTCTGAGTCATTAATATTTTCTGTTTTGATAGTTGGGCGAACAACATCGTGACTTCTAACAGTATTGAGCTTCCACGAGTCGTAACCAACATTTTCTATTAATTCATGAGATTTTGACAATACATTATGCTTAGGTGCATTATCAGAAAATGTTATACAGAAATCTTTTTCAAAATTTTCTATATGTTCCCTATTAAATAAAACAATTTTATTACTTGAATTATTTTTTTCTAACTCAGTAATATAATCCTTTAAATATTGGTCTTTCCAAAACACAGAATCAGAAGGTGAGTATTCGTTTCCTTTGCTGTCTTCTGCTGTAAACTTAGTAGTTAAATTAGTCACTAATGTAATTTTTAAATCTGCAGGATTTATATAATTTAAAAAATTTAATCTTACAGAGATATCCTGTATTTTAATGTTTGAATCTTGTATAGTATCATTATCATTAATTTTTTTCTTTAATATACTATTAGCAGGTATAGAATATCTAACAGCAGGATTATATTTATCTCTAGTTTCCGTATAAGAACTATCGTCTACAAATCCGCTACTTACACCATTTAAAGATATGCAATCTCTTTCTGCTGCTCTTTCAGAGTAAGTTAATTGGCGCTCAACCCCATAGTCATATATAGGACAAACTTCATTTGGAATACACGCATCAACCATCATATCATTACTTAAATTATTCATTAAATAAGAATATGAAGCTCTTCCGGTGCCAAATTGATAAAATTCTCCATCTCTAGCATCTCCTGTAAAATCAACCATCACTCTGCTACTGTAGTATCCTTCTGTTTCTGAATTTCTATTAGGAGAAAATAAGAATCCAACTCCTTTTAGTTTAACTTTTTTACTATCTACAAAAGTTTTATTTTTCAATTCAGAAAAGTGCTCATTAATTGTATTAATAGATATCCATCCTAAATATGGATGAAAAATCCCTTTCTTACCATCGCTGATACCTGCTTGACTATAATTACCAATATCTAAGTTTTCATCGTTAGCCACACCACTCCTCATGTAGCATTTAGTATTTTCATCATACTGTTCATTTCTCGAACTCAAAACAGGCAAAGACTTTTGAGGTAATGGGTGCTGAGGCATGTTTATTCCAAGATTAGCAACAATAGCATCATCATATCCTCCATAAGCTTTTATAGGAGGAGAATACTTATTATTGACTCCAGGTAATACAGAATAATTCAATTCCAAAAAACCACCACCACCAGAAACACTTTTTCCTTTTTTACCTATATACAAATTATTACAATAGCCCACACGACCAAAACCTATTCCTCTAGGAACATCTTGCTGAACATCAGGATAAAAAGGAGTGCTAAAACCTTGATCTCCTGTATATTTTTTAGTAAAGTTTAATTCCTCTACGTAAAAAGAATCGCAGCTACATAAATTCTCTGACTTATATCTATACCATTCAATATCTATACCATACAGCTTTATATAATTGCTAGACCCACAATCAAAGTTAAAACTAACCTTGTCATACTCTGTGTCAGATTCCTTAACGTCGTGCTGAAACCAATCTACATCTGGTATAAATACTGGTTTACTATCTAATTTTCCGTTATCGATAGATGCTTGTCTTACAGTGGCTTCTTCAATATAACAATTGCTATTATTTACTTTAATAGCTCCTTGTTTATAAAAACCTATCGATTTAACATTAGGATGCATAAAAAAAAGAGTGTTAGGTTCTTTATTAATCTCTCCACCTACTCTTCTTGTCAATTCTGTATATTGATCAGCATAACCATCTAAAATATTTTCTATACTACCTTCGCTTTTTAAATCTCTATAATAAACTACAGGATATCCTTGAGAAGTGTCAGACCCCTCCATTTTTGTTGCAAACTCTAAAGGGCCCGCTTTAATCCACTGATTATATGTATTACTTTTTGTTGTCTTTCCTGTTGCAGCATCCGTCTCTTGACTTTTCAAACCATACGGAATAAAATTTAAATTAACTTTAACATTTGGACCACTAATACCAGGACCAATCAGTTGTTTATCTATCGTAATTGTTCTTTCTGAATTACGATCAATCTTCATATACATGTCGTTTTTCTTGACTAATTTTTCGTATATGTATTGTATATATGGTTGTTTTTTAACCATCATAGAAGACGAGACTGCTTGATTGCCAGCTTTATTCTCGATCTCTTTATACATAACAAAAGACAAGTTTGTTAAATTATTAGTAAACTTAGAGTTATGAAAAACAGAGCCTTCCGAATATTCTTCATTTAAATAATCAGAAAGGTCCAATCTCCAATCGTAACTTAGTCTTTCTCCAATTATACTGTTAGGCTTGTCGTAATAATACTTACCTCTAAATACTATAGTTTCTCCATATAAAACTGGACCGGTAGCTAACATAGCACAAAAACGTTTTAAATTTTCAGATCTTTTTTTGCTATTAGCACTGACTAAGGTACTTAAGTTTTTATATAATTGTCTAAAAGTTTCTTCTGTTTCTTCGGGTATATATGTTCTAAGATAATCTTTTCCATCTGACATTCTAGCATAATCATCGCCATAAAAAAAACAAAAAGAATCTGCATCCGGTATGTGTATGTCAAATTTATTATTGCCTTTTGTTATAGCAGAATCTTTCGTATGGTCTGTAACTATTATGTCTTCCCAATAATCTTCTATCTCATCATATCTTGTAAATTTTCTTTCCTCATCATGGTCTATTACGGGTTCTGCATAAATATATCTGATATCAAATATTACATTTTTATAAAGTTTAATACCTCCTAAATCATGAGGTGCGGGAGGTATAAATTCATAATGTTCTTTATTAGCTCCTAGAAGTGTGGGTATGTCGTCTGTATCCTTACTAACACTTAATTGAATACGATGATTGTCTAGTTTTAAAAATTTAGTATTAGCTGATATGTTTACTTTTTGATCAGGATCTTGTATAGCTTTATCAAGACTAAAAATAGTACCGGGTTTTATTTTAGAAAATTCTGTTGAAGAGCTTCCTATCTTTTTATACCAAAAAAGAATACCCGTTTGTGGATAAATATTTTGAGCAACAGGATCTGCTAAATACCAATCGACATGTAGTTCAGCAGGATTAGCAAATGGAAGTTTTAGTTGCAATTCTCTAAAATGATTATTTCTTACACTAGAAATTTTTAGAAAAGAAGGGATACCTAAAGTGTATTGGGGTGGTGGGGTAAATTCTACATATTCATTACATTCACTATCAGTAAAGGTTTTATAAGAAGCCCCACTTACTACTGGAGCAGAGTTGTCGAAAATAGGAACATAAGTTAAAGGTTCATTATTGAGTATAGATACAGGGGTCCACACCCCTTCTTTTGCGCTTTCACTAAGGTTGTCTAAAATAAAACTATTTATCGACCAATTAGCGTCTTTTGGATCCTCTGAATTATCATCTACAAATGAAATTTTTCCTGACGTATCATTTGTGTCGTTGTAAGAAAACTTATGATAAGTTTTAAGACTATTATAAATTGAATTTTTATAAAATTCACAATATTTTTTAGGTGTCTTTGTCATTTGTGTCCTGTTAACTAGAGCTTACTAAAGTCCATTTCCCTTCTATAAAATTAAACAAACCTTTACTTCCATTATGATAATATATTCCTAAAGGATTATTAAAATTATAAGACTTAACGTCATTAGACCTAGATTTATCTTTAGCTGTCATATACGAAAGTTCTAGAGTCACGTTGTTTCCTGTTCCGATAGTACCAAAAGCAGAAATCATAGGTTTTCCTACAGGTTCATAAAAACCTGAATCAGAATTATAAAAACATAATAATGTTGAACCACTAGGAGCACTGTATCCTGTTTTATCTACAACATAAACTACTTTTCGTTCATCGTCTAGATCTATTTCTGCTTCATAATCTGTTAAAAAAGCCCTACTAGGATTATTAGTACTATAAAAATCTAAATCCTCTTCTAGTGTTACATAAACATTCTTATAAATTTTTGGAGGAGGCGCTGCCCAAACACCTCTTGCTTCATCCCATCTTAAATCCACAGGACCAACTGGCCAAGTATCTGGCCTTTCTCCCCAATTTAAAGAGAATTTTTCTGATTTATTTTTTGGAGTCCACCTTGTTACACCATCAGGAAATCTTTCCCAACTTTGTGTTACCGAAACTATCGATCCCCATTTTTGCATAGAGCCTGATTCTGCTACACCGTCTTCATTGTAGGATGTTTGAGGATAACCTCCCAATTGTTCATAATCATCTTCATTAATATATTGTCCTGTATCATTTTTCTTTCTAATATGCCTCCACGCAACACCGGTATCGCTTATTCGTTTAGCATCATCTGATTTATTAGGTACTGGAAAACCTTCTAAATCATATCCCCACCCATGTAAAACCAAAGGCCCTCTTAAACCTAAATATCTATTATTTAAAGGATAATCTTCTCTACTTTTAAACCAATTGCTATTACTGTCTTTTGTTTTTTGAGGAATATTGCTCAAATAATCTTGTAATCTAACATCTGTTTCTCCATCAAAATCAGGATTAGTATCAAAATAAGTTTTTTCTAAGTTTTTATTTATAGATAATTCGTATTTATTGTCAGGTTGTCTACTACCTCTACCAACGACACTAATACTATGTCTACCTTTATCTTCAGGTTGAGAATTTGGATTAAGAAAATCTCCAGACTCTTGAAGCACAGGCTGTAAACTGTGCGTATTTATTTTTGCTAGTCCTGTTTTATCGTCTTTAAAATACATTTGTTTAATAACATCTTCATCATCATCTTCTTTAACAGTGATAAAAGGAGGATTGAATGTGCCATCGGGAGCTAATGGAGATTTCCTAGATTTATATTCCATTACTTTAGTTAAAGGAATATCATTGTTAGAATTAGATGCTTCATCTACTTCATCAGTGCAATATTTACAATATACAGATATTTGTTGTTCTTCTCCACCAATATAGATGGAATCCTGATACATTTTGTTTCCTCCACAAACTGGACATTTTTCTCTATTCCATTTGGATAAATTGTAGCAAGAGTTGTATAGGGTAGGATAGAAAGAAATAGGAGAAAAGATACCATCTAAACTCATAACTCCTTTCATGGCATAATCAGAATTAATATCAAGACCTACTTCTTTATCTGGATATAGTCCAACGTAAGCTCCGTGTCTTACTTCTCTCATAGCAAAGGCTAATTCTCCTTGGTTGTATATTTTGTTATCACCATAACTGTTGCCACTTCTGTAAGTGTTTATGTCTTGAGCATAACCCTTCCTATTGTTAGCATAACCACCAGAACCAGTAGCAGAATAACTTTTTCTATTATATTGTGCTATAGTAAATTCTGCGCTATTAACGCTTTGAGAAGATGGATCTTGATCGTTAGGATCATCTGGTTGTTCTTCTTCTCCAGTATCATTATCAGGATTTTCGGGTGCTGAATCATTGGTTTCGTCTGTGCTATTAGCTATTGCTTTATTTCTTTTTCTATTAGGTCCAGACAAATAATATGTACCCTGAGCCATTAAAACACTAGATGGACTCCAACCTAATAATTTTTTAGAACTAGCAGAAAAAGGATCTGTACCACCACCAGCGGTTCTAGATACAGCCTCTTGATTTAAACTCAGTATTTGTGATTGAGATTTATTATTAATTTCAGCATTTTTTCTTGCAGCTTTAAAACTATCTGTAGCTCCTTTTTTCAATCTGTCAGAAAGATCTTTATTAAATCTGCTCATAGGTTTTGAATATAATTTCAAATTATATGTAGTACTAAGACCACCGCTACCTATTTTAAGTTGCATGTTTGAAATAGTAGGTTCTAAATTATCTTTATAAGCATAGTCTAAAAGAACCACAGTATATGTAGTAGTTTTTAAAGTGAGAGTAGTTGTGTTTCTACTAAAAGGTTGCAAACCGAAATTTATAGTTCCCCCGGTATCGTATGTAGAAACTAATTTAGCTCCTAAGCCAAACTTTGGAGCACCAATAACTGTAAAGCTTGCACTTTCAGCTACAGACTGATATTTTAATCCATCATTAACTTTCAATAAAGCTGCTTTATCTAAAACGCTTGTTCCTCCATAATTCCAAGGAACCAATTCGTCATCTTTTTCTACAACAAGACCATTGACCATATTATCAATATAATTAATTTTATCAAAAGCACTGTCTTGTATAATGACATCTTTGCTATAATAAGGTAAATTACTCCAAGGTCCATAAGTATGAGTGTTGCTTTTGAGTGGAATAGCAGCAAAAAATGGATGAGCAGCTTTAGGAGCTATGTCTATCATTTCATTGCTTTGAGTTTCTTTGCTTTTTTTACGAATAAATTTACCATTGTTAATAGAACAGACTCTGTAATATAATGCTTTTACAATACTGTCGTCTCTAGAGAATGCAGGGAAAGTATAAAGTATTTGTGTTAAATCTTCTAAAGCAATATTAGCATTTAAAGCTCTATTCATGTCTTGAGTATGAGAGAGAGAACTGCTATTCATAAACATTCCTGGAGATTCTACAATAGCTCTAGGATTAACAAAACCCTGAGGTTGTTCAAAAACCATTTTTGGTCTAACAGTTCCTGTAATGTATAATTTATCAGAAGTGTTTACAGGATCTCCTGGTAGAAGACCTTTAGTTTGTCTATTGTCTTCTTTAACAAAGACAAAATTACTACCAGTAATAGGACTATAGTCTAAAGCAGGATAGTAGAACAAAGAATTGTCGCAATCAAAATCCCCAAACTGATCAGCTAATAAACTGTAAGTAGTTAAGCCAAAAACATTAAAACCTTTGTTAACTCTTCGGTTATTCCCTCCTGTGCTATTAAAAATAGCTGCTTGATTCGCACACATATACTTAGCTACAGTATCAAAATTTTGTTGAGCATTATAACCTAATATGGGTTGCATCTTTCCTGTCTCATCCATGAGTCGATAAGAATCTGTAGTGCCTATAACTATGTCTTCATCTATTACATTTCCAAACTCTTCCCAAGCTCCATCGCTAGCAATTTCATAAGAAGTAATGCTTTTCGGTGGACCTTTCCACATCTTAATAGGATTCCCTTTTCTATCATTTCCTAAACTTATTGTCTGTCCAGAATCCCAATCTCTATACCCACTGATACTAGGTAGTCTAACCATATAGCTTTTACCATAATACTTGCCTGCTAATTGATTCAAAAAGTTATGAATAATTTGTAAGTCTGTGGTAAATGCTTTTGAATATACTATAGAATTGGCGCCCTGATCTGTAGAGTCTCCACCTTCTGGTTCTGGTTCAGCAGGCTGACCCTCTGGACCAGACATTTCTTCGTCATCTAGCATACCAAAGGGCATAATACCAACTGCGGGACCATTTTGCTTAAAAGCATTTCTTGTGTTTGAGTTAAATGCTTTACGTAACATTAAAAACAAATCAGACTTAAACATCTTGTATGTATAATACAAAACGAGATTATCAAAACCTGCCATAGCAGCCCGCATCTCTGTTTCAGTAATAACAAACTGTCCGTTGCCATATAAAGAGCCTAAGCCATACCTTAATCCCTTTAAATCTGCAATATCGCAAATAACACAAATTTGTCCAGTAAAATTATCCATGAATACTGTTCTAGGTTTTTTTCTAGTTTCATCACTAAGACCATCAGTATCTCCACCACTAGCCTCTTCAAATCTATATCCAAAAAAAGGACTTATAATGTCTAAATGTAAAGGAGTAAATCTAGGAGTGATCGGAGAATGACTGGGAGTAGGTAAGACATTTTGGCCACCTACTTTATAGTATGACTGATCTGTACTTAAATAATTACCTAATAATGTTCCGCCAAGAGGATTACTAAACAATTGAGGCTCGTCAGAAAAAACTCTTTCTGTTGAATTAAAATTGTTACCGTTGTCAGTATTCTCTTTAATTCTTTTTTCATAATTTTTTAAATTTCCTAGAATTATATTATATTCAGCTGCTGTAATAACACTACCAGCTGGAACATCAGCAGCAGTAAAATTATTAGTCATATTAATATTTCTGGTACTATTTACATCTGGTGTTTTAAATGTAGATTTATTATATTTGGTATAATCAACAATTGTAGGAGTACTTCCTAAGAAATTTAAACGAAATGTATTTTGAGTATATGCTAATCTATAATTTTTAGCCTGAAACAGTCTTTGTTGTTGACCACCTACTATAACTTTTCTGTGTACACTTTCGTTACTTTCTTGCCCATAACTTATATCAGAAACAGAAGGAACACCATCAATGTCTGTAAATGCTCCGCTGCTAATTAAAGATTTTATACTGTTTTTTATCTGATTTAATCCAGGTTGTTTAAGTCTTTCTATGGTTCTAACCTTTAAAAACATGTCAAGAGTACCACCACCAGAAGAAGTACCATCTGGTATACAATCAATAAAAAAGTCTTTGCCAGTAGCTTCTGCTATTTGACTCAACAAATCCATAATACTTAATATGGGAGATTCTATTCTAAGATCTGTAGGTGGATTTAGTTCACTAGCATCCAAACGATATCTATATAAAGGATGACCATTAGGTTGCATACCTGGAGCAGAAGGGACTAGACCAAAATCATAAAAAGCTGTAGGAACAGGGTATTTATAATCTTTAAGACTGTGTATATTTTTAGAAACTATTCTTCCAAAAGGAGAAAATTGATTAACTTCTTTTGTTGTGGGATTGTTAGAGCTTGTTAATACATGCAAAGCATCTAATATTTTATAAGCAGGAGTTCCTCTTTCATTTTTACCACTAGCTCCAAAACCTCCATAAGCCTCAAGAAAACCATAGGCATTAAAAAAGTTATGAACAGTTCCAGAGACAATATTCGAATTGTATTCATTATCTGCAATCTGAGCATTAGGAGAATTATCTGCTCTAAAATTTTGAGGCTGATTTAAATTTGTAGCAGTATTATATAATCCCGCAGCTCCTCCGAAACCATGAGCCACTACATAAGAATTAGAAAGAAGAGAAACTGGACTTTCTACTTGTACAGTAATATTTTGTCCACCAGAACCATCAGTATAATTCCAATTTTTAACTAGACCTAAAAACTCAAAATCTAACATTCGAAAGTATACAGGAACTCCGATTATGTCGTAACCGTCGTTGTCTGTCCAATTGAAATCTCGTCCTCTATTGGTTCCTGGAAAACTACCACCAGAAGTCCAGTTATTAGATGCTCCAAAAAATCCTGGATCAGGTTGCGTCCAATATGTTGAAACGAATTTTTGTTGAGCAGAATTCCATTTGTACTTAACTTTTCCTCTTAAAACTTTTTGCCCTGTCATCTTGCTTTTTATAACTTCTCCATTATTATCCATAGCATACAAACTGTCATCAGCACTACCGGTGTTGTGATAATGGTGAAGAGGTCCTCCATTACCTGCTGCAGGGAATTGATGACCAAACTTACAGTCTGTATTGTCTGGTCTATTATAACCTGTAGAATCGTAACTAATATCTCTAACTAGAGAAACATTAAGAGTAGACGCCTGACTGCCCCATCCTAGATTAGTGCTAAAGTCTGCTACACTAGCACCTAAAAATAAAGTTTGAGCAATAGGCTTATTAAAATTATTATATCCTGCCACGCATGGCTTTGTATCCGACATTAAGTTCTCCTTTAATTAACTTTCTATCTTCCCAGGAAGTATCTATCAAGCTGTCCATTAAGCTGACAAGGTTGATAAACCCACTCTACACTTCTAGAATATTTTCCTTCTGCTGGATTCCAATTATATGTGTTGCTTTTAATAAATACATTTCCCGTATCTGCATTTCTATTAAAATTTAAAACAGTTGATTTAGCTTGTCCATAAGGTTTCAAACCTTCTACTAAATCTTCTATTTGTTGGAATAATTGAGACCCTGTATAAACAGGACATTCTGTCTGATCTAATAGAAATCCTTGGGTACTACTAGGTGGAACTACAGTAATTTCAATATTAACACTTTTTGTAGTACTAGTTCTAGTATTCAAATTTTGTAAAACTGGTCCAAGAGGTCTTCCTATAATAAACGCTTCAGAAATTACATCACCAGGACCATTCACACTTATATCCACACTTTCTGCAATTACACCACTAAATATTTTTGTTTTATTTGTGTATTGATGACTATAAGTAATAATACCTTTTAAAGGATCATGTCCTTCACTAGTAGATACAGGAATATAGTTTAATCTTCTTTGTTTTCTAAAAGCTGGATTTCCAGGGTTTTCAGTAAAAACATTACCCTGAAGAGGAATATAGTCTAGGGTTCTATCAGGAGTATTTACAACTAAGCAAGCTCTTTCATATAGTCTTGGCTTAACATCATTTAAAAATCCACTAATAGCATTCTCGTATCTTGATCCTTGCAAGGTGTTGTAGTGTTCATGTCCTGTATTAGACTGAGTACCTATCATACCCCCTTTATTAGCATCCACACCAAATTTTATTCTATTTTGAGCTGTTCCAGTAGTTGGTATTCCTGTAGCTTCTATGGTTTGGTTAAAAGGAGTAACGCTTAAGCCGTTAACAGACCCTTGAACATTAACTGTGCTTACATATTTTTCATCTGTGCTAGTTTCTATAGTAAATTCTTCTGTGAACAATATTCCGCAAGGTATCGCTACCCAACTATCATTAGTTTCATAAGTACCATCTATAACACTAAAGTTGACAGTTTTTGTATGGTTGTATAAATGAATATCATTATAATCTGTTAAGCTCTCGTTAAGTGTTAAAAAAGGACTATAGCTTTTATCGTTTTTCGTTGAATTAAAAGCTAATTTAGATCTATCATCAACCCATTTTTTAGCATTCAGATATGCGTCATATTTTTCTGGTGCATTTTGACTAACTGATTGATGATTATATTCTAACTTTCCATTTTCTGCTTTCCCTAAGTGATTAGCAAAACCACTACTAGGAACACCTACAGCAGACAATTGTCTAGTAATTCTGTATTGAGGAATACCAGTGATTTTTACATTTTTAGTTATTGAAAAAGTACCACCTGTATCAGCACTTTGACTTGGTTCAGTTTCTGGTTGTTTAGTAACATTGTACCCAAGAGAGCTATAAATCATTTCTTGAGGCTCAATACTCCAGCTTTCACTAACATTATTAACCCTGTAGTTTTTACTGTCTTTGGGAGATTCAGTAGTCTCTTCGAAAAATTCTAATTCAATATTATAATCTAAACTCATACTCATATTATCAGGAGTATTATTTGCGCTATATGACTGAATTTTAGCTTGAATACCGCTAAATAAAACAGTGTTACTATCTGTATCTTTTACTTTTAAATCACCAGCACTACGACGAAAAAGATCTCTAAGTTGTCTCTCTTTGGTCATGACCCCTTTCATACCAGGCAATCCACCACCACTAGGGAAAATTTTACCTGTTAGGGTTACTCTGTTATTCATACCCATTAAACTGCCACCACCATCTCTTACAAAATCCCTAGTAAGATTCATTAGTGGAGCAGCACCTAAATCCATATCTGTACGAAAACCGCTACCAGCAAAAAATACGTCTACACACGGACCATCTTTGTACGCATTGTTAGTGTGCTGAGCTTCAAACTCGTGAGAAATTGATTGATCGTCAAAAAATCCTTGACCCATAGACATATATTATATCCTATAATTAAATCTTAAGTTTGTACTTGAGGCACATTGTTAGCATCACAAACAAATGATGTTAAAAATGTAACATATTTATCGATTGGTAGTAATTCCGCAGTTAATATAGCAGGAATTGCAACATCCCCAACAACTTTAATCGTTGGTAAAGATTTATATCCATCTCCTACACTATCAACATTAACTTCTAAAATACTATATTTATTATTAACATTATTTGTGACAATAGATATCCTGGCTTTAATGTTAGGATCTCCACCTTCTAATATTACTTTTGGTTCATCATTATATAATCCAGCGTTAACAATATTAATTTTTCGCAAAGAAGTGGTGGCTGTAAATGTATATTTTGAAGGAAAAACCTTGCTTTGAAAATCGTCAGATTCATTTGCTAACGTAAGGTCATATTCTTGTCCTAATTTAAGATCAGAACATTTAACATTAAAAACTTTTGGTTCACAACAACTAGTTGTATTAATTAAATTTGCATCACCATCGGTAACAAATTTTACTTTAAAATTAGACATTTTTTATTCCTCGTTTCTTTCTTTCTCTTCGTATGCTTCACAATCAACATTTATTCTAATAATAGGAATTTTATTAGTGTGATTATGAGTACTTTGTGCTGAAACTTCTCCAGCGTCTCTTCCAACAACACTAATGTTTTGTTTATCTTTTAAAAAATAGCCCAGGGTTTCACTGGGAGTAGGAGTAACTCTAGGAGTTCCGGTTTGTGTTACGTCTGGAGTAGGTGTCTGTGTTGGAGTTCTTGAATATGTTGGAGTAGGCGTTTGACTTAATGAAGGACTAATGCTTGGAGTAACAGTCCTGGTTGGAGTAAAACTTGGACTAACACTAATAGTAGGTGTTATAGGAGGAGTTTTAGTAGGTGTTACAGACAAACTTACAGATGGTGTAACAGGAATTTCTCGTTCTAAAAAATTAGTATCTGGTAAATTTATAAAATTGTTAATAGACATGCTTAATCACCACTAGTAGGTTGTAGGACTCTGCTCTCATAATGATCCCAAATTACAAATTTATTGTCCAAATTAATTTGAGAATTACCGTCTGGGAAATTTCCCCCAACTATTATATAATTTTTATATAAAACTAATGAAGTAACAATAGCACTAGAATTTACAAAATTAGGTGTTGTAGAATTATCGACACTAAATAAAACAGGATCATTTAAAATATAAGCATAATTATATTTTGAAACCCCTTTAGAGTTTCCTCCAGAAGGTAGTACATAAATTTTACCATCTGTAGATAAAGCATACTCACTACTGTTGTCTGTTATAAGTTTAGATTCTGTAAAAATATTTCTATTAAAAGAAACATTCGAATCAATTTTTATGAGGCTATTATTTAATGAAGTAAATCGAATATTAGTGTTTCCAATATTACTTAAAGTATCATGTGTTTTTTGTGTTGTATCAACCTGAGAACAATCATAAGATCCGTCTGTATTTGTTTTACAAAGACTAAATATTCTTGTACCAACTGTTTGATCGATAATTCTAAATCTAACCTGAACTTTACTATCATTAGATAAATTCAAATAACTATGATACAAGCTAGCTGAGAGCGTCTGTGGTCTGTCATGAGTAAATTTTAAATACTCATGATTAAATATTGTATTAGCATTATATCCTGAAAATAAATCATATTTTACTATGGAGTTAATAGCTTCAGATGAATTATTTGCATCTTTATCTATTGTGTTTTTAGACCAAACAAAAGAACCTTTCGTTGATTCATAGTAAACGACACTAGAAGTCTGATATGTTAAATTACTAGTTCTAGTATATGAATGTGGTATGGGTGAAACATTTGTTTCGGTATCAGAATAAGGATTTTGAAAGACATAAGAATCGTGAGTAACTGTATTATACGATCCTGGATTCGAAATGTCAAAATTTTCATTATATACATTGTAATAAAATAGAAGAAGATTAGAATAGAAACTATCTTTTAAATTTGTTCCAGACAATTTGTTCAGATAGGAGGGGTTGATAATTACTAATCCATCGTATTTGGCTGTAATAGATCTATAAGCAGCATTTACAGTAGCTCCAAATGCATTAGTGATGCTATTTAAAGTTTTATCTTGTATTTTAATTCTACAGATAGTATCACCCTTTTTAACATTTTTTACAATCATATCATTAAAGTATAAGTCTGTATCTTCTATTTGTAAAGATAATTTATATTGATTGTTTTTTAATTCAATAAAATCTATAACTCTGTTTTCAAAAGGTTCTAGATCCTCAGATACCGTAGAGTTTATAGATTGACCATTTAATATGTAATCAGATAATTTACTAGTAAAATACTCGTTGTTATCTGCGGAGTATCCATTGGCTAGTTCTGTTTGTGATAAATAATTAATAGTATATCCAGGAGCACCCATAAAAACAGGTAATCCATTATTTAATCTAGGTCTAATATTAGATTTAGAGTAATCAAAAGAGAACAGATTACCTTTTTCTTCGTAGTCTCCCCAATAATACATTAAACCTAATTTATCTATAGCGTATACGTCTGTAGGTCCTATAGAAACACTTTCCCATTTATTAGCCGCTAGTTTTTTATTGGCTTCGTTAGATATTTTGCCACAAGCTCTTTTTTCTGGTGTGTTTCTTAATCCTAAAGTAATGAATATTTGTTTAGGGGTGTTGGTAAAGTCTGCGTCTAAATTAGGAATAAGACCAGTAGATAATTTAGTTCTTGTATTGTCTGATTGATAGCCAAGAATAACATTAGATCCCCAGGCATACATATTGTTGTCTTCGTCTATAGCGTAAAAAGTGTTATTGCAAGCAAATACAGAAATGTAGTTTTCTCCATCTACTTTCACAGGAGCTTGGTCTATAATACTGTTGTCCGAAAGAGAAGCTCCTAATTGACCTAAAGTATTTTTTCCCCAAGTGTATATGTTTCCGTCTGTGGTTAAAACAGCTATAACATCATCTCCTAAGACAACATCAATAGGGGTTATATTAGAAGGTAATGTATATTTTACTAATCTACCACCATATTCAACAGAATCTTTTAAATCAATCATGTAATCTAAAGTTTCAGGTTTTAAAAACCATATGTTACTGTTGCTATCTAAAAGAACAGCAGAGCTTTGTTTCGAGTCGTTATTGGTTTTAATCCCATTATGTATTTTAGTAAAAGTTACATCAGATAAATGTCTAGCAAACGATAAATCTTTGGCGTAAAAAGTGTTTATATTATCAACGTATGCTTCAAAATCTATAACAAAATTTGTATAGTAATTTTGATCGACAAGAAAAGATATTTTATCACCAGCTAAAACTGGAATAGTAACAACTTTAGTTCTGTCGTTTGTATCGTAAGTCACTTCTTGAAAATTTTCGTCGTTCTTTTTAACAACGATTTTAAGATTACTTGGTATTTGATTGGTAACTAACCATCTCATGTTAATGGTTAATGTCATAACACCTTTGATGCTACTTGTTAAAATAGAAAACAAATTATTGTCTTCTTGTAAACCATTGGTTTTAAAAGGTTGGTTTCTTTTTCCAGAGCCAAAAAAAGTATCTGTTGTTTGAGATAATTCTCCAGAACTATTATTCCTTACTCCGGTAATAAAGTTTGGGTTGTTCTCAATATCTGTGTTAGAAACACCAGTATTGGATTGGGATGAAACGAAATAAAACTGATTATCATTAATTGGCACAGACTTGACTATTTTTTGATTATGTACTTGATCAGATAAAAATTGATTTGATGATAAGTCTAATATATAAAAAAGTGTTTGATTATACTTAATAGAGTTGACCTGTTTATTAACCCCAGATGTTATGTATACTTTAGCACTATTGCCATTTTCTATTAATGTGTCAGAAAGTATTTCTCCTCTGACTTTATATTTAGTCAAAGTATTTGTTGTCAAATTAATTTTGTATAAATTGTCTAAGGGTTCTACTAAAGATACGTCAGAATTAATTATTCCGTAGTCATTTATTTCAACATCTTTAAAACTGTATATACCTTTATCTAAAACCCAAATATTGTCATCATAAGCATACAAAGAGACGATGTTATCATCTGAATAAACATTGCTTGTTGAGTCTGTACTAACTAAAGGAAAAACATTCGCTTTTATTACGGGAAAATTTTTACTAATATCTTTTATATTTGGATAAGGAAGGCTTAAAACACCATTAGCATCTTCTCGGACTATTATAAGATTTTTAGATAATATAGGGTTGTCTTCTGGATTAATTTTAACATTTTCGAAGTTTCCTAAAACAATTAATTTATCTCCTATATTGTCTACAGCTACTTGATAAATTGCATTCATCAACCATCCGGTACTACTGTATCTATCTCCACCGCCAGAAAAGATCATATAATCAACCCAAACTCCATTTTTTTTATATACAAGACCAAAATCACCAGCTAATAATAATTCACCTTTATATTGTACGGCAGATCTAATCTTATATGCTCCTGTGTCTTTATCAAAAGAAGAAGAATCCTGGTACTCTTTAATACTGTATTGTGCAGGAGATCCTCCTAAATTTATTAATTTAATTTTATCTCTATTATTATCTATAAAAAGTAGATCTGACATGATAATTCCTTAAGGTGACTAAATATAATTACACCATACGACGAAGCCCTGTAATAATCACTAAATTTAAATGTATTTTGATATTTGAGCATATTTATTAACCTTGATCACTAATGATGATGTCTGTAAGAGTGTTTGAGGCTTCACCAACCTCTATGTATAAATCATTAATTGGTGTTATTCTTATAGTTACATCTATAGCACCGTTATCGCCAGGTGCATAGATTCTAAAACGATTTGTATCGCTTATATATGAGACAGACGTATTTGTGTTTTGCGGTCCACCATTACTGGTATTATCAGGTAGCAAAGCTTGTACATTTACATAATATGGAACATCATCTATTGGGTTTAGTACAGATAAAACGACTCCTGTATATGGCTTTGCATCTTCTAGAGATGATGTTAATGGAGAAATATCATCTCCTCCTTGATTACCCGTCATTTCTATTTTAAAGCCAGTAGCTCCCGTAGGCAAGTCCGCTGCTTGTACTTCTGCATAATATTGGGTTCCGTTTGAAGCATCACTTACAAGACTTATAGTGTATTCTCCATCTTCATCTGTGTTGTTTATTGGTGTTGTTGGTGATATTGGCGTTGTTGAAGCTTCGGATATTGTCGGTGTGGGTGTGGGACTTAATTGAGGTAATTCCGGATTACCAGATGATATGCTGCCTGTTGAAGATACTGTTTGTGTTGGTGTCGATGTTGAGGTACTAGTTTGCGTTACTTCAGGAGTAGCCGAAAGTGATAGAGAAACACTTATCGTAGGAGTCGGCGTAGAAGTTGGTTCTATTTTTTTTACTTTGACATTTGAAGACAAACCTACATTGTAACCATCAACAGACTTGATGTCTCTCCAATTTCCTTCAAATATTACCTGGGGCTTTTCAATATATTCTATTTCTTCTGAAGTTAAAGATTTGTCTAAATTAGAACCCCAGCCATATAATTTGCCGTTTGATATGGCTAAAGAATAATCTTTACTCGCAGCTATGTTACTCCATTGAATATCATCATTTACCTTGACAAACTGGTCATTAGACTCAAATATAGTACCTCCAGAATCACCACTACCTGAACTATCTACAGCAGTAATTGCATTTGGCAAGGTATCACTATTGGTAGCGTATTTAGTATAAGATTTTGTTGTTGAATTATAATAAGCAGCTTTATACCATTCGTTAATATTACAAATCCATAAAAACTTTTCAGTAGTAGGGCTTGCACTGGTTCTTTTTATAGTAGAAATTTCAGTTTCATAAGCTAGGTGAATATTGTTAAGAGTATTTTTTTCATCAGAACCAAATTCTAAATATTGAGTTATAGAAAAACTTATGTTATAAACCCCATTGTTTAATATCTGATGTGTCGGAGGGTGATAGAAATTATTAAATTTCCAATTAACATATCTTAACTTATTACTCAATAAAAGATAATTTACTGGTTTATTCGCCATATTTGATTTACAAACATAATTATTTTCATTAATATCGTATGTTATACCTTGTAAATCATTTTGCATGTCTTCCCATAAGTTGTACGTTAAGGATTGATCTTTGTTATAGTTTAAAAATTCTACGTACTCTTTATTAGTAACGGGATATTTAGATATAGAATATTCATATTCGACAGTCCCTAAATTGTTTGTATCTGCTATATTATTTGCATCATTAATTAATATAAATTCATCATCTTTTTGTTTTTGATTAAAAAATTCTAAATCTGGAGAAGAACAAAGCCTAAATCCAATTTCAGGAGATCTAACATTACAATTTGCCGTTTCAACAACAGATGTCATCTCCCCTAAAATAGATCCATAAGACCCTCCTAATATTGGTAAATTATCTGTGTACTTGCTGTTTGAAGCCAAAACCATATCAAAAGTATTACCGTTTTGATCATAAGTCCCATAAGCACTAGATCTACCATTGGTTCCAATAGTAGTAATTTTATTTGTGTTATCGTGATGATGATGTTGATTTTGTACCGACAGACCTCCAGTACCACTAATACTAATAGTTCCGATCATACTGGAGTGAAATTGACAAACGTAATACAAAGTACTTGGAGCATTTGAAGGAACATTAAATATTATAGAGCCACTAGAAGTTCCATTACCTGAAACTCCACTACTATACTGACTACCCGATCCTGTACTAGCAGATGTTTTTATAAAAAATGGATGACCACTAGCACTAATATTAAATAAATAACTACCACCCCTAATTAAGTTAAGAGTGGGATTACTAGATCCGTTTATTGCATAAGATGAAGCTCCTATGTTGCTAACAGAAAAAGTTTGGTCATAACCAGAACCAGAAGAAGCTGATGATTGAGATATGCTAACAGTAGGAGTAGGTGTCGGAGTAGCTGGTACTCCTATAGGACTGCTACTTACTGATACGCTAGGAGTGGGTGTCATTGTCACAACCATACCACTAGTTGTAGGAGTAATAGAGGGTGTTGGTGTTTGGGTAACTTGCTCTGCACTTATAGAAGGTGTAGGTGTTTGAGTTACCTCTATTTGCTGCTGACTATTACCACTTAAAGATATAGTCGGAGTAGCAGATGGTGTAACATTAGGATCTGTTGAAACGTTTGATTCTGTTGGTGTCGGTGTTGCTTCTGTGTCTGAAGATAAAGATGTTGTGGGTGTAGGTGTAATATTTTCCTCAAGAGATACTGAAGGCGTTGCTGTTGGTGTTGCATCTACATCAATAGAAACTGTGGGTGTTGGTGTGGGACTTGCCTCTACAGCTTCAGGAATATCACCTATTGCAGCATTAATAGTATTAGAAGGAGTTATGCTTTGCGTAATTGATACACTAGGTGTCGGGGTGGGAGTAAAAAATCTTGTAGGTGTTGGCGTTATACCGTCTAAGTTAGTCCATGCTGCTTTGCTATCATAATTTGCATAATTTTGAGCATTGTCTAAAAGTCTAACTCCTAGTTGATAATTAGTGTTGTCCCCATAGGCGTAAATCACACCATTTTTTAAAATCAAAGCATGACGATTACCTACAGATATAGGATACTCATTTTTAAAGTCTCTATCGACAGTTTTTGTCTCGTTGCCATTTATAGAATCATTTCCAATTAAGTGTAATCTATCATCATCTTTTCTTTTAGCAAAAGACAGGCTATCATAAGAAAAAACTTTTTCCCATCCATAATTAAGAGAATTGTCAGTAAAATACGGTATAAAAGATTTTGTTTCTCTTCCGTGTACACTTCCAGAAAAATAAATATTTCCGGAATCACTAATTATAAAAGTATGATGCTTACCACAAGAAATATCTATATATTGTAAATTATTAAGTTGTCTAGGAAATTGAATGTATAATTCTTTTTCGTCTGTTGTTGCTAATTGACCATTGTTATTATCTCCCCAACGAAATATATTATTATTAGCATTAATTACATAAGTAAATTTATTTCCTACTGAAACCTTATACGGGTCTTGAAATATATTATTTATCGTGTATCCTAATTTTTGGACATCTTGTTTAGGGTTCGATAAATTAATACCTAGTTGATATTTATCATTATGACCGAAAGGTAAAAATACTCTTTTTGAGTCTATTATTGCCTCAACTATATTATGGTCCGATCCACTTGTAATATCTAAATAAACACTTGCTATATCAGAAGCTCTAAATATGTCAGTAATCTGTTTAAATTCATCACTCTTTCCCCAGGTATAAATAAAATCAATAGGTCGTGGAGTAGGACTAGGTTCTGGAGAAGGTCTAGGTGTTCCTGATCTTGATACCGAAATACTTGGAGTAATAGTTGTCGTTGGTTGCGGAGTTTCCTGAGGGGCGACTATTAATTCTCTGTTTTCTATATCTAACTTACTAATTTTAATTTTTTCAGCAAGAACATACGACAACGATTCGTAATCATCTATATTCTTCTTGGTGTCAAAAAATATATTATTAGATTGTATATTTAACCAATCTGTATTTATGTTGTCATAATAGTTTTTATCTTTTAACAAAGCAAACAATACTCTTTTAATACTGTTTGTTTGTTCAAAATAAATTCCACCACTAATATTTCTTAAGTCATTAACATTTACAGATCCGTTATATATAGATTGATATAAATAGGACGTATTGCTCAAATCTACAGAATTAAATATTTTTTCTGAAACTTGAGTTTCTTTGTCTGATAATAGTTCTAAAAACCTGTTGTATCTTTGGTTTTGTTTAACAGTAAAGGTATCTAATTTTTTTATGTTTATTAAATTAGCATTATCTATAGATTCTGCTAAGGAATTGTTGACAATATGATTTGAACCACTAATATTTATGTTGTTGACATGTTTTAAAATCTTATAAGGCTTATATGAAACAAATTTAATATTAACACAATTATCTATGATTTTAGAAAAACGAGTTGAGATCGTTGTACTATCTATAAAAATACAATCTTCTATATATGCTCTATGGGTTTCTCCTGTAGATGTTTCTAATTCAACGTAGGGAGTGTCTTCTTTTTTTTCGTAGTTACCAATAAACTTAAGAGCACCACCATCATTACTTACTAAACTACCAAAAATATCTGAATTAAATTGTAAATTAATGACATTGGTTAAAACCTTAAAAGAGATATATTGTCTAATAGAGTTTAAATTTAAATCATCTTCTGTTCTAGATCTGTAATCTGAAGCTAATATGTCAAATTTAATATTATCATAGGCATTAACGAAATAAGAAACCTTATTTTTTGAAATAAGATTTTTGTTATTATCTATATAAAATCCATATATCCATTGCAATTTATTCATCTGTATAATTACTAATATTAAAGGTATTTAATATGTCTGCAGTTTCCTTATCTTTTTCTATAATTATATATAGGTATTCTACTGTCTCTTTGATCTCTGAATTTATATTATTATTACTACTGTATTCTATTTCTGTATTTTTAAAATCAGATAATTTAATCATTAATAACATTCCTGGAAACGATTAGTATAAACCAGAATTGTATTGTGATCTACTAGCCCGCTTATACTATCTTTGACTTTTATACTCAAATTCATAATAGTTACTGATCCGCTAAAATCTAATCTAACAGCTATATTTTGATCTGAGCCACTTGCTGTAATTACAAACTTGCCATCTTCTTCTCTTAAATTAGTAACAACACTAACTTCAGATGCCTGATTTATAGTGTCTTGAATATCTATTTCATATTTTCTTCCTACTTCTAATCTATTTAATTGTATTTTAATGTTTTTAGATAACATCATAGGAGTTTGAGAAGTAGTAGGTGTCGTTGTAGGATCTGGTGTTGGAGTTTGACTATTAGTAGGAGTAACAGTACTTGTTATTGTTGCTGTAGGAGTATTTCCAGGAGTTGAACTATTTGAAGGAGTTACACTATTGGTAGGAGTGTTACTAACTGTTTGACTGTTTGTTGGAGTACTTGTTGTTCCAGGAGTTCCCGTTGGTAAAGGTGTTAATGGAGGGGTTTCTGTTTGTGTTAAGGTTTGTGTTGGGGTAGGAGTAGACGTTTTAGTAACAGAAGGAGTTGGTGTGTGAGTAGGAAGGGGTAACTCACCTGATACAACAAAAGCATTTTGCACATTCTGTAACTGATACATCTTATTACTGTCTAAACTGTAAGCATAAATAATTTGATTATCTGCACTGTTTAATATAGTTCTAAAATCTTGCAAAGAATATTGGGAGGTGGTATCTACATCATCATATTCTAGATTAGTTTTCGAATAAATAAGTTTGTCTATTTGTAGAATACCGTTTGCAGCAAAATTAGAGCCAGAATTAAAAATGTGAGCATATCGGGATCTGTCTAATGTAAACAAATTATATTCAGAAGGTTTATTTAAAATGACAAAAACATTTCTCTCTAATACAGGACTAGGAGAAAATGATGGGGTCGTTGTTTGGGTAGGTGTTGTAGTAGGGGTCTCTGTGGTTGTTGCTGTTGCTGTTATTGTTGGCGTCGGTGTTTGAGTCGGACAATAGACATCGTCGGTATATCCTGTAACATACGCATGATTTGTAACTAAAGTTTTCCCAAGAACAAATATCCTATTTTCAGTGTCTGTCGTTCTTCTAATATAAAGTTTGTCAAAATTCTGGTCTTCTGTTAATTTATTAACTAGCTCATCAATCGTCCAGTAATCTGAATCTATTTGAGGATTGGCTTTTTTAGGTATTCTGTTGTCTACTTTAAAATAATCACCAGCATCACCATCATAAACTAAAATACTAGGGATTAAAGACTCAACCCCATAACATAAGCCTGTGACTGTAGAAGCAACATAATAATAAGAATAATCAGTTTGCGGTCTTGTCTGAGTAGGTGTCGGAGTAGAAGTATTAGTGCGAGTAAGTGTAGGAGTATTAGATTTTGTTGGGCTTTGAGTAGGAGTACTAGTTCTTGTATTTGTAGGAGTTAATGTTGGTGTCGCAGTTGGAGTTTCTGTATTCGTGGGAGTAAAACTAGGAGTAAGACTAGGAGTGGCAGTATAAGTCGGTGTTACGGTTTGAGTTGGACACAAAGCGAAATCAATTACTTTAACAGCACTAACATCATTTTCATCTTTTTGTACAGTGTATATTACATTCTCTTTAATTTGTCTTACATAAAAAGTTTTAGATCCTGCGAAGTGGAATGCGTTTAAATCAATAAGTTCATCAATAGTATATTTATCGGACAACTCTGATTCATAAATTTTATCTCCAACTTCTAAAACTTTGTCTCTATCATAAATAGGGATCTCTTTCCAAGTGCTACCAAAACCGACACTTGATGTCGGAGTGGGAGTTTCTGTACTTGTAGGAGTAGGTTCGATTGCGCTATCTGTTGTACAATCTACAGTAATAAAATCTAGAACATTTATGTCAGGTATCTCTGCTTTAATAACGTTGAATCTAGACCTTGTTAAAAATACTAAAACTCTAAACTCAACATAAGCATTTGTAGTATTTGCGTCATTTGTATAATTAAAAGTAAAAGTTTTTGTTTGATCCAGATCTCCAAATTTTAATGCTGTAGCACCTGCTCCATTAACACTATTAACAGTTATACTACCAAAAGCATGACTACCTGAAGTATTTTCTCTAGTGAAAACTATAGTTTTTGCACCAGGTGTTGTGTCTGAGAACCTTAAAAGTAATTCAACACCTTGAGAGCATTCTTGAAAATTGTTCAGTTTTAATAAAGTTTGTGTAAAATTAATAGTTGCCATAATTATTTATCCGTCCACGCAGTTAAATATAAAAAATTCATCTTCTGTAATGTCCGCAGTATCATCTTTAATAGTCAATTTAATTAAAAACTTAGTACTACTACCTGTATAGCTTGCGACAATATTAATATTGTGTTTAGTTTCATTTGCTTTAAAAGTTTCTGTAGAAGGTTCTATTCTAGCAAACTTTTTCTCAGAAGGATGAACGACAGAGAAAGTAAATGAGTAATCATTTGAAAGTGTTAAATTGCCTACTTCTACAATAAATGAAGAAATATTAGAGCAGTTCATGTTGAATTCGTTACTTAAAATTTCTTGATCTAAAGTAAATCTATCTATACTAAATTTTTTAGTTGTGTGATAAGGAACAATATCGTCTGCTTTGGGAGGTAGAGAACAAACATCGTCCGAAATATGGGATAAATAATATTGCTTAGATTTTAACAGTTGTGTAGAAGAAACAGTAACTGTTGGAGTCGCTGTGTTTGTTGGTGTTGTTGTTGGTGTAGCAGAAGCTGTATTTGTTGGCGTTAGTGTAGCAGTAGGTGAGACTGTTGGTGTTATAGTATTAGTTGGTGAAAAAGATGGTGTTGGAGTAGGAGATGGACAAAGCACAAAGTCTATTACGGAAGCACCGTTGTCTCCTGTGTCTTGTACTTTATATATAACGTTTTCTTTTTCTTTTCTGACGTATAAAGTGTCACTATTACTAAAGCTATTATTTAAGTTATTAAACTCATATTTTTCTAATGTGTTATTTTTGAATAAATCTTCATTAAGATTTAAAGCAGACTCTGTATCACCTGCGCTGTCGTAAACGTATAACCTCTCATATAAAGAGTGAGTTCCGTTTGTACTACTCATAGTAGGAGTAGCAGTACTTGTAGGAGTCGGGGTAATAGGATTAAAAATAATCTCTCCGACCCCAGGTTGTTGACAGTCTATTGTTAAATAATCAATAATTTCAGAATTTACACCTAATTCAGCTTTAAATACAGAAAGCTTAGCTTCTGCAATTAGAATCCTGGATGTCACAACAACAGCTTGGTTAGCGACAGAAGTATCATAATCAAATGTTAAGATTAATTTTTCACCAAAAGTTTTAGAAACATTACTGATACCTGTCACACTATCAAAACTAGCATCGGTGAATACATGCCGACCAATGTTACTAGATTTACTAATTGTTACCGTATTAGAAACCTCACTAGGATATATCGTAAAAATTACATTTAGTCCTGAAGTACATTCAGCAGAACTTGTTGTTTCTATAATCGTATTATTAAATAATATTTTAGACATAATTTATCCAGAACATGAGAAAATGAAAAATTCGTTTTCGGTTATACTAGTTGTCAAATTTTCGATTGAAAACTTAACCAATATTTTATTAGATGAGCCACTATAAAAAGATATGATATTAATATTTTGAATAATCTCTTTAGCTATAAAAGTTTCTTGATTAGGTTGAACACTAAAACCTGATTCATTACCATGTACAACACTAAAGTTAAACTTGTATCTATTGCCAACAGTAAGATTTCCTAACTTAACAATAAAGCTACTACCATTGACACAATCAAATTCAAATTCATTATTTACAATCTGATTATCTGTAGTAAATCTGTCTACTGTAATATTTTTTGTTTTATGATAAGGATCTATAGCATCATTATCTGGTGGCAAATCACAAACATTATGTATACTATCAGACATAAAATATAATTCTACATTTCTAACATCTGTGGCTGATGGGGTAATAGTTGATGTAACTGTAGATGTGTTTGTAACAGTAGGTGTCTGTGTTGCAGTTGGTACTGGTGTTTTATTAGGAGTGTTAGTTTGTGTTGCTGTGGGTGTTTGTGTTGTGGTGCTGGATGGTGTTATAGTAGCTGTGGGACTATTTGTAGGTGTGGTGCTAGGAGTAACCGGAGGTGTCGGTGTTGGAGTAGGACACAATATATAGTCAGCTATTTTAACAAAGTCAGTATTCTGTAAATTAATAGTGCCATAGGCTCCGTTTCCTGCTGGACTAGATGCATAATAAAGAGTATCTATATTTTCTGAATGAAGAACATCAATAGTAATAGTTCCATTAGCCGTACCAATAATATCATCATAGTTTTGAGCAAGATTAAGTTCTCCTGCAACTTTTTGTATCCAGAAAGCATACTGACCAGTATTAACACTGAAGTTGTATCTAGAATTTTTCTTTAGATTTAGCGTTGGGTTTAATTCTCCGTCAATTAAAAATCCCACCTTATCCGAAGTATAATTAGCTTTTAATTTGATGGAAGAAGAACTATTCCCGTTCGTAATATTAAAAGAAATAGTGTCATCTTTGTTAACAGAAATTGTTATTGGAGAAATGTTTGTAAATGGATTGAGTGTGGTAACTTTATTATCTACAGTCTCTATTACTGCATTATTCTTTTTGATTTCTATTCTAGAATCTACAGAAAAAATAAAATTAGGTTCTTCTTGACCAATCTTTAATGTTATTTCTCCATCATGCTTAGCTGTTATAATAAGATCTTTATTGCCTACGTCATATCTTTCTGTAATCAAAGGATTACTTGGATTGCCTAAATTCAATCTTGCAACAGAAGTAGCTTGTCCTACCGAATTGTGTGTAAGAGATTTGTCGTCTAAGGTTACGCTAACAGCTATGGTTTCTACTATATCATCTGTTGTGTATTTTTCTAGTTTAAATAAAACATTCTCTCCACTCTTTTTAATATATAAATCATCTTTACCTGGTATAGTTTGCACAATACCCTTCAAATCAGACAATGCCCAAAACTGAGCACCTTTTGAGTCTTTATATATTTTTTCTTCTAATCTTAAATTTTGACTTTTGTCGTAAACTTGTATTTCAGCTACACTATCTGGTACAACAGTAGTGCTCGATGTAATAGAGGGTGTGTAAGTAGGAGTAGTAGTAGGAGTAGCTGTGGCTGTTGGCGTTGCAGAAGGTAATAGAGCTGTAGGGTCGCATATAATAGTTATAAAATCTTCTACAGGTTCCAAGGATGAATTTGTTGTATTTGATAGAGAGCCTATTAAAACAAAAGCTGCTATGTTTTCAAATTGAGAGAAAACAGTAATCGATTGTTCAGAAGAAGTGGCTTCAAAAGTATAATGCTGTGTATTATCATCAACTACTACAAAAGACTGTCCTGATGAGTTATTTAACTTAAAACTTAAAGATCCTTCGTCTTTAGTTTTTTGTAAAGTTAATTTATATGAATTTCCACTAACAAGCTCAGATAGAGATACTACAAAAGACCTGCCAGTTTGACATTCATTGGCATTATTAAAAACTAATTTTGTACTTGCAAATTTAATCTTCATGTGGTTGGTCCTGTAACATTATATAATAATATTTCTGATTGGGTATAGTTTGTAATCAAATTAAGTATATCCATTTTCAATAAGAATTTTTTAGATGTTCCTTGATAAAGTAATATTGTATTAATATTTTGTTTATTCTCTGAAGCTGTAAACTCTAGAACAGCTGGAAAAAGACTAATCTCTCCTGCTGCTTCTCCGGTTATTAATTCAGAAACAGTTTCATCTTCACCTTTATAATAATGACTAAAAGTAACTTTATAGTTGTCGTCTTCTGTTAAATTACCAAGATTAATAATTAAACTTGTAGCCTCGTCAGGTTTAATCTCTTGTAATTTATCTACAATATCAATTGTAATATCATTATTGGGCATAGCAACTTTACACAACTCAACTTCATTATAACTCACATAGTAGGAGACTTTATCTAAATCATCTGTAGCTGTCGGAGTAGGAGTACTGGTAGATACCGGAGTTGCTGTTCCTGTTATAGTCTGCGTTACAGAAGATGTGTAAGTTGGAGTATTTGTGTTGGTTGGGGTGACTGTTGGAGTGGCTGTATTGGTTGGTGTCTGCGTAGGTGTTGTTGTATTTGTTGGAGTTGGGGTTGGACACACCGTAGGATTTGTTATATATGCGTCACCAACATCAAAAGTTTCTGCTCCAAATCTTGCTATATATGTATCTATAATAGTAGCGGTCAAAGCACTAGCATCTAAATCAGATCCTGATGCAAATCGAACACCATTAGGATTATCACCAGAACCGTTAATTACTACTCCATTATTGTTTTTAATTCTCAACCAAGTAGCATCAGCATGAGTATTTGCAGTGTAGATCGGGGACTGTAACCCCGACAAATCACGCTCATCTTTCTGCAAATAGCTGTATTTTACCAATCCCGTAATCGTAGTCCTTGAGTTATTGTGCCAAGTCTCTGGTTCGGTTTCGTTGTATACAGTATTGATATCGTCAGAAATTAAAGGATTTTTATAAATAGCTAATAGGTTTGCTGGTAGAGGATGAACAGGATATTCCTCGGTTTGCCCGAGGTCTGGGTCTGTTAGTGTCATAGATCCTGTTTTATTCAAAGCCCCAGCTTGATTTAAAACACTATAATCTAAAATACTTTTATTGTCAGAGGCAGCCAGAGTGGAGTATTTATTAATCTGGCTTTGAGTAATCAAGTTTGACAGGTCAGAACTGATAGTAGTGATAGCATATGTATCACCACCTACTCTTCCAACACCTTCTTGATCATATATTACATCTCCAGGTTGTGGTCTGTATCCATTAATTCTAGATTTTTGTTCAGCAGTATGTGAGCTAAGATTGTTAAGATTAAATTCTCCTATAAATACAGAATCCCAGAACACATCGAATCTCGCGCGACCACAGGAATGTCCTCCTGAAGTAGGAGCTTTTCTGTTATTGCTAATGTTTAAAGAATAACTATCGTAGTTATCATCATCATATATCATCTCAACACTATAATCAACGAGTCTAAGTCTACCAGGAATTAATATTCCTCCCAGAGCTTCTTGCTCTAAAACCTCATTAATTTGATAAAGACTTCCGTTAGATGTGTCTTGCAGATACAGAACATTAACAGAAGAATCGACACCACTCAATAAATCTCTTAAGTCACTAAACTTCCATGTGTTTTCTTCGCCATCTTTGTAAATCTTATCTCCTTCAGCAAAAACCTGCTCATTTCTTTTAAACACTTCTATCGTTGCGAACCCTGTGTCTGTTACACAGAAACCGTTGAGATTATCAGAAACTCTAAAGGTAGCAGTAAATAGGTTTTGAGTAGGAGTAAAAGACGCAGTGTTAGTTACTGTAGGCGTATTAGTCGCAGTCGGAGTAGGTGTCGGACAAACTGTTTCTTTAACAGCAATAACTGCATAGCCGTTAGAACCCTTAGAAACATGGAAAATAGTTGTAGAGAAAATCGTGGTGTTAGATTGTCTTATGTATACCTTACTAGGTAAAGACCCACTATTCGTTATCTTTCCTTCTGTATCAGTTTGAGCTAGTCCTATTGCTATTAAAATGTCATCATAATTGTATGGATTGAATACAACATCTTTATATAAAACAGAACCCACATCAGTGGTTCCTTCTTGATAATAAATGTACATTTGACCCAACGGACTGCTATAGCAAAGTCCTTCTTTTGTCTCGTCTACGTTCCAAAGTGTTTCATCAAAAAAGTCTGTTGCACTAGGGGTGACTGTCGCTGTATTAGTAGGCGTACTTGTATTAGTAGCGGTAACGCTTGGCGTAAGAGTATTTGTTGCTGTATTGGTAGGTGTAGCCGTTGCACTGCTGGTGTATGTTGGAGTGTTTGTTGCGGTACTAGTAACTGTAGATGTAGCAGTTGATGTTGGGGTTTGTGTTATTTTAGGAGTTTCTGTAGGACAAACTAAATACTCTACTACATAACTATCTGGTTCTGTATTTTTATCCCCCCTGAGATTATCAATATCAGAAGATAAACTATCTGTCTCACTTTCATTAATCTTTCTGATTTTTGCTATAATGTTCTCATTAGGTTTCTTAATAAATAATTCTTCAGCGTCTGAATTTACTATATTTTGAAGCTCTTCGAAATCCCAACGAGATAATTTATTATCTTTAATTCTTTTTAGTACTTCGTTAAACTGTAGAAGATTATTCCTATCTGCTATATCTATAGACTGAATACCTGTATAGGTAGGAGTAGGGGTAGGAGTACTCGTTATTGTGCCTGTAATAGTATTAGTAGGCGTAGAAGTAGTCGTTGTTGTATTTGTTGGAGTAGGAGTAACTAATACCACTTCTGAACAGTCGATAGCTACAGAGTCGTTTATGTCATTACTAACGTATTGATTTGTAGAAGTGTCTAGAGTTAACAGATCAGACTGTATAATAAAATATCTGGCTTTTTTTAATACAGCATTAATTATAAACTGATGATCAGAGCCGTCACTTTCAAAATTATATATTTCTGGAGTTATATTAACTATGCTATCATCAACATTAGAAACATATGTTGTAACAATTCTATATTTAGAACCTCTAACCAGATTAGCTAATTGCAAAGTTAGGTCCACACCATTATGGCAAGCTAAAGCTGTCGCTGTTGTTTTTACTAAAGCTTTATTTTGTGAATTAATGAATTGTAAAGAAGCCATAATAATTTAACCTATAAACACGTTAATATAAAAAATTCACTATGATTCAATGAGGTGGTAATATTTTTTAAAGAAAATTTAATAATCAATATATCAGTACCAGAATATTCTATTACAGTTTCAACATTCCTCTCCTCTTCTCTAGCAACAAAAATGTCTGAAGTAGGAGCCAATTTTGTATTTCCCTTATGATCTGGTAAATATACAGAAAATTCATATTTATACTTGTTATTAATCGTAAGTCCTTGCAAGTCTAGTTGCAATAAATTATCTTCGTTACTGCAATTTATTGTAGTTATTGGTTTATTTTTTAAGGTGTACAAAAGATTCTCTGGATATAATTGACACAAGAATTCAGCATCGGCTGCTAATTGATATGTTTCGTTAGTCATCCTAGAAGATGTTATTGAAGGAGTCGGGGTGTTGGTTGGAGTTTCTGTAACTGTTGGTGTGACTGTTGGGGTCGTTGTTGGAGTCATTGTGTTGGTAATAGTAGATGTATTTGTATTCGTAGGAGTAGGGGTAAGCAAAGGAGCTACCCCTAAACAGTCTACAATTACGCTATCATTATCTAAAACAGTAGACCCTGTTTTAAGATTTAAATTAATAATAAAATATTGAGCAGATTGAACTCTGATTGATATATCTCTTACTATAACACTAACTTCATCTGTAGTATTCACATTTGTTATTTCAGAATTGATTTCTACAAAACCGTCTGTTGATACGGCAGATGTTTCTATTACATAACTGGTATCTTTTTCTAAATTGTTTAATCTAACAGTTAAGTTAACTCCTGTGGTACATTCACTAATATTTTCTACTACTATTTTATTAGTTTGTTCTTCAGTAGTTAAGTCTATTATTGTTATTCTTTCATCAGCCATTTTAAGTCTCACATGTTAATGTAAGTGGATCACTGTTTGTGGTTAAATTTTCAAATTCATCTGTTGTAGTCAATGTTAATACAAGCCTATTGTCTGATATTTTTATGTTTGAAATAAGCAATTCGATACTTTCAGTAGCAGATTTACCATAAAAATATCCAGAACTTGGAGATATATCACATTCTTTTATTACTCCAACATCTTCTATATCAAAGCTTCTAGACGCAACACTCCAAGAATATCTTCTGTTGTCTGACTTAATATTATTGTATCTTAATATACATATTTGTTGAGAACTAGAACAATTAATAAGTTTATCAAGAGGTTCTTCTATAACTATATTATAAGGACTCACATCTGTAGGTGTCACAGTTGGAGTTCCTGTAAGAGTAGGCGTGTTTGTCGAGGTTGGTGTGGGTGTGATATTTGGGGTGTCTGTATTTGTCTGTGTTTGAGTTGGAGTTTGAGAATTGGTAGTAGTACTGGTAAATGTATTAGTTGGTGTTGTAGTAGGTGTCTTCGTATTTGTAGGAGTTGTTGTAGAAGTTGACGTTACAGTTGGTGTTTTGGTGGTGGTCGGAGTACTTGTTATTGTATTGGTATTGGTTGGGGTATTGCTAATTGTGGGCGTAGGAGTAACTAGTGCAGTTTCTGTCGGAGTATTAGTATTTGTAGGAGTATTACTTATTGTTTGAGTGAGTGTGGGAGTATTACTCGCAGTAGGTGAAAGAGTGTAAGTTTGGGTTTTAGTTGGTGTTTTGGTGGGTGTGTGTGTGGTAGTAGCAGTATTCGTGGGAGTTGTTGTGGGTGTAGCTGTTTGTGTCGGTGTGTTAGACGCAGTGCTCGTATTAGTTAAAGTGTTTGTGGGAGTATTGGTGTTTGTAGGAGTAACAGTAGGTGTTTTAGTTGGTACAAGCAGGTAATCTACGACTTTAGCGTTAACACCATCAAATTCTATTTTTTTAATTAAATTTTCATCTGGTTTTCTCAAGTATAGAAAATCATCTTCTAATGTCATAAATGGCAATACGGCAATCAATTCGCTTTTAGTCCAAGAGGTTTTATCTAGCTGTAATACTAGCTCATCTTTTTCTAAATTAACATTATCATCAAAAACTTTAATAGAAGCTTGGCTATTTGTTGGTGTGACAGTAGGGGTGGAGGTTGATGTAACTGTTGGAGTATTAGTGTTTGTAGGGGTGGGAGTTAATAAAGGACTAGACCATTCCCCTTCGATCACGTAACCAAATTGTGTAGAAGTTATATTAGATGCTTCTAGATTTTCTGCGTTGCGTAAAGCAAGTCTAAATATATGGCCTACAGTTTGTTGCAACCTTATATCAAAAGTAAAAGAATATTCGCTAGTACCTTTGGGTATTGTATAAAAAGAAGGAATGAATTCATCATCAAATGTTTTACCGGGCACAGAACCCAACTGATTTCCCTCATCAATAAGTTCTAAACGATGAATTATTTCAGTATTTAGACCTGTGACAACACCTGTAATCGAAAGACCACTAATAGCTTCGCTTTCACTTATATCGGGAATGAATCCACCATCTGCGATTCCGTTGATTGTTATTGAAGTACTCATTCGGGACACCTGTATATAAAATAATTATTTTCTTTAGTGTTATTGCTTAAGTCTTCTATACCAAATTTTACAACGAAAACACTAACTGATTCTATTATATTGATTAGGTTTAGAAAATCTACTGATGGGTCTGTAGCTGTAAAGGTCTCTAATCTCTCGTCTAGTGAAATTTTACTAGATAAAGATTTTGAATACAATTGATAACCAACCCTATACTGATTTCCTGATACGAAACCGGAGACTCTTACTGCTAGAGGAATAGTAGAAGGACAAGATGATAAATTTTCCTGATAACCTGAATAATCTAGTTTAAATTTGTTTAAGTCGTCTGAAATCTGATACACAGAATCAAAATTTGTATTTGCTAAATATGTTAATACTTCCGGAGTAGTACTAGGAGTATATGTCGGAGTTTGCGTATAGGTCGGAGTTTGTGTGGTTGTTGTTGTATTAGTTGGAGTTTGCGTAGGAGTGTTGGTAAGTGTGTTAGTTATTGTGGCTGTATATGTCGGAGTGTTAGTGGGTGTAGGACTAGGCGTAGCACTAGGAGGTATCGGGTTGTAAGTAATCGTAGCAAGATCAGAGGGGTTATTTATATTTTTCCCCGGAATTGATCCGTCCTTCCCTTGTATCCACGCTAATAATTCTATAATATCCAAAACAGTAGGATATTGTATATCTTGCCCAATTGAAGGAAGAGTTTTAATATTGCACAAACGCCTAAATTCTAAAGGAACTATATCCAACCATTGTTTTGGAGTGCTGTCTATCACTGCATATTTACCATCTCCGTCTTGTATAACATCCAATAGGGTTAGTATGTCAAAAACATCAAGCTGAGGCAAACCATCAGCATTTGTAAAATCAGCAGCAACGTTACCATAGTAATATACAGGACCAGGTCCCAAGTCGTAATCAGCCATTGTTTAACAGATCCTAACTTGTGCTATAGACATTAGTGTATTGATTATTGTTCCCATCTGCCAAAAGAATATTTAGGGGCGCAGCATTATTCAAGTTACTAGATGCTGCATTAAACTCTGTTATGACTTCCAAAAAACTTTCCTTATCAAAAGTAATACTTCCACCAGCAAAAACTATATTAGAACTACCATTATCACATATTTGAAAACCACCGTCATTTAATGATGCTGGAAAAGTACTAATAATTGAACTAGGTGTGAGAGTAATCTGATTGTTTAAATCTATTTGACCACCCGCAATAGTTGTGTCACTACCAGGAGGTATAAAATTAAACAAACTTATAATATTACTTAACGTTCCATCATTATTAAGTTTAAAAGCCATGTCTTTTAAGGTGTATTCAGCGTCACGATCAGTTATTTTAAAGTTTTTAATCGATGCTGTTGCAGTGTTTGTAGATGCTGGGTCATAACCAATAGTAAATTTAATCTTGTCTACATCTGATATATTAAATAAAGCGGTATTATTAGCAATAAGAAAACCCCGATCACCTACTAAACTAGGATTTAAAAACAACCCTGTAGTAATGTCAGGTTCTGAAACAACAATTGGATTTCCAGTAACTAATTTTACATTATTAAAATTAATCTCTATACTATTTACACTACCATCGGTATTACTAGCAGGAGGTTTCAAAAATGCTGTGCTAACACTACAAGTAACTTTGTTGTTAATGGTATCAAAACTTAAACTGAAAGGAGTTTTCTGGAAAACATCTATAGGTGTAGGAGTAGGAGTGCTGGTATTGGTAACCGTTTGTGTTAATGTGGGCGTAGGACTAGGAACTATTAAGTAATCTGTTACTTCAGCATCAAGATCAGAATTAATTTCTACAACCTTAATTAAATCTTCTCCGGGTTTTCTAATATATACTTTACCACCAGAATCTAAAGAAACAGGAAGTTCGACTTCTACAAAAGAATCTCCTCTTAATTCAAATACAACCTCTCCTTTTTCTAAAACCTCGTTAAGATTAAAAAGATCTATTTGAGCAATTTCTGTTACTGTTGGAGTTGGAGTTAAAAATGGAACAACACTATCGCATTGAACAAAAAAAGTGTACACGTTAGGACCGTTACCATTTGGTGTCCCGGAAGTTTTCCCTGTAAGTTCATATGTAGAATCAGAAGCTCCTCTATTCTTTTTCTCTAATTTATACCCAAACTTATAGAGAGAGTCGTTTTGCAATCTTATCTTATATGTAAAATCTTTACTGGTAACGCTACTACTTGCTGTGAAAGAAGGTAACGAAGCTGGTAAAGCAGCCTCTGTCGAACCTGTACTAGGAAATAACAACATTGTTGGCTGATCATCAGATAGTCCTCCTTCAGAAAGTAGTGGAACTACTGTTAATCTATAGTCCTTGTTTCTTTCTAATCCTAAAAGATTAACAGAAACATCGATACCATCGAAACAATTTTGTGTTGTACTAGTAAAAATTGGTGTTGGTATATTAACATGTTCTGACATTTTTTATCCTAACTTGAACACCTGTAAATGAAATGCTGACTATGATTTATCCCATCCGTTACATTGTTTAATGTAAATTTGACAACATATGGACTACCACTACTATTTGTAATACTAACAACAGAGTTGAACGTATAAGTGTCTATCAAAGCTGTAAAATTTTGATTAAGAGCATCACTGTCTGGTCCTTCTAAAACGGCTATTTTATCAGAATGATTGACGCTATATATCTCAAAATCTGCAAAGTATGTTTTTCCTAATATCAAGTTAGAAGCTGATAATGACAATATTTTTGCACCCGGACAAGATACCGTATAATCACTTCCTGTATTTATATTTACACCTACGCTGTGAGGATTGCTTCTATCTGGAACACGACTATAAAGGTCTGTAGAATTGCTTTGTACATAGTACTTTTGTAAATTCGGCGTATCTGAAGGAGTATTTGTTGGAGTAGGTGTTTTATTTGGGGTGTCCGTGTGTGTAGGAGTTTGAGAAGTAGTGGTTGTGTTAGTAGGGGTATTTGTAGGTGTTTCTGTGTTGGTAGGTGTTACAGTAGGAGTTTGGGTACTGGTTTGGGTACTGGTGATAGTTTGTGTGGGTGAAAATGTTAGTGTTATAGTGACAGTAGGTGTTGAAGTAGAAGTATATGTTGGCGTATTGGTCGGTGTTTCACTATGTGTTGGTGTGTTGGTAGGTGTTGCACTACGAGTAGGAGTATTTGTGGGGGTTTCACTATGTGTAGGAGTAGGGGTTTGACTAGGAACTAACAAGAAATCGGTTAATATAGCATTACTACTACCATCTATTTCCACAACTTTAATAAGATCTTCTCCCATTTTTCTTAAGAAAACCTTACCATCTGAATTCAAAGTCTGTATAGCTTCAACCTCAGTCTGTGACCAAGTATCACCTACAGCCTGCAATAATACCTCGTCCTTTTCCAAAGTTCTGTCTATATCGACAACACATAATTTAGTAGGAGGAGTTCTACTCGGAGTAATTGTCGGAGTAGATGTATTTGTTGACGTTATTGTATGTGTAGGAGTAACGGTATTAGTCGGGGTAGTAGTGGAAGTAGGCGTAGTGGTAGGAGTTAAGAATAAAGGTGCTGTTCCGCAATTAATAGAAAACTGTTCTGTCAGACCATTTAGAATACTGCTATTTCTAAAAAGTTTAGCATTAAAAATAGTAGATATATTACCTTGTAATTTAATATTAAATGTTGATGTCGTATTAGTTACTGTTTGTGAAGCAGGAATAACTACTTCTGAAGGAGATATTACGCTGGTTTCATTTGTCTCTCCAGAGTTAGACACTTCTTCAATTTTTAAGGTATAAATATCTGAAGGGTTTAAATCAGATAATGTTATGACAAAATCAATACCATTTAAACAGGTCGTTGCGTCAGACTGTATAAAGTTGGATTGTAAATTTAAAGCTTCTGCCATTATGAACACCTAAAAATGAAATGCTGATTATGTGTAATACCTGTCAGTACTCTCTTAATACTGAATTTAACAACAAAAATACCAGACCCTGACGTAATATTTACATTCGTATTAAAGTTTTGTAAAGTATTATTAGAAATAAAGTTTACTAAACCAGATTCAGTAAGAGACACTCCTGAATAATCAGGACTATACAACTCAAATCCAGCCGTATAAAATTCTCCCACATTGATATTATCAATACTTAAACTAATTAGACTAATACCAGGACAACTTAAACTTTCTGTATACGAATTCACTGCTAGATTAAATGTTGTATCGATATCTAAATATTCAAAATAAGTTTCGTTTAATGTATCATGGATCATGTAACAATCTAGTTGTGGACTTGGGGTAGGTGTTGATGTTGTCGTTGGCGTAGATGTATTTGTTGCTGTATTAGTCTGCGTATTAGTAGGTGTTGGTGTCTGAGTGTTAGTTCCTGTGTTTGTATTGGTTGGTGTGTTAGTTGGAGTAGTTGACGGACTTGCGGTGTTGGTTGGGGTTGTGCTAGAAGTAACTGTATTAGTAGGTGTATTGGTTGTGGTTGAGGTATTGGTTGGTGTGTTGGTTTGAGTCGCTGTATTCGTAGGAGTATTAGTAACACTACTAGTAATTGTAGGAGTAGAAGTTTGTGTATTGGTAGGTGTATTTGTGGGAGTTGTAGAACTTGTAGGAGTTTGAGTTCGTGTAGGAGTCTGAGTTCTAGTATTACTCGGAGTGACACTACTTGTTAGAGTATTAGTTACTGTAGAGGTGTTAGTTGGTGACGAAGTTTGAGTATTCGTAATAGTGTTTGTCGGAGTGTTGGTTGGGGTTTCTGTGTTTGTTGGTGTTACCGTGGGTGTTGATGTATTTGTTGCCGTGTAAGTCTGAGTTGATGTGTTTGTTGCTGTGTGTGTGGGAGTAGATGTGTTTGTTGGAGTATTAGTTGGTGTTTTTGAAGGGGTGGGGGTAGGCGTAGGAATAGTCTGATAATCTACTACCTTAAGAACCCCACCGACTTCTTGTACAACTTCAATAAGATTGGTTCCAGGCTTGCGAAAATAGAAGGTAGTTTCAGAACTACTTAACAATGTTTGAAGCTCAGTCAAAGTCCATTGGTCTGTGGCAACGCTTGTCTCGTAAATAATTTCATTATAATTTAAGACATTGTCTTCATTGTATACAGTAATTTCTTTTAAGGAAGTGTCAGTAGGAGTATTTGTGGGAGTTTCGCTATTAGTAGGTGTGTTAGTAGTAGTATTAGTCGGTGTTGTTGTCGTAGTCGTGGTATTAGTTGGAGTCTGAGTAGGTGTTGATGTATTAGTGCTCGTATTGGTTACAGTAGGGGTTAGTAAAGGAGGACTATCAACACCACAATCTAACGCTAGACTATCATCATCTAAAGTTGTTCCAGAAGAGTCCTTAAGAAATATTCTAAAAGCATGACTTCTAGAACTTTGAGCAGTTGTTCCTATAATAAATTGAGAAGTAAGTCCAGTAGCAACAAACGTTAAAGGAAATCTCGCGTCAAAAAATACATCTCCAAAATCCACGATTGCGTCAAGCACATAAGTTTGTCCAGGAGTTAAATCAGAAGCAGTGATTATAAAATTAAACCCATTGGTGCATCCTGGGGCTGTAATATTAAGAATGTTTTTATTAAAATTAATTGATGGCATTTAATTTAAAATCCTATTTAAATCGTTTATTACATATATTATACACTAGGACTTACTGTTGTTGTAGGAGTATTTGTGTTTGTTATAGTATTCGTAATTGTGGGAGTATTTGTTGAAGTAGTAGTTGGTGTAGGTAAAGGATCACACCTAACTACTATGTACCTGGTTTGGGCGACACTTGTCGTATTATCGGTCAAAGTATAGGCTAATACATAGAACAGTCTAATTCCTGAATATTGAATAGTAAAGTTTAAATTCTTGGAAGTATCATTGGCGATAAATGATCCAGATGCTCCTGATATTCCCACGGTGAACAATGAAGCATCTTCTTCATAAGCAGACATTGTATAAGAATAACTATTACCTGCAATTAGTTTACCCATATTAATAGCTAATAATCTATTAACACAGCTTTGCGGATCAGAGGCATTAATTAAGACATCTATATCAAAAATATTAACAACATCTGCTTGTTTATAATAAACATCAGCTGCACTATCAGATAGATATCTTAAGTTAGCGTCTAAGTTTTCTGTACCTGTTTGTGTAACCGTTGGTGTCATAGTATTAGTACGTGTAATGGTCGGTGTCGGTGTTTGAGTTCTTGTTTGTGTTGGTGTGCTAGTTTGTGTTGGTGTTCCGGTTTGCGTGGTTGTGTTGGTGTTTGTCGGAGTTTGAGTAGCTGTATTAGTAGGAGTAACAGGAGGCGATCCTGTCTGTGTTGGTGTCGATGTATTTGTAGGAGTATGGGTTGCCGTTGCAGAAGCTGTCGGCGAGGCTGTTAATGTAGGAGTTCTTGATGCTGTTTGACTTTTTGTAACTGTTTGTGTTGGAGTTCCTGTTAAAGTTGCTGTACTTGTCTGTGTTGGAGTACTCGTATTTGTAGTAGTATTGGTGTTTGTTACTGTATTAGTTGGAGTCGATGTATTAGTTGCAGTTGCTGTAGTTGTTACAGTATTTGTCGGCGTCTGCGTAGCTGTGTTAGTAGGAGTGACACTACTTGTAGGTGTTGGGGTTTTATTAGGAGTATCGGTCTGTGTAGGTGTTTGAGTACTTGTTTGAGTCACAGTATTAGTAGGAGTCTGTGTGGCGGTACTGGTAGGAGTCGCACTAGGAGGTACCCCAATAGCTAAAATACTATTTCTATATATATTAATATCTTCCCAAAGACCATAAATAATTTTTGGAGTAGTTTCTACACGACCAAGAGCACCAAATGTTAAGTTTGAACCACTATTAGCACCCCAACCATAACATACTCCACTAGTAGTAATAGCTATAGAATAATCATCTCCACAAAATACTTTCTTCCAAGTGTTGTTATACAGTAAGCTCTGATCACTTCTGTAAGGCATTATTTGATTATCTGTATTGTCAACAATACCTAATTGAGATTTGTCATTACGACCCCAAGCGTATAGATGACCGTCTTCGTCAATACCTAATCCGTGATATCTTCCAAGATCTGCAGTAGTCCATGTTTTTCCTTCTGGATGTGGTACAAATTCTGGGAAATGGACATAAGGAGTATCGTAACCTATTCCTAATTGACCATAAGTATTGTCCCCGAAACCAAATAGATAGTTTGTATCAGCTTGTCTCAACAACAAAGACCCGTAGTAATTACCATGTAATTGATCAAACTCGTTTCTGTTCAGTTTTAATAAAGAAAGATCCGTTTCATTATTATCTATTTCAAATTCACTAGGACCATCGTATAAAACAGATACTAAAGGGATTTCTCTGTCTGTAATATCGGGATTTTTATTCGTAATTGTTTCTATATCAAAAACAGTATAGTCTGTAGTAATAATAGGAGTGTCGTTATCTACAATATTATATCTATATAGTCTATAATTATTAGCATTGATATAATACAAAGTTTTTAAATCAGCAAAAGCTTGACTTCTAACATTGTCATCAATAAATTTTAATCCTGTATAGGCATTGTCGTAAGTATTAGAGTCTGGATTATTAGTAGGAGTTTCTCTCCATTCCCATAAACCGTAATTTGCTTTTATAGCATACCAGACATTAGGAACCTG
>Ga0257110_1000049_pt1 | contig 63910 bp, 70 predicted proteins | sample LP_taG_7_FD_190184 | JGI IMG/M metagenome (GOLD analysis project Ga0257110, IMG submission 190184) | Marine microbial communities from Northeast Subartic Pacific Ocean, Canada - LP_J_2015_P26_10m | ecosystem: Environmental > Aquatic > Marine > Oceanic | place: Canada: Northeast Subartic Pacific...
CAAAATCAGTCACACCATGTGGAGCAATAATTGCTGTATTAATGAAATTCGCAACGATTGGTTTTATTAGCATTCCTCGTTATACTGTATGTATATTTTTATATGATTTCAATATCATGTAAAAATTTCATGAACTACTTAATTCATTCAAATTATAAACCATCAAAATACCAAGAATAATCAGTCCGGAACCAATTATTTGATAACAAGTTAATCGTTCATTAAAATATACATATCCCAATAAAATTGTTATGATGATCTGTAGTGCTGTACGAACCGTATTCATTATTCCTAATTCTACTTTTCTAGATATACTATAAAACAAAAAGGTTGTACCTGTCATAAATAATATTGTCGTTAACAAGATTGTTGGAAGTTTTCCATTTAATTCTATATTTACATCATGTGCATACAAATATAATAACATTAATAAACCAAAAATACCACAAATTAATAGATAATGTGCCATTAATACTCTAAAATCTATTTTTGAATTTAAACATATTCTCGCGTATATTTGTGCCAATGAATAAAACAATGCTACTCCAAGAACACTAAATAACCAGTTCATATATTTTTATTCATATTTAAATGTCCAGACTCACTACCTTTTTATCGGAAATATTGCGTTTCTTTCTGGACTTTTTGGGCATGGCATTTGAATCAATATCCTTTAAACTAGTGACACTGATCATGGAATCTTCATCTGTTTGATGGATATCGATACTTTTCATTTCCGAATCCGTTGGTTTCGTCTTTAATCCAGACAATATACTATTGATATCGGCATTTTGTGGACCGTTCATTTCAGGACGTATTGATTTTTCTTGAATATCTGCACCAGAACTATTCATCTCTAGACCTGGTTCATTGAACATAGTATTCATAGCATCCATTCCACGGCCTGCTTGTATATCAGGTCTACTGCTTGGAACTTCCGTATATTGCATGGATCCCGGACGTGTTGGTGGCGCTTGACCACGAGTGTCGACAGCGGCCGGTGGTGGACCATTCGTTGTATTTGGTTTACTGTTCAGCAATTCCTCGGCAAATGCCATACCAGGTGCGCTCTGCTTCATGGAATCCACGGTTGCATTTGTAAACATTTTCATTAATTCAGGTGATTGCTTAATGACATCGTTGAATCCAGGCGTTGCTGTGGAAAGGGCCTTGTTACTAAAATGGATGACCGATGCACTGAATCCCAGTCTCATGAGTAAACTCAATTCAGGACTCATTTTTCCACCCTTATACTTCTCATATAGTTCACCGAATATTTCATCATAGGTATCGACGTCTTCACTTACTGCCTCACCCCAACCATCTAAATTGAGTCCAAATGGATCAAACATGGCGTTACCATATTCAATAGTATTGATCATTGTTATCATCCAATTTTGCTGAATTTTCACTGAATCACGTTTGCGTTTATCTTCTAAAGCGCTTTCATACTCATCTTCGATTTCATTATAATCTGAATCTATTGTGAATCGCGAAACATCCTTGATAATTCCTCTTTCTTGCCAATCACTCAATGACTTCAACATAGCACGCTTCTTACGTCTTTTCTCACGTTCGGTCAAATTCACAGTTGGCATTGGATTTGGCCTATTTGGGACACCTGTCCCTGGCATTTCACTAAATTTCATGAAACCGTCCCAAGTATTTGTTGAAGCCGCACTTCCAGCAGTGGATTCTCCTATTTTCGAGTCAGTTTCGAACTTTACATTTAAAGGAGGAGGTTCACTATAATTATCTGTTTTCGGTTGGAAATTGTTGGAAGTAAGGTTGATGCTCGACAAATTGTTCAAATCGTCTTCTAATTTATCTAAATCGGCAATGTCAACATTTGTCACACCCGTATTTGTTTTATTTTTATCATTCATTAAAAGTTCGATTCCGCCTCCAAAATTAGTTCCACTTACAGAGGGTACAGGATCATCAATTTTCAAGTTGATCGGATCTAATTCAGTAATATCGATGGACTCCATAATATAGATAATAACAAAAATTATGTTTAAGTTCTACGCGTATATATTATTTTATGTAGGATTCTTTTTTCTTATATACTGAATTCCTTGTAAAAATGCATCTGCTAAATCATCCTTCTTTGCATGGTTTAAAACATAATTCCACGGTTTATATACATCATTTGACAACAATTCGATTGTGTGAGAAATAGCGTCCTTCTTATGTTGTTTATAGTTGGAGTTCTCATTTTCATTTTGTTTCGATAATCCCTTTAATTTATTGGAGGATGAAATGAATTCGATTTTTATATGATCGTATTTCATGATGAAATATTGTGCTAATAGTCCCTGGATGGTTTTCATTCGTGTGGCAATTGGTGATATTTGATTTTCAATAATCACTTTATCTAGTTGTCTCATAGATGGTATTTTATCAAATTCCTTTTTGATATTGATGCCGATAGTAATTAAATCCACAGAATTGGCATTTTTGTCTTTTTTCACAGTGTCAAATACCTTCTTTCTCAGTTCTTGTAAAACAGATTCCACTAGTTTTTCTTTTGATTCATTTTCTGATACAGTAAATCCATGAGCCTTCGCATAATTATATAAATCCTCCTTTTTCATTTTCTTGATATTTGACGGTAAGTACTCCTTCTTGGGTATCAAATATTTCGACATTTTAGCATGTTTCATGCAGAAGTTTTCATCATCTTTGAAATACTTTGCTTTACTATTACAAATCACATTTTTCTTAGTATGTTGATTGCATTTCTTACACTCACCGTCATCTGATGATAAATTGAGAACGTTCCAATCGATCACTTTTGGGTACATTACATCACTATTTGAACAATCGAAAACACAAAATGCCATGTTTTTGATTCCAATGTCGAAACTTGCTATTTTCATTTGTATAAGATGAAAATAGTTTTTTTGGAGTGTGTACGAATTACATATTATTGCGATATTGATCCATATTTTTCATTCCTTCGTTGATCATGTATTTTCTGTAATCACTATTGGACTTGATATTTTGGTAAGCAATGAAATTTTTGTGTTCCTTTTCCTTAGGTAACTCATTTGTTGTTTTACCTAGAATACCTTTCATTGAAGGTGTGAATTTGTGATAAGATGTATCAATGTTTAATGAATTCATATATACATAATTACAATATTTATTCTTGACACAATAGTTGTATTAATTCAGGTTTCTTCAATTTGTTAGCATTTTCTGTCAAACCTTTGGATATCACCATTTGTCTTAATTGAGCCACCGGCATTTTTTTATAAAACTGTGAATCTACTGATAGGTTTTGTTCACTCTCATCTATTTCTTCCTTCTTAACAATAGTTGGAACAGTAATTTTCTCATCTTCACATACATCAGATTCGCTTTCCGATGATTCATCGTCTTCTTCATCTTCATCCTCTTCACTCTCTGAATCATTAATTTCTAACAAATCCATGTGCTGTATAGCAACATTGTTCAAATCGGAAATAGTTTGCATTGGCTCAGAATTCAATGGATAGGATCCAAATGGGGTAAATACATTCTTAACATTCTGATCGTTAATATTTTCTTGTTCTGTCATGTTCTCAGCAATGCTTTGAACAATAGCAAATAATTTGTCACAACGCTTTTCCAAATCCAAGATTCTAGATTTGAAATGATAGACAAGGAATAGAATCAATATGAATGAACTTGCTAAAGTGATGAGAAACAAGGTTTCGAAAATACTGAATGAAATCATTTTATAATTAAAGTACAAAAAAAACCTTTACTATAAACGAACTAGCGATGGAAAAAAAGTATCTAGGGTAATTATATAATGAATTCTGATTTAACTGCTCCTCAGCCTATGACAAATATACCACAATCATCGTCATTCTCATCAACTCAATACAATGATCCAAAAAACGTGGCGATATTCGTATTATGTGTTTTATTGGTTTTCTCATTTTTAGGAATAAACTTACTTGATATAATCAGTAATTTTATCAAACTCATAATTAAAATATTCGGTCCCTTAATTTCTCAAATATTGTCTATTTTGGGATTTACGACTGGAACTATTTTGAATAAGTCTGCCGATGTTGTGAGTGATACTGGTAAGGTAGCATTGGATATTGCCGAGGGAACCGTACAAAATGTGGGTAACCTAATGATTAAGGCCAGTAAATCTGGAGTGAACACAGAAACACAAAGTGAATTGGAAAAAGCATTACAAATGAACCGTTTAGAAAATCAAGCCGAAGACGATGTTTCTGAGAACCCCATCCAAAAACCTATTTCATCTAATAAAAATGGTTGGTGTTTGATTGGTGAATATGAAAACAAAAGAGGATGTATTGAAGTCAATGATTCTGAGAAATGCATGTCTGGACAAGTCTTTCCTACTCGTCAAGCATGTGTGAACCCTGTGTAAGAAAACTAGGATTCGATGAATGTAAATCCATCAAACCCTTCTTTTGGAGTCGATTGAATTGTGGTATTACTATATTGATCTGATGAGTTGAGAACGTTCATAAATACTCCAGCATTTGCATTATTTTCATTTATTGTACTTATTTGGAATTTAAATGAAAAATCATAGACAAAACCATATTGTGTGGGCAAAGTCAAATTATTTATTTCAAGAACTCCGATGTATTGGTATGCGAAAAAATCCCAACTAGTTGAATCAATTGTTGCATAATTATTAAAATCTTCTATAGTGAGATATCGATTTTGCAATTCGGCAATATTGCTAGAAAATGAAATTTCCAATGGAGCCCCGTCAAACAACACCTGGAACGAAAAATTCTGGATATGAAAGGATTCGCTTGTTCCAATTGACGTATTTCCTTGGATATACAATGCGATAGGGAATTGAAATGAATATGGAGTGAATGTATTCTCAATTCTATTAATATAAAGCGTGAATAAATTCGTTGCGACATCGTCATCTGCAAAAACATTGGTATTCACATTGACATTCCATGGTTGTATGGTTTCTTCACTTTCAAATATAGATCTGGGCTGTTGTGGTTCGGCATAATTATATAGTTCTACATTTTCGTCCAATTGCAATACAATTGGTGGACCAGGGACATCTGCAGAAGTACTAAGTGTGGGCTTATATTTATCATCAGTGCAATTGTTTACTCCATTGAATGAATTTTGTTGAGTCCTTTGGCGGAAAGGCGCATTGATCAATCGTGAGAAAGCCTGAGATTTGGTCAATCGTGCATTATTTGAAGAGTTTTTCTTATGTTGTAATATTTCCACTTTCCGTCTCATATTCAATTGTTCTTGGGTCACTGTACTGGACCCACCTTGCTCCAAAAGTTTACCTGTATAAGGAGATGTTATTTTCAATCTAATGGGTTTAGGTTGGTTTTGAATATACGTATTACGAGTATTTATAGCGCTACCACACAATATATTATTCGCTTCGGTTTGCAAATAACCTGCTTTCGGGAATGTTCTACTCATATAGTATACTATATTATATGAATTTTATCACTTTTTATGCAACGTCGCTCATGTACCAAGAACTAGATAAATAATCGAAATCACGGTTTTTATCAGCATCGGAAGAACGTAAGTTCGGTCCACTGTTCACAACATTCATGATCTGGAATACATTGAGTCCACGATCAAAATATCGTAGATCCGATAGACTACCACTAAAACCACCATTTTTGACCACATGTACATCTCCATAGTTTTGTTTTGGTAAATAACCAAATGTGATTCTCTTGGCTATGGCGCCATTCACGTATACGTCCATTACCTTGTTTTCCAATCGAATGGCTAAATGGAACCACTTGTTGAAAGGAAGATTGTCGATCTCGATTTCTTCGAATGTGTTATTACCATCTATAGGTTCTGTTGGAACAATATCCATTTTGATTTTGATTTTGTTTGTTATAGTAGGGACGACAGCGTTAGCATCAGGAGTAGGAGGGTTGTAAAAGTATACACCTGGGGCATTTCCACCTACATCATCGTAATTTCCCGTATTTTCGCCTTTGTTAAATATGTGTTCATATTCGTGATGTGTATCCATTTCCAATGGTTTGTCTCTTTTCAACCAAACTGACCATGTGAATTCCATCCCTTTATTTTCATTATTTGATCGATATATGGTGACAGAACTCCCGTTTTTAGGATCTTGCACAGCAGTCTTCGAATTGTTACCATTGCTCAAACCTTTTACCACATATGGCGATTTTGTTGGTCGGGTAAAGTAAGCGACAAGATACAATCCTAAATTCAGCAAAACCATAAATCCGATCAAAACTAAAACTAAAAATACGAATTTTGCAACAATGGTATTTGAATTGATAAATTCACTACCTAGAGTCATGGTGTCTTTGGATTGGAACTCGTTTACACTCGTTTGTACAGTATCGCGAATGTTGTTGAAAGAGTCAGATATATTGTTCATTCCTGTCTTTGTAGTTTCCTGTATGTTATTCAAATAATCTTGGTTTGTACCTTGTGTTTGTCCCGTTGTTACTTGTTCACCAAAAGGTTTATTGAAATCCATAGTTATATAATTACTTTATAAATAATTATTAGTCTAACTTTAACTAATCATTATACTAAATCGCGCTCTCAACAGGAATCGAACCTGCGACCTTTCGGTTAACAGCCGAATGCTCTGCCGACTGAGCTATGAGAGCAATAAAATTAACTAGAATACAATACAACTCTAGTTAGTAAATAATATGAAACGGTTTTTATATTATTTTTTAATTAAGTATTTTGTTTTCTAAATCAATGCGAATCGACTGGTCTCGACATTATTTTGTAAAACAGAAAGGTTTACATTCATGTTACCAAGTAATGTGCTCACCAAAGAAGCGCCGCCACTTCCTGCTAAGTATTTATCATAGGCTGTTTTTGGATCGGTTGGTGAAGGAACACGCTCGAAATTGCTAATGTAAATATCTGCTCCTTCTCCGAATTTAATATCTGCTCCCGAATCATTACTATATGGTGGATTTAATTTTACTGACTTTACCATTTTTCCATCTAAATATGCATCCATAATATTGCTGTTGAGACTTATTGTGACGCACACCCATTTTTGCAAAGGGAAATTGTTTGTAATATCGATGGACTCTTGGCCTGTTCCCATAACAGCAATTAATTTTCCTGTGGATTTATTCAAATATAGTTTTGTATCATTTTGCCTATGGAAAATGGTCATATCATCTTGATTAAGTGAGTTTACAAAGACCCAGATTGTGTAAGTGAAATTCACTGCTCCAGATGAGGCCAATTTGTTGGAATTAATATCTGATGGCGAAGAATCATATAAATGTTGCTGTTTTTCCAATTTCGTTTTACCAGTGAAATAATCTTGGAACAGCATAAATACAATGATAATAATCAAAACAGTTCCTAAAACAATTGTTGTTGTGTTCATTTATATATTTTATATGAGATTATTTACAGGCGGGTTTTTATTTATTAATAAATTATAATTGTTGGCGATCTCACTTTCGATTAACATGGATTTATGATATGTGATATTGCAAATCGCTCCATCCAAGTGTTTATCACCAATGGCTATAGAGTCTCCACCACTATAATTAGGGGAAACAGGAGTACTTTTCACCAATTTTCCGTTTACGAAAATGTCCGCTACATTTTGATTATAGTTAAATACCCAATAGTTCCATCGCTGAGGATCTAAGTCCACTTGGACAGAGTCATCCTCAGATAATTGTACATTGTATTTATCATTACCATCATTTCCTAAATATTCTATTTTGGGATGTGAACTATAACTAAAAACATGTTTGGCTTCTTGTGTTGGAGCATTGATGTTCATGTAGGTCCATAGTGAGATGGCATAATTTTTTCTTGACTCTTTTTCACCATCTACAATTTCGCCATTTGCATTGTATTTTTGATGTTCCCCCATAGGAATATCATCTGTGGTTGCGATGATTCTATTTTTATCTAAAAACTGAGGATCATTCAACAACACTTTACCATTTTCCAATAATCTGCGCTGTAGTAAACGTGGAATATACACATATGCTAGGACGAGGAGAATTTCCACCACTAGAAGTATGTAATTTATGGAAGGTGTCAAATAAAACTGGTCTTTGATGAAAATGAAGAAGTCGTTTATAATACAAGGTATGAAAAAGATAAAGTTCACTATAAATCCACTTATGCCCGTTAATCTCTTCAACTTTTCACTAAATAAATTGAAGATCATTGCCATTCCAACCAATCCTATTGCCAATCCAATAATGGAAAGATACATATTTAGATCTTTCTTCAACGAAGTTTCCAACGACTCATATCTTTCACGGATTTCGAATAATGCATACATCAATACAATTACACCCAATAATACAAAAAAACCTTGTGTTGCGCTTTTATCTCCATTTGAGAAAACGCCATAATAGGTGAACAATATAATAGGTATTACAATGACAATCATGTAGAAGAAGAATCCATCTGTATAGATATTATCGTCTCTACTGTAGTATCTGAAGAATACAGACAATGAAATTACAAACAAAAACAACAGTACGTAAATCAAAATTGTTTGTGCATTTGTGGCGAGTTTTTTCGGATCCGTAAATATTTCCGTCAAATATTGCCATTGTTTGTTAAAAATGGAATTGTTATCGGATTTGAATGATTTTGCATACTCTTTTGATTTTTCGTAAGCACCTTTAAACCCAGACTTCATAGTATCCAATGTATTTTTCCTTTTTTCATTTATATAGTCATATGAACGTTTAAGTAAGGGTTTCTCATTATCATCATAGCCATCACTCATTTATATATACCCCCTATAAATTCTCAATCGCGGTTTTTTTACCATGACAATCTCTACATAAAGCAACTAAATTGTCCACATGATTTGTCCCACCGCGATCCAGTCGTATGGTATGATCCACTTCAAACCATGCAGGTAGTTGCTTCTGACAGTCACCACAATGCCAGTTTTGTCGAGCGGCAACAAATTTCTTCTTGGTCTCACTAACCGAACGTTTGGATGTGCGCTCACCCCCAGAGTTCATAACCTTTTGTTGATAATGGGTTGATTTGGGATTGGTGATAGAATTGGGGTGTTCTGAGAAACGTTGTTGTTTTGTCATATCAATGATAGGATTTAAAATACTTGATGTATCCTTGTCGATTGGAAGATGTTTCAAGTATTCATTTGACGTCATAATCATATCTTTAGCACGTTCTGGATCTTTTCTCAATAACCAACACAACATATAGCCACCAATAGCAACCCCAGCCATTTGATAATATTTCTTCCATGTCAATGCGAGTTTGAGATATTTTCCTTCTGTGTATATGTTCCCCATCACTAGGAGAGTTATAATCATAATCACTATTTCAAATCTCATTCTTTATACAATATATATATTATAATTATTAATATCAAGACAAAAAGAAATGTAATGTGATGTTTTTGTATTTGCAGTCTCTCGCTTAAGTGAATGACTTTGGGTATATAATTACTCTCGTAGATTTCCTCTGATTTCCAAAACGGTATTTCATCCTTGCCTAAATGACTGTTTATTTTGTTGTGAATTAAATGCATCCATCTTTTGAAAGACTCGCGATTGGTCAAATAAGGTGTCACTGGAAATCTATCCAATAAAGCAGTAAAATAGTTGCAAATGTCTTCATTTGGTATAAACAATGGCAAATTAATGATCAAATCATAGTATTTCCTTTTAGTAACGTCATTGGGATATTCAGGATAGTTACGTGCAATCGTGTGCAAAAAGAACCAATAATGAGGTCCCCATACTTCTGGATTATATTTCATGTTGGAAAGTATATAGAATTAAATCATTATTATTTTTCAGATTAAATTATAATGGAGAATGCTTTTTGTAACAATTGTGGTAAAACCGGTCATTTATATAGTCAATGTAAGATACCGATAACAAGTATAGGAGTGATCGCTTTTCGTTACATTAACAATGAATATCAATATTTAATGATACGAAGGAAGGAGACATTATGCTTCATGGATTTTATGCGAGGAAAATATTCGATAAAAAACAAGGAATACATTTTGAAAATGTTCAAACAAATGACTGTACAAGAAAAAGAACTTCTATTGCATGGTGATTTCGAAAAGATTTGGAAAAATATATGGAATGATGAAACCACGTTGCATCAATATAAAAACGAATACAATAATGCAAAGGATAAGTACGAAGGTTTAGTCAAAGGCATCGATTATGATAATATTCATTATTCATTGGGTTCTTTGATAGAAGAAGTGAGTAACGACATTCAGTACAATGAACCCGAGTGGGGATTTCCAAAGGGTAGAAGAAATTTATATGAAAAGGATTATGAATGTGCAATTCGCGAATTTTCCGAGGAAACAGGTTACAATACAAATCATTTACACAATATACAAAACATAATGCCGTTGTATGAATTCATTACTGGTTCCAACTACAAATCATACAAACATAAATATTTTGTTATGTTTATGAATAACAAAGACACTGTTCACTTGGATCGTTTTCAGCAATCCGAAGTAAGTAAAATAGAATGGATGAATATAGAAACTGCTTTGAAAACCATAAGACCTTATAACGTTGAGAAAAAAAAACTTATTGAAAGTTTAGATATATCATTGAAGAAAACCAATATATATTCGATTTAATATACTTCAATATTATAGTACATTAAATTATATGTCAAATCAAACCAAAAAACAAAAGGCGCCGTACCATGATTATGATACTACTTTGGGTATATATGTTCCCAAAAAAATATACAAATTTAAAACTCATCCAACAAAAGACGATACCAAAATCGTGCCACGTATTTTCTTTGACGAATTGGATAAAACTGAGAAAGGCCGCAATTTTTTCAAAGAAGAGTTTGAAGACAACAAGAAATGGAAATATATGTTGTTAACAAAACCAGAAATAAAGAAATTGTTCAACAATCCGCACACTCTCACAGTTAAAAACAAAAACAAGATAGAATCAATTAAACCAATTCGACGTAAATTAGTTATTTTATCGGATGAAAAGGAAACGGAAAAAGTGAAAGAATCTAGTGTGCTACCAAAAGTAATGAAAACAGAGATCAGTGATTACATCGATATGCTTTATCCGCAAGTGGGTGATAAAGAGTTCAATGAAAAACTAGTTCAACATAAGGAATTCAACGATTCAAAATACGATGGATCTATAAAAAACATCGCAGAAGAATCTAATCGTTTATGTGCCAGTGATTTCGAATTGATGCCTCATCAGAATTTCGTGAGAAATTTCATAAATTTCAATACACCGTACAATAGTTTGCTCTTGTATCATGGTCTAGGAACGGGAAAAACATGTAGTGCAATCGGTGTTTCCGAGGAAATGCGAAAGTACATGAAACAAATGAACATGAAAAAATCCATTATAATCATTGCATCACCCAATGTCCAGGACAATTTCAAATTGCAACTTTTTGATGAGAAGAAATTGACGGAAACAAATGGACTATGGAACATCCGTGGATGTGTCGGGAATTCTTTGATCAATGAAATCAATCCTTCGAAAATTCAAAACATGCCCCGACACAAGGTGATCTCCCAAATCAAGAATTTAATCAACAAATATTATGTCTTTATGGGATACACACAGTTTTCCAATTATGTGGCAAACAAGATTGAAAACATCATGGTCTCTACTACACAAGACAAGAAGAAACAAAAAATCAAGAAAATCAAGAGTCTATTCGATAATAGATTGGTGATCATCGATGAGGTGCATAATATTCGAATCACAAATGACAATGCAAACAAGAAAACCGCTGAAGTATTATTTGACATAGTCCAATATAGCGACAATATGCGTTTATTAATGATGTCTGCTACACCCATGTACAATTCACACGAGGAGATTATTTGGATCGCCAATTTGATGAATTTGAATGATAATAAATCCATAATCAAAATAGGCGATGTATTTGACAAGAAAGGTGATTTCAAAAAAGGAAAGGAAAGTGGAAAAGAATTGCTGCATCGAAAATTACTGGGGTATATTTCATATGTGAGAGGAGAAAATCCATATACATTTCCAGCACGCATATACGCATCTAATAAGGATTATGACAAGGATTTCATATGGGAGTTACCGACGTTACAAATGAACAATAAGAAGATCACGAAGCCAATGATACACATACAAAATCAGATTTTTCTCAATACAATAGGTTCGTATCAAAAACATGTATATGACTTTGTGATACAATCCATGAAACATGGGAAGATGCTGTCTAACGATTCGGATAAAACCAGCGTTTTTGAATCGATGGATTCGTTTGGATATACCATATTACAAAAACCTATTGAATCGTTAAATATTGTTTATCCTAATGAAGGATTTGAAGAAAACATGAAATACAAGAGTGACTATGATAGTTTGATACAATCTATGACTGGAAAGAATGGATTGAACTCTGTTATGAAATACAAGGAAACAAAAGGCGACAAACCACTCAAATATGATTTTGAATACAAGAATGATCAATATGGCAAAATTTTTGGCCAGGAAGAATTGCATAAATATAGTTGTAAAATGGCGACAATATGTAATTCAATTCGATTATCAAAGGGTATTATTATGATATATTCTCAGTATATCGACGGTGGAGCAGTTCCTATGGCGTTGGCTTTGGAGGAAATGGGGTTCACGCGTTTTAATACAGCGGACTATACAAAACCATTATTGAAAAATCGACCTCAGCCTATAGACTCAATTTCCATGAAAGTGAGAAGTGAACATGAAGGTGATTTTAGACCGGCTCAATATATGATGATAAGTGGAGATAAAATATATTCTCCTGATAACAACGCCGATATCAAATATTTGAATGATTCATCGAATAAGAGGGGTGAGAAGGTAAAAGTAGTTATTATCACAAAAGCGGCGGCAGAAGGTGTGGATTTCAAGAACATACGTCAAATTCACATATTGGAACCATGGTATAACTTGAACCGTGTAGAACAGATCGTCGGTCGTGGTGTGAGAAATCTCAGTCACTGCAATTTGCCTTTTGAAGAAAGAAATGTCGAAATATTTTTACATGCTACTTCGACGGATTCCAATAGTGAAGCAACAGACGTTTATTTATATCGATTGGCAGAAAGAAAGTCGATAAAAATAGGAAAAGTAACCCGATTATTAAAGACGCTGTCAATCGACTGTATTTTGAACATAGGACAGACCAATTTTACGGAACAAAACATGAAATCGATGGACAATGAGAAAATCGAATGTGAAATGCCCAATGGAGAAATGAGAAAGATCTCATTTGGGGATAAACCATATACGGATATTTGTGACTATATGGACAATTGTGCATTCAAATGTTCTGCAAAGAAGGGCAAACCCGATATATTGAAAACCACATATGTCAGTAATCACATGGTTACAAATCAAGACGCATTATTAAAACGCATCCGAAATTTATTTAAAGACATTCCAGGGTACTCACGAGGACGTTTCTTTTACAAAAAAGATGAATTATTTAATGCAATCAACATAGTGAAACAATATCCTGATGAACAAATATACAACGCTCTCACATATTTAATCAATAACAACAGTGAATATTTGATTGATAAATATGGTCGTATGGGTCATCTAGTGAATAAAGGAGAATATTATTTATTTCAGCCACAAGAATTGACCGATGACAATGCAAATGTATACCAACGTATGACACCTGTTTATTACAAACATAGACATTTATCTATTGAAGTTCCAGAACTCACAGTTAAAACAAAGGACAAAAAGTCTCAGGAAAGACAATGTGATACGATAATAAAAAATGCAAATCATGCATATAATTTGGCTAATAAAAAGGTGATCATCGATTCAAATGAGAAGGATTGGTATAAGAATTTTTCATCTTTGATAAGTCACCTTCAAAATATCCATAAAATCGACCATGATTTGTTAAATTATTATCTGGTTTCTCACATAGTAGAACATGTTAATCCTCAATCCAGGATCTGTTTGTTGAATTATTTATATTCGAAACAAAGTTCAGCGTTTGATAAAATATTGAAAGATTACTTTGACACAAAAACAGTCATCAGTTCTGATATTTCGGATCCAATATCGGGTTTACCAATTGCTATCAATGATAAAACAGTGGAATATTACGGCGAAAGAAATAATGTCTGGGAAAAATTGGAATTTACTGACGTTAAAAGTATTGTTATTTCAAGTGAACACAATAAAAAATACGTGATAAATAAACGAGAATTGAATGACATTATCGGCTTTACAACATACGTGAAAGAAGATGACGCCGTCTACAAACTAAGAGATTTGAACGATTCGGTGAATATTAAAGGTGCTCGTATTGAACAGGCTCAGAAAAAGGATATATTGTTGAAACTAAATGATGTCATTGGTACAAAAATGTATAGTTTAGACCAGGTTGACAGTAAAAATAAAATAGTATGCAGCACTGATAAATCCATTTTCACAAAAAATCAAATGATCGTATTGACAGAAGTATTGCTACGTCATTATGACAACACAAAACGAAATGGAAAGAAATGGAATTTAACGAATGAAGACATTGTAATCAATAAAATTTACGAATATAAAAAATTGAATTAAATAATAAATAATACTACTTATATATAAACGCAATATGTCACAAGATAAGATTTACGGAGTTTACACGAAATCGCTATTGGAAAAGAAAGTGATCTTGGATATTACAGAAATAGGTAGTAACATTAAAAAAGTATTGGAAGATAAACTCGTTCATAGATTGGAAAATCGTTGTATTGAAGAAGGCTATGTAAAATCCAAATCCATTCAATTGATCACATATTCGTCTGGGAATGTAGACAGAAATAAAATCACCTTTGTCGTTACATTTGACTGCATGATATGTCATCCTGTGGAAGGCCAACTCATAGAATGTAAAAGTAAAAATATCACGAAAGCAGGTGTTCGCGCGATAGTAGAAGAGGGCGAAAATACACCACTGCATATATTTATTGCGAAAGATCATCACGTAATGGACAGACAATTCAATACGATCAAAGAAGACACGACGATTGTAGCAAAAGTCATCGGTATCCGTTATGAATTAAACGATCCATACATTTGTTGTATTGCGAAACTCGCTGACAATAGAGAAAAAGAGAAAGATGATAAACCAAAACAGAAGAAAAGAATAAAGGTCATGCAATAAATACAAATATGAAAATCAATATAAATTTATTTTTTATTACATGGTTATACCAATGGAGTTGTTGAAACAAAGGGTGGAAAAAATGACGAAATTGCAACAGTTGGAGGTTTTGCGAATACTGAAAAGTAAAAATTCCAAATTAAATGAAAATAAGAGTGGTATATACATCAATTTGTCATTTTTGGAAGAAGACACGATTAAAGTGATACAAGAGTACGTAAAATATGTTCAAAGTCAGGAAGACAATTTGTCTTACATTGAAACACAGAAAATGACATACAAAGATGAGTATTTTAATGATGACGAGTAAATGCATATAAAGATATAACGCTTTATATCTATGAATGCACTATTGCGATATATTTGTTGAACCATCTTGTTTCGATGATTTCGATATGGAATTGCTGAAACCTTTTGTATACAAAAAGCGAGAAATAAATGATAAATTTAAACTATCTATGAAGCCTGAAATAATTATTCAGCCGATTGAATATCCGATTGAAGAACCTCATGTGAACATAAGTAAAGATTCTAATATAATTTACCCTGACAAACGGGACCCTCTATTCTGGTGTATTTACATAGCAATTCATGGTGAATTTGAGTATATGCAATTGCGAAACAAGGACTCCAATAAGATGATATCTGAAAAGTGTCTTATTGGGCAACATTTTTCGAAATCAATACGTGCGATGAAGGATAGTAACATCAAGTTGACATTGAAACAGATTCAAATGATGACGTCTGATCTAATGATCAACTCTGTAACAAACATTGAATTATTGACGTGCTATGCGATTTATTATAAAAGAAAGATTATAATCACAAAAAACAACACTTATATGCATGTTACACCTTATATTATAGACGGTGAACCAATCGTGATTGACAACACTCATGGTTATGGGTTGTCTCTGGACCCAAACGTCCCATCTATTGAAAACACGAAATTAGAAATATACAATACAGAGAAACCGTTGAAAAGTATATCTTCATACAAGGTGTCTGAACTTAAAGATTTAGCAGAGAAAATCGAATTGAGTTACGTTTCAAACGGAAAACAAGATTTGTATGAAGCATTGCATGAGAAACTAAAATGGTAAAAAAATTGAATTAAATAATATATATGTATGAATAATATATATTATATGACATCATCGGATAAAAATGCTAAGAAAAATTTGGAAATTATGCTTTCCAATTATTTATCAAGTAATCCAATGCTTCGATCCGATCGTAAAACAAATGAAATAGAAATGAGATTTGGAAAGAACAAGAAGCAGCCCATCGGTAAAATGGATTTTGATAATGTAGCACAGAGTCTTATGAATCATGGTTTCACATTGGAAAACCCGAATGGATTTTACAGTTTACGTATGTATCCAGAATACATGGATAGTAGAACTGGACAATTCAAGCAATCCAGAATTCGTGCTGAAGTGGTGGGTAAAGATTTGATACAGAAGTATTGCGAAACAAACAGTCTACAAAAAATACTCGACATGCCTTCTACGAACTACGAAAAACTGAAATTTACCCAAAAAACGAAACCAAAGGATAAAGATGATAAATTTATTGAATATGCCGATTTTGATGATTTCAATATGCGTGTAGCATATCAATTAGAACAAACTTATACTGGACGGTCACCTGTCGTCAAGACCATGATTGACAATTGGATGAATTCACGCAAGACATTTCGTTTGCTTCATCGCGTGCGTTTTGTACATTCAACATTACCCATATTCGCGGATTTGAGTATTTTGAAAAATTCCAAGAAAACAGGGTATGTTCCTATGAAATTCTATAATATTCAAGATGCAAATGTATTCAACAGTGTAGAAACCTATGAAATAGAAATGGAAATAGACAATGCAATGATGGGTACGGGTAGATCATATGATAATGTAAAGTCGATCGTTGAATTGATTCGCAAGTCGCTTCGTATTGTTCTATGTGGTTTACAACAAACAAATTATCCGATTTCATATGACGAAGAAGGTGGAATTCAACATGAATATATGAAATTATTGTTTGGTGATCAATACGAACCATCGCGTATATTACCGCAAAATTTCATCGGTCCATCTTCTCATACATTGGAAATGCAAAACATAGTAGAACAAAATGGAAATATTGCGACACCCAATATACGAGAGGAATATACTGTAACTGATAAGGCGGACGGTGAGCGTCAATTGCTCTTTATAAATGGTGATGGTAAAATATACACAATAAATACCAATATGCACGTGACGTTCACTGGATCCAAGACTGTACAAGAGGATTTATTCAATAGTTTATTGGATGGTGAGTTTATTAAAAAAGATAAAAATGGAAACATCATCAATCTATTTGCTGCATTTGATATTTACTACAAGAACAAAAGAAGTTGTCGTGAATTCAAATTCGTCCAAACGAAAGCATTGGTCAGTGAGGACGATAAAAAAGAAAAGACCACTTATAGATTGTTACTCTTGAAAATGTACGTAAATAAACTGAAAATACAACATATTTCTAAGATAGATGATGCATGTAAGTTTAATATAGAAGTGAAAAACTTTTATAGCACAAGTGATAGTGTATCGATATTTGAGGCATGTTCAAATATTCTTACAAATATGGATGATGGAGTATACCGTTATGAAACGGATGGACTTATATTCACACCTGCAAATAAAATGGTTGGTGAGAATGATAATGGCGAAGTCGGTCCTTTGAAAAAAATGTCTTGGAAACACTCTTTCAAATGGAAGCCTCCTGAGTTCAATACAGTGGACTTCTTGGTGACTGTGAAAAAAGACCAAACAGGTAAAGATGAGATTCGCAGTATATTTGAAGAGGGAACAAACGTTCAAACTGATTCATCTTTCACACAATATAAGACACTCATATTGAGATGTGGATACAATGAGAAAATACATGGGTTTTTGAATCCTTTCAATGACTTGATTGAGGAAAACTTTACCAAGAGTGAAGATGAACAAAGAAAATACAAGCCAGTACCGTTCCATCCAACCAATCCATATGATAATAAAGCATGTTTCGCAAAGATGTTATTGAATAATGGAAATGTGATCACTGAAAATGGAGAGACATTCGGTGAAAATATGATTGTTGAATTCAAATATGATTTAACAAAAGAACAAGGATGGAAATGGATACCATTGCGTGTTAGATATGATAAAACTCACGAACTACACAATGGACTCCCCAATTATGGTAATGCATACCATGTTGCAAACAGTATATGGCAAACCATTCATAATCCAATAACAGATATAATGATAAAGAGTGGACAAGAAATTCCGGATGAAATCCATCATAATGATGGTGAGAATTCATTTGACGCAAATGAGGGTGTTTATTACAATAGAGATTCGACCGCAGTCAAGAAAACTCGTTCACTACGCGACTTTCACAATTTATATGTGAAAAATACACTCATTAAAAGTGTTTCCAATCAAAAGGATTCTTTGATTGATTATGCATGTGGAAAAGCCGGGGATTTACATAAATGGACCTATGCTAAATTGTCGTTTGTATTCGGAATCGATATATCGAAAGACAATATTCACAATAGAATCGATGGCGCATGCGCTCGTTACTTGAAAGACAAGAATACATTCAAGTCTATGCCATCTGCGTTATTTGTAAATGGTAACAGTAGTTTGAACATACGCAATGGGGATGCTTTTAACACACAGAAAGATAAGGAATTGACATCAGCCGTTTTCGGAAATGGTCCTAAGGATCAGGTATTATTAGGTAAAGGTGTATATAAACAATATGGTGTTGCCGAAGAGGGATTTCATGTGAGTTCATGTCAGTTTGCACTGCACTATTTCTTCGAAAATTCGACAACATTGCATAATTTTGCTAGAAATTTGTCAGAGTGTACACGACTGAATGGTTACTTTATCGGGTGTTGTTACGATGGTAAAACCGTTTTCAAAATGTTACAAGAAAAAGAAAAAGGTGAGAAAATGGTACTTCAAGAGAATGGCCGGAAAATGTTTGAAATGACAAAGGATTATAATGAAACCGGATTTTCAGACGACGATACAAGTCTGGGGTATTCCATCCAAATCTATCAGGAAACAATAGGGAATACGTTTCGCGAATATTTGGTGAATTTTGATTATTTCGTAGAAATCATGGAAACATATGGATTCAAAGTACTGAGTAAAGAAGAGGCAAATCCTTTGGGATTACCCAATGGTAGTGGGATGTTTGACGAAATGTTTCATGCCATGGAAAATGATCGATCATCAAAACATAAATATAAAAACGCATCTACTATGACCATCAATGAGAAAAAGGTATCGTTTTTGAATAGGTATTTCGTGTTTCAAAAAATGCGCCATGTGAATGCAGAGAAGTTATTTAATATCCAATCAGAGAAAATTGTAAATGACAATAAAGATGACGAAAAACCCATAATCATCAAGAAAAACAAACGCAAAATTGTAATTGTTTAATAGAATATAAATCTAATGTATCATAGTAAACAAATATGATATATTATCTCTTACCAAGACAACATTATGAACTGTACAAAGAAATCAAACTCATTACATCGGATCAAAACCAAAATCCTTTTTTATCGCAATCTTTATCGAATTATTTGAGTGAAATAAAATACAGAATCCACAACAAAGGAAAAGATTGGGACATTTACAAAAAATACACGAATCCGTTTGAATATATAAACACGATACCTTTTATCAAAGGAAAATGTGTATCAAAATACAAACCATTATCGCGGTCGTATTATAAGATGCTCGAAATGATTGACGAATTCCACTTAATCGATGAACTGGAATGCAACATCAAATGTTTCCACATTGCTGAGGGACCGGGAGGTTTTATTGAGGCTTTTGTGAATAGAAGAGAAAACAAAGACGATCAATATATTGGCATGACTCTACTGGAAGACAAAAATGATATCAATATTCCAACGTGGAATAAAAGTGTGGATTTTCTAGTAAAGAATGAGAATGTATACATTGAAAAGGGATTTGATGGAACAGGAGACATTTTGAAGATGGATAACTTTGACGATGTAGTACAAAAGTATGGTTCATCATGTCATATTGTTACCGCTGATGGTGGATTTGATTTTTCTAGTGATTTCAACAATCAAGAAAATGTAATGAGTAAATTGTTGATCGCGCAAGTGGTATATGCATTATGCACGCAATCAAAAAATGGTCATTTTGTCCTAAAAATTTTCGACTGTTTTATGCATTTGACAGTAGACATCATGGCTTTGTTATCGGCATTTTATGAATCCGTTTATGTATGCAAACCACAAACGAGTCGCTATGCCAATTCTGAGAAATATGTGGTTTGTAAACGTTTTTTACATTCAAACAATACATTGTTTTTACCCTATATGCGATATTTATTGAAAAATACGATTCAGTCTGAAAAATATATATGCCGAATCATTGGATGTAATGTATCCAAGTATTTCACCACAAAAGTAGAAGAATACAATTCCAAATTCGGACAACAACAATTGGAAATAATCATGAGCACATTATATTTGATCGAGTCAAAAGATCACGAGAAGATAGAAAATTTGAACAAAAATAATATTCAGAAGTGTATTTCGTGGTGTATCAAACACAATGTTCCATATAATTTCATTCAATCGAATGAAAATACAAAAATAGTTAAACAACCTTATTAAATAATGTTACTGAATTTACGTGGTGTGCATTTTATCATGACATTGGAATATTTGGAAAATACCGGGGTTTGCTTTAAAGGATATCCCTTCTTGTCCTTAACTGTGTATCCATAGTCAGATACTCCATACGCCATAGCATTTGCGGTGTGATCACCAAATGCTGATCTGAATGAACCACCCACACTTGTAATTTCGTCGTATTTTTTGCGAGTAATTAAATCACCGGATGAAACTGCACCTTGTACTGCGAACTTGGTGTTATTAGGTTTATAAGTCACCTTGGTATGTGGACAATTATTGAGTGACCCGGACGTATATGCATTGTCCACACTATTAGGGGTCATGACAAAGTTTGTATTGTTTTTATACGACAAATTACGGTTGTCCAAATATTGTTTAGTTGAACTAAAATAATTATCCTTTGAGTCGATATTGTATTTTCTAGGATTCATCCCACTGCTTCTTAAGCGACGAAGAGCATTATTTGCAGGTGAGAAATCGATATTATTGCAATCGTTTTTTCCCAAGTGTTGACAACTATTGTTCTCATAGTTGATGTCACTTGTAATATGAGGAGCATCCATGGTTACTTGAATGAAATTAGATCCACCTGGTCGATTGATGTCGTCGATTTTAATGGATGTTCTAGGGTTACAAGTTCCTTTAGAGGTACTGAGTTCTTTTCTGTATATTTTCATTGGACGTGATTTGAATGCGTCTTGGACTGTATTATTTGTACCATTTCTCTGAATATCATATGTAACCTGCTTAAATGTGAGACCTTTCCAATTATTTATCGGTTTATTTGAGTGAAAAACGGTTGTCATTTTATATATTAATATATTATATATTATAGTTATGAAATTTAACTTTGATGTTATGAAAATGAATTTTGAAATCAAAACAGTAGTCCTTGTTCTCATAATTGTTGTATTTGCATCCATTTTCTTGTGGAATTTGTTTTTCTCCAAGGAAGGGTTGGCCAATAAAGAATCCAAGGAAATCGAAGAGTCTGATGAAGAAGTCGATGAATCGGAAGAAGTAGAAGAAGTCGATGAATCAGAAGAGGTAGAAGAAGTCGATGAATCAGAAGAGGTAGAAGAAGTCGATACTAAAAAAAAGTAAAAGAATAGAAAACATCTATATAAACATTACTAAGTATATGTTATTAATAATGAATATCATATACAATTTAGACGACGTTAAAGACCTAAATCTATTTTTCTCTGATAAAAAGAATAATATTTTAATGGAAGGGAGTTTTACTAAATTGATACATTCAGATGAATTTATAACCACTATAGGCCTTTACTTACAATGTCCATTCAAAGTACAGTCAAAGTCTCTATTTGTAAACAAATGTTTTTTAACAATAAAACCCAGTGAAAATGTAGAAATTATACGAAAAGTCAAATCCATAGAAACGTCGATCATGTCATATTATAAAACGTATACGCAATCGAACAAAACAATCACTACATTATTGAGTGAGAAGTTAGAGAGTGGAAATATCAAATATTATTCGAAACATAATTATCCTAATAAGAAAAACAATATTGTATTGAAAATATCGGGTATATGGGAGAGTGAAAAAGAATGTGGTATTACATTCAAGTTTATTGAAATGAAGGAAATCATATAAACATTTTCATCTTGGGTTTACTGCGTGCATTTATTGGCTTACGAAGGTCATGGTCAATTGCATTTAGATGGTTGTATTTTCTTCCTGTTTCAAATGCAGTAACATTGACAAATCCGTCATCCAATAACTCATAATTCAAATCACGAATAGAAGAAACTCCTTCTTTAGTATTTGAATTAAATATTCTAATTTCGGATTTATCGATTGTTCTTGTGATTCCATCCGATAGTTGAAGAATGTTTTTGTCTAAAATGGGGAAGAATTGACTTCTATCTATATGTATCTTATTTTTAGTACATCGATTGTTTAATTCATTGTCTTCATATCCCCATGACCATAGATTTGGGAACCCGTTGATATTTTCGAAATCTTCGCCATTAATAGAAACGATTCCACCTAATGCGAATTTAAAGCCATAAAAATGTTTTACAACACCTTTTCTTGTTTCATAATCGAGAAAGTTTCTGGTAAAAGGCATTGTGTCTACATCGTTGAAAACAATAGTAATATTTTTATAATCATTCGGGTAACGTTGTTTTACAAATATGAAACCGATGTTTTTGATGGCGCCCCTGTTAAATGTTCGATTGTCATTTTGATGAATATAAAAAATTTCGTAGTTTTCTACATCTGCTAAAATGGATTTCATATGGTTGGCGAAAAACAATTGTTGTTGCTTTCTGTCTCTATATGGGACTATGAAAACAATTTTCGGAATATTCATTAATATATTTATAACTCTATAAATATTTTAGATTTTTCTGCGGCGTCTACGTGACTTTCTTTTCTTCTTTTTCGAACCTCCACTGAACATACCTAAAAATCCTTTATCTTCTTTCTTTGCTGTCATGCTTTTCTTATTTTTACAATGGACTTCAGGAGTTTTGTTTTTTTTGGTTTGTATGGCACATGCAGTAAATAAATCTGATAGTTTATCATCTTCATCATACTTTTGACATTTATTTTGTTGACAAATATATATCTCAGTTGTTACAGTATTATATTCAGATTTTATTCCTTTTATTTTTAAGGTGAGTTCTTTCAATTTGCTCAAATACGCTTTTAAAGCGTCATTGTAACCGCCTTTATCTTCGGCAGTCATTTTGTCCGTGAGTTGTTTTTCGGTATCTAAATACATGTCATCGATGAGTTTATTAGATGTTGAAGGATTCAGTGTTTTCTGATTAAACACTTTTAGAAATGTAAAGGTCTTGTTAATAAAAGTCACCAACTCTTTATCTTCACCGGAAGCATTCTTTATAAATTTAATGAATTCATCAAAATGTTCTACAAATTCATTATCTATGTACTTCTGGTGTTGTTTATTTGCTTCATTTATTTCTTTTTTCATTTTGGATTTGTCTCTGGATTCTGTCATTTATATTATATTCACATATTTCCATCGATGAGTATAAATCTCAAATAAAAAATGGCACAATAATATATAATGTCGAAAATCTTGGATCTTTTTGATAAATACTTGAAACCATACTATTTATACATTTTGATCACATTTGTCTTGATAATCTTTATAATTGCAGGATATTACGGTTACAAGAAGTATGCAGTTCCATCCATCGAAAATGATAAGTATAAGGATGTTTCCAATGCAAATAGGCGCAATAAGGAAGCCATTTTATATTTCTTCTATGCCGATTGGTGTCCTCATTGCAGAAAGGCAAAACCAGAGTGGAATTCTTTTAAACAAGAATATGATAATGATAATAAATTAGTAAACGGTTACAGAGTTGTATGTAAAGGAATTGATTGTACAAAAGACCTTCATGACGATAATTGTGACGATGAATGTAGAAATGTGAAAAAATTGGTCACTCAATATCAAGTGGATTCATATCCTACAGTGAAATTGATCAACAGCGATGGTGAGACCATTGAATTCGACAGTAAGATCAGTAAGAACACACTCGAGCAGTTTGTCAACACTGTATTGCAGGATTAAACTCATCGAATAGTTTTTCACCCGTTTCAATCATCTCTTCTCTGATTTCTATTTTTGAAGTCATGTTGAGAATTTCACTCATAGATGATCCTATACCTGGCACATAAACAGTGTTCTCTATTTGAGTCAATGATTTTTGCATGATTCTATTACGTAATAGTATTCCAAAACAGGTTTGCACGAAATCCAATAAATGCATTCTCTCATCAATACTATTCGGCACATTTTTGCAAACTTTTTTGATTGCAAAAATTTCATCTTCATTAAAGTGTTGAGAGGCAATATCAATCGGGAAATCCATCGTTGGACCACCATCAATGTAGCAATTGTCCCCGACAATAATAGGAGAAAACATCACAGGAATACATGCCGACGCATAAACCACATCAACCAATTTCCAATCGGGGTGTGTAGTATGTGAAAAATCAACGTATGTGAAACTGTTCATTTCAGTAGCATAGATGTGTAAATCGACCTGATTAAATTCATAGAATTCTTTTAATGTAATATTGATGTCAAGATCTTGAGATTTAAGCAAAGGTTCAAAAATGGAATAAAAATGGCCGACATCAAATATTCCTTTTTTATCATATGCATCAATACATGCATCAATATTCATATGGAACAATTTATCCCATGGGCGTTTCTTCAAATAATCATCCAATATATTCATATCTATTTTTAGACTGATTACTGCCAATATCAATGCGCCTGCCGAAGTACCATAAATAGACTCAATACTTGACCAGTCTAGATAATCTGTTTGAAATGCACGCTTTAGAACACCAAAAAAGGTCATTAGATTTTGACCTCCTCCTGATACTACGATTGAACGTATATTTACTTTATCTTTTTCTTGATTCATGTAGTTTATTTTTGTTACCATTTTATTATTTTTTTATAATATATTATAAATGACATCGGTGTTTATATTAGACAATGATAAAGAGACATCTACCAAAGTGAATATAGATGAACTCTATGAGAAACGTCAAAAACGAGATTTAAAACAATTATCTATATTTAAAAAAATCCTTAATCGCATTCATAAACGCATTGAATACACTGCCAAGAACAAATACTGTAAAGATACACACATATGGTTTGGTGTTCCCGAATATTTGGTTGGAGAACCGATATATAGTAAAGCCGAATGTATTGCATATATTGTATCAGAATTGGAAGTCAACGGGTTCCACGTCAAATACATACATCCCAATACATTATTTGTTTCATGGCATACATGGGTTCCATCATATGTGAGAAATGAAATAAAAAAGAAAACGGGTGTAGTATTAGACGAATTTGGTAATTTTATTGAACGCATTGAACAAACGACTAAAAAGCAAGAAATCGATCCACTTTTACAGAATCCTCGTATACAGGCTGTATTGCAAAACGAAGAGGAGAATTCCAAAAAATTCGCTTCCATTAAGGACTACAAACCCAGCGGTAATTTTCTTTACAATGAAGATCTCATGCGTAAAATAGAGAACAAAATAAAATGATTTTCTCACTATAAAACAAATGACCCAAGGAAAAACAATAAAAATGATTCGAAAGAGCAAATCTCATAGAAAAACAATCAAAAGCAAAGGCAAAAAAATTTATTCAACAAGTGAATATAATAGCAAAGATGGTATGTTGACAAGTGTATGGGGTCCAAGTATGTGGCATGTACTTCACACTATAAGTTTTAACTATCCTGTTAAACCATCTATACAACAACAAAAACATTATCGCAACTTTGTATTGAGTCTAAAACATGTACTTCCATGTGGTAAATGTAGAGACAATTTCAAAACGAATCTAAAACAGTTACCACTATTAAAAAAACACATGAAAAACAGAAGTACCTTCTCAAAATACATGTATGATATCCATGAATTGATTAATAAAATGTTAAACAAAACATCGTGTCTCACATATTCCGAAGTGAGAGAACGATATGAACATTTCCGTGCAAGATGTTCCAAAAGTAAAGAAATAGAAATCAAAATCAAGGAAAATGGATGTATACACCCACTTAAAGGACAAAAATCCAAATGTGTATTGAAAATAGTTCCAGACGACGAGAAATGTGAATCATTTCAAGACAAAATATAATTATAAAATATACTTTTTAATTATATACAATGTCTGACTATGATACTTCTAATAATGAAATTTTAGAAAAACAGGAAAAACAAGAGAAACAAACAGAATTTTGGGGATCCAACCCAAACGTATTGTTTCAAAATATACATGAACTCTTTCCAAATGAGAATATGGATTACATTCAAAATATCAATGCAATCACACGTTTAGTGATTGTTTTAGTAGTTGTTTCCTTTGTTCTTAGCAAGAGTGTACGATTGTTGCTCATCGGCGTCGCTACATTGGTATTCATATATGCAGTGTATTTTTATCAAAATAAGAGGAAGGAAGAATTCAGCAATCAAGTAGACGATATACTTGACGATCTAAATGTGGATAAAAACGATGTTTTTACTGAACCCACCTCTTCAAACCCATTTGGAAATGTATTGGTGACTGATGTTGAACTCAATCCGGATAAGAAACCTGCACCACCAGCATTCAATTACAATGTAAATGAAAGTATTATTGAACAAACAAAGAAAATGGTGGAGGAAGCCAATCCTTCTCAACCAAATATTAGAGAAAAACTATTCAAAGATTTAGGAGAAGAACTTTCCTTGGAACAATCATTACGTCAATTTCATTCAAATGCGAATACAAGTGTTGTAAATGATCAAACGGGATTTGCCGAATTCTGTTACGGTAATATGGTCTCATGTAAGGAGGGCAATTTATTTGCATGTGCTAAAAATGCATCCAATTACAATTTATATTGATTAGTGTAGAAACAATTTATATCATATATTATATATTAGTAATGACAACACCGAACACTACATTTAACAACTTGGGTAGAATTGGTGCTGATAAATCGGATAACAGTCAAAGAAACCAATCCAATACAAAATTCGCCAACTACACTTTAGAAAACCACTTGCAAAATACCAATTCGAACGAACATGTTCAATTTGCCACATCAACCCACGCAATGAACTTCAAAAATACAGTGGGTGGTGGATTACCTGCAAATGCAGTTGACTACGATTCATTGCTTTCAATCAAGTCAAAGCAACAGAGAGAATTCGAGAAACTTCAATTGCATCCAAGACCATTTGCAACAGTTCCATATTTAGGAAAAGGAGGAGCCAACCCTGATATGGAGAGTAAACTTCTTCATGGTGAAGTAGTCAGTGATCGCAAAAGTCAGTCCACTATTATGGATAAATCATACATCAATTACGACGAATACCCTCTTATGGATGATGTGAAGAAGCGCATCAACGATCCTTCAAAGGCTATTGAGGAGTTGGCTCTTGATGGATGGAGACGTGGAGGTGTTTCCACACGTGAAATAAATATTAGCGAAAATTAATTTAGATATTATCATATGATTGATATTAATGTATAACTTTGATATCAATATTGAATATTTTGAAAACAATTCCTATCGTCAATGCCTTCGTGAAGTCATGAATATGGACGTTTCACAAATGACTTTTGAACAATATAAGGATGAATTAGATGACGAAACTAAAGACGAATTACTCATCGATGAAAAACAAATGTCTGCTGCTATGGATGATATCTATGAAAAAACTAAAAAACTTGAATCGTTCCAGTCTTTATATAGCAGCGCAGCCGCATTGATGTTTTCAACTGATCCAAATATAGGTTTAGCGGTTCTTTTTTCATACGACTATTTTTCCGTTTTTCACATGTGCATACAAGCATTTCATAAAAATGATTTGGAATCGATGAATACCAAAATAGAACAATTGCATAGTTTATTGCGAAAATAATGTGTATATATATAAAAAGAATGGCCTCAACCCGTAATAAAAATACTGCCGGTGATTATGAATTAGAAAAAATGAAGCATGCGAAGGGAACAGAGTATTTGAGTTATCAACAATTCGGTCAACCTGTTGCGTCACATCATCCTGGAAATGGATTGATGCCAGCAAAGACATGCCGCAACGAATTGGCTTTTAATGCTTGTGATATTGAGTCGAGTCTTTTTGGAATCGGTGCTAACAATTTGGTGATACCAAATCAAAAGGTAGATCCACAATTGAAAAATGTCCAGTGTTTGGATGTATGTACGAGAAAACCAGTATTCGTGAAAGAACCTATTGTTTTTAATAAAAATCAACGACCCATGTATATTAATTAAATTTGACCACAATCTTTACGGACTCCTTTTTAATACATTTTGTCGCTGAAATGGACAGTTCTTCACGTTTCTTGCGAGTTTTTGTCGCATCCAAACTGCTGATTTTCTCGATCGAGTTTTTTGCACTCACATTACGCAGATTCATATCATTTTCTATGTCATCATAGTTTTGCTCAATATACTTCAAAATATCATTTTCAATAGACCATTTGAAAAAATTCAACTGACCTATTGTCGTCTCCACATAATTGTTTTCTAGGTAAGGGAATTGAATGCGCTCCCATCTACAAAACGGATCAAAACGGCGTTTACTATATGATTTGAGTTTTAGTTTGTAATCATTGTATACCTTGAATCGATTCGAGTTTCCCAATTCATCGGTAACATTATACACCACAAAATGTTTTTTGGCATAATTGGTAACAAACCAATCCACAATGCGTAAACTGATCTTCGATTCTCCGTTAATAATGCCGATCATATATGTTAAATGATCCGTATTTTTGTAGAATTTTTCCAAATTCTGTAGCAATAAATCATTTTGACTTGTGTATCTATTCAATGACATATTTGTTATGAATTGTGGTTTGTTTTTTATATTTGTTTTTGATGATTATAAATTTTGGAATTAAAAAATTGATTCAAAAAAAAAGATACAGTATTCATAAACCAAATATTAATTATGTTTGAAATTTATCCAGAACATGAACGTGTGATGTTAAATAGTGCATACGATGTTATTAGTCGTTTGGAGAAATGGAGTTATTTGAAGGAATTTGATCCTATAGATGGAGGATTTATGTTTACAATAGACCCAGTAGCTAACTTCATCATGCAAGAAATAAGTAATGCATATGGTAGTCATAGTGGTTCATCTATGGCAATTACTATGCGTATAATGCAAAAAATAGCTCAAGAAAAATAAAAATGCGTATTCACTATCCGAATATTCACTTTCACTCATTGTATAATAGTATAAGAGCAAAAGAATTGACACGATAACGTCTAAATATTTAAGTTAAAGAAGTTAAATATTTTTTATTGTATACTCACATGGATAAAGATCAAAAAATAATAGAGTTAGAACAAACAATTTCTAAATTAGAAGAAGAATTACGAACTACCAAAGATCATCTCAAAAGATACACTGCTCCTTCCTACAAGAAGGAATATTATGAAAAAAATAAAGATACTATAAAAGAGAGAAACTATAAATATAAAGAGAAGACTAATTACAAGCCAACATCAGAACAAGTAAAAGTATACAATCAACGAGCATATTTGAAAAGAAAAGAAAAACTCCGAAAGGAAATGGAGGAATCACAGAACATTTAGTAATAATTGATTATTTTGAGAAAATTACTTAAAAATAAACATATGTAATATATATATGGAAAATACATTGACTAAACAAGAGTTTTTACTACAATCAAAACAACAGAATTTGAATGTATGTTCTGATTATATTCGTGGATGTCGTAATACATTATCACCAGAATACACTAAAAAGAAATGTGAGCAATGTTTGGAAAAGAGCCGATTAAGAGACAGACAACGTCGCGGCAAAGCGGTAGATACAACTATTAATGATAATAAGAAAAAATGTTCCAAATGTACTACTGAAAAAGAATTAGAATGTTTCAAAGGAGTCAATGGTGGAATGACAAAGACTTGTAATACATGTCGTGAAAACAATAAAAAGCAAGACGTGAAACGCGATAAAGAACATCGTAATTCTGTTGCTCGTATTGCTGAGTCCAAACCGGAACGAAAGGCTGTGAAAAAGGCTTGGGCTGAAAACAATCATGAGAAAGTTACCTTAAAAGGTATGAATTATCGTCAAAGACAAATTGAAAACGATGTTGATGGCTATCAAAGAAAGCAGGCGGAAAATGCCAGGAAATGGAGAGAACAAAATCCGGAAAGAAATATAGAAATTAAAAGAAAACTATATGATTCAACCAATGGTCAATATAATATTTATAAGAGTTCGGCATATCAGAGAAATATAGATTTTTGTTTGGATTTTCAACTATATGAATCTATTGTATTTTCACCATGTGTTTATTGTAATCAAATTCAAGAAAGGGGATTTAATGGTATTGACCGTGTGGATTCTACTATTGGATACATTGAAACTAATTGTCAAAGTTGTTGTCAAATGTGTAATTACATGAAAGGTTGTTGTGGTGTTGACTATTTCTTGAAGAAAGTAGAGCACATATTAACATTTAATGGCAAAATATCTGGAAATTTGTGTTATGAAGTCATGCCGAACTCTAACAGTAGATACTACAGTGATTGTAAACACTCTGCTATTACTAGAAATAAGTCTTTTGAAATATCACGAGAAGTTTTTGATAAAGTTCGACTACATGATTGCTATTTATGTGGGAAAAAAAATTCACCCGAGCATCGCAATGGTATTGATAGAGTAGATAATAACATTGGCTACACAGAAGAGAATGTAAAATCCTGTTGTTGGGACTGTAATGGATTAAAGCGTGATTATTCATTGGATGATTTATTTGATAAAATTATAAAAATTCATGAAAATACAAAGAACGATAATATTAATGATACGAAGGCATCAGTTGATAACAAACGAAAAATCGTGAATGAAAAGAAAAAGACAAAGGAAGAAATCAGGGAAGCCGCAAAACTTCGAAAAAAAAAGCAAAGAGAACGTTTGAAAGAAAAATACGGCGATGAAGAATACAAAAAAATGCGTGCGAAAGAATTGGCTGATTTTAGAAAATCTAAAAAATAATTACATACTTTGTAAATATTTTTCATATTTATTTTTTGTTACTTCACTAGAAGCATTTTTGAAAATATTTTAATAAATATACATAAAATGTAGGTCACACTTTGTAGGTCACAAAATTAGTTGCTGTATGCTACGCCCGCCATACCTGACATGACTCTAAGCACGTTGTAGTTAACAGCGTACACTCTTACCTTGGCAGTGGCAACACCAGAGACAGTTCCGGAGGAAAGGACAAGTTGAAGGACAGCATTGTCGATTCTGGAGAAGTTGCATGTTCCAGATGGTTGGTGCTCCTCAGGTCTCAATGCGAAAGAATACACGTTGATACCTGTGGAAGGAGCACGGGTGTGGTGTTGGTAAGGTTGGACAACATCGAAGTATGATCCCTCACGCTCGGAGAATCTGTCTTGGCCGTTAAGTTGAAGCTTAGCGGTGACGACAGGGTTCTCACCCCAACAGTGAAGGTCAAGGGCGGTCTCACCAAGAACGAATGTTCCGGCATCAGAAAGAGCGGATCCGGAAGTGACAACACCAGCAGAGTTGACGATGTCAGCACCATCAGCGTTCTGGAAAAGACCAGATGAGTTGATAACGCTATTAACACCAGAGTTCTCGGAAGCACCTCCAAAGGCATGAAGGGCGTTAGGAAGAGCATCAATGGCATCAGTGTAGTTGAATGGCTGAGCACCAAGAGTCTTGTAAAGGACTGTTCCAGGAAGGAGGGAAGCACAGTAGTCAACGTTGGCATCAGGTTGGACAACCCATACCAATTCCTTACATGGGTGGTTGAAGTTCAACTTGATCTTGTTGGAAGAAGATCCAACAGATTCATCACCAGTGAACTGAAGTTGTTCGAACAAGTACTCATGAGGGTTTTGGGCCATCTTTCTACGCTCATCAGTATCAAGGAAGATATAGTCGACGTAAAGGGAGGCGGCAACAAGGGATTGTTGGTAGGCGGCTTGGACAGATACGGAACCTGTGGTCGCGTCAAGCTTGCTGACGGCCCACAAACATTCACCAAGAGGTCTAAGATCAAGGTTGATCTTGACTTCGTGGTATTGAAGGGCAATCAAAGGAAGAGCAAGTCCAGGGTTTCTGCAAAACCAGAATTGAAGAGGAACGTAAAGTGTGGTCTCAGGAAGAGCGTTTCTTGGGGCACACACTTGAGCAGGTCCTCCGTTCTCGGCACAAGGTCCGTTAACGTCGGCGAAGGCAGGATCAGTGATGTATGTAAGTTGAGTGGTGTTTCCAATCATCTTGTAGTAACCCTTTTGTTGTTCAGATGTAAGGGTAAGTTCGTTCCAGATGTGGAGCCAGTCACCGTATTGTCTATCGATTCTTTGACCTCCAATTTCAACCTCAACTTGAGCAATAAGTTGCTCACCGATGCAGTCCAACCATCTGGCATAGACAGTGGCGCTACCTTGGTTGATCTCAGGAAGAGTCACTTGAAGATAGGTTCTGTAGGCAAGATCACCATTTCTGGAGATAGTGCATGAAACACGCTTACCGAAGTCAGCTTGTCCGTTGAATGTTTGCTCAATGGATTCCATGGCAAAGTTTGTGTGTCTTCTGTAAGAAACCTTCCAGAAGGTGATCTCAGGAGTTCCGGTAAGGAAAACGTCTTGTGCGCCGTAAGCGACTAGTTGCATCAAAGCTCCACCCATAGTGTATAGTATTGCTATAGAAAATAATTCTGAGGAAATTAACTAATTAATTCAACTTCATATTTTTATAAATAAACTCGTCCAAATATTCTTTCCTAAATACCTCTCGTTTTCCGTCATGTTTTCGTTTAAAAATATATTCATCGTTAATTTTACGAACGGACCAACCATCTTCAATTGTATTCATAATAAAGTTCATTTTTTCGAATTCTTTCTTACTTATTTTCAATGTTTCCATATAGTCTAACAATCCAGAATTTATATGGATATTTTACATAAAAATAGGTAAGTATGTAAAAAATATAGAAACATGAACAATGAAATTTATAATAAAAATGAAAAAAAATATAATTCATAGTATTGATACTAAACACTCTGAATTCATAGAAAATTTCGAAAAGGACGAGGAAGAAATAATTCCTAAACTAGAACTAGAGAAAGAAGAGTTAAAGAAGGAAATGAAAAGACAAAAGAACATTAGAAATCATATTGAACTCAAAGAACAAATCGATGAAATCAATACTAAAATAAAGGAAATCAAAACCAAGAAGAAGAAATACTTTCTAAACAACTCCAAACATTTATTCGATTATTTTGAATCCAAGAAAAATATATCTTCCGGGGAACAACAAAATGTGAATGTGCTCAACAATTTTTTCAAAGTGAAAAATTTTGTAGAAAATGACAAGCCAGATCACTCTAAAAATCCCATTATTCAATATTGGAAAAATGTCAATAATGAAATACACAATCCCAATGATTTTGTTATTTCAGCCGATGTCTGCATGTTCTGTAATGTAGGTGAAATGATTCCACAAGAAGATGATGGAATTATACTTTGTAATAATGCAGAATGTGGTAAATTCATTCCACATATTATGGACAGCAGTAGACCTCTAAATAAAGAACCACCTCACGAAGTATCTTATACATCTTATATTCGTTTGAATCATTTCAAGGAAATATTGTCCCAATTTCAGGCAAAAGAAACCACCCAAATTCCCGATGAGGTGATCGATAACATTCGAAAAAGACTCGTTAAGGAGCGTATCAAAAACATTGCACAAGAGTTGAATTATGAGAAAATGAGGGAAATATTGAGAAAATTGGGATATAATAAATATTTCGAACACATTCAATATATCAATTCTATTTTCGGAATTCGACCTCCGGTAATGAGTGAAGAATTGCATGAGACTTTATGTGTTTTATTTATTGAATTGCAAAAACCATGGGCAATGCACTGTCCGGCAAATAGAACCAATTTCTTCAATTACACTTACACACTTTATCAACTCTGCGTCTTACTCGACCAAGCACAATACTTGCCATATATTCCCTTGATGAAAGATCGAGAAAAGCAATTAGAACAAGACCAAATATGGAAAAAGGTATGTGAAGAATTGGATTGGCAATATTTTCCAACTGTATAGTCAGGATTTTTGATTTCGTATTCGCGGTAGTAATCTAGATCCGTAAATCGAATGAACACTTTTTCTGGAACGTCTGTAGTTTCTTTGACTTTTATTCGAGTTTTCATCGTTTGTCACTAACTTTTCATCTATTTTTGTTTCAGGCGAAGTCTTCTTGCATAATGAGCCCCCCATAATTATTTATTATGAAAAATAATAAACAATTAAAAATAATCAATTTTTTATGCGCTACACATTTCGCATATATCATGTTCATCTTCATCTTGAGAATTTCCATTCTTATTCTCTGGCTCAATCGTAAACTGTTGTGCTTGGTGACGAGCACGACGCCTCAAATAGTAAATTCCGGTTTTCAAACCCTTTGACCAAGAATGAAAATGCATAGAAGTCAATGTATTGTAATTCGGATCTTCCAACCACAAATTGAGACTTTGACTTTGACAAATATAGACTCCACGGTCGGCTGCCATGTCTATCAAATGCCGCATAGGTATTTCCCACACGGTTTTATATTTATCACGAATTTTCTGGGGTATTATCTCGATTTGTTGGACACTACCGTTGTTTTCGATAATATTGTTTTTGATTTTCTCATTCCATATACCCAGATCAGCCAATTCTTGCATCAAATATTTATTTGTCAATAAGAACTCGCCGGCAATAGTCCTTCTATTATAAATATTACTGGTGATGGGTTCGATACACTCATTTACACCCAAAATCTGTGATGTGGATGCAGTAGGCATAGGAGCCATCAAAAGTGAATTACGCACTCCATGTTTCTTTATTCTTTGCTTCAAACCATCCCAATAATATCTACCCGACTTAGGCTGAAAATCCCACATGTCGAATTGCAAGATTCCTTGTGATATTGGAGATCCTTCATATGATTCATATGGGCCATATTTTGCAGAAAGTTCACATGACATTTCCAAAGCAGCATTGTAAATGGTCTCGAAGATATCACTGTTAATCTTTTTTGCTTCATCGCTATAAAATGGTACATTCATTTTCAAATAGACATCGGCCAAACCAGAAACGCCCAATCCAATAGGTCTATGTCGCATGTTGGATCGACGGGTTTTTTCAGTGGGATAATAGTTCACATCAATTACACGATTCAAATTTTCAGTAACTGTCTTGGTAACACTATGTAGTTTATCATAATCGAAGACGCCATTCTTGACAAAAGTTGGGAGTGCAATAGATGCCAGGTTACAAACAGCAGTTTCGTTTTCATCACTGTATTCTACTATTTCTGTGCATAAATTACTCGACTTGATAGTCCCCAAATTCTTCTGATTACTCTTTTGGTTACATGCGTCCTTGTATAATAAATAGGGTGTGCCTGTCTCCATTTGCGCATCCAAGATTTGAAACCACAATTGACGTGCGTCGAAACTTTTGCGACCTTTACCTTCTGATTCATATTTTTCATATAAAGTCACAAATTCGTTACCATATACTTCTGACAATCCAGGACATTCATCTGGGCACATAAGAGTCCATTTTTGATTCGTTTTTACACGCTCCATAAACAAATCGGGAATCCATAAAGCATAGAAAAGATCACGTGCTTTCAATTCTTCATCTCCGTGATTTTTACGCATTTGTAAAAACATTTCGACGTCTGCATGCCAAGGTTCCAAATAAATGGCGAAAGATCCATTACGTCGCCCCCCTCCTTGGTCAACGTATTTAGCAGTATTATTGAACACTTTCAACATAGGAACAATACCATTAGACGAGCCATTGGTTCCTCGAATATGACTTTCTTTCGCCCTTACATTATGTATATGTAAACCAATGCCTCCTGCCCATTTCGATATCAAAGCACACTCCTTCAAAGTATTGTAGATTCCTTCAATGCTATCACTTTCCATTGCTTGCAGAAAACACGACGATAATTGGGGTTTACGAGTTCCAGCATTGAACAATGTGGGTGTTGCATGTGTGAAATATTTTTGTGACATCAATTCATAGGTTCGTTTGATTTTTTCAATGTCACTTCCATGAATACCAATAGCGACACGAAGCCACAAATGCTGGACACGTTCAACGACTTTTCCATCGATTTTCATTAAATAAGCCCGTTCCAATGTCTTGAAACCAAAATAGTCGATTAAAAAATCTCTATTATAATCACATAAATCATCCAAAATATCCTTGTTGTCACGTACGAAAAAAATCAAATCATCGCTAACAATGGGCGAATGAATACCATGTTTATCGGTAAAAGTGTATAATGACTCCATCACTTCGGAAAATTTATCTTTTGTATTTTTTTGATGATTTGAACCGATAATGTGGCCAGCCAAAACATTGTAATCAACATGTGTAGACGACAACGATGCACATTGTTCTGCGGTGAGTTCATCGATTTTAGTGGATGATATTTTATCATACAACTGATCAATCACCTTCATTACTAGAGCAGTACTGTTTACTTTTAATGAATGAGTTTGACATATCATTTTCACTCGGTTTAAAATTTTATCAAACTTCACTGGTTCTGTTGAGCCATTTCTTTTGAGAACATACATATCGTCACCTGAATCCATAGTTATATAATTCTATAAATAAAAAAGTTTATATTGTTTTCGCAAAATGATTCTATACAAATTTCATATGAGTTTCACCAATTTTAGTTTATGTTCCGTTTTCATATTGTGCAACATTCGTGAGTCATTTTCGTTTGATACATACACTCTTTGCTTGGGTGCTCTATGTTCAAATCCTGTTTCTCTCTCGTTTATAATTATATTCCATGTATCGGCAATAATTGGATAAACGTGTTTAAACCAATGCTTGTTGCGTCTTACTTCGACGCACGATAGTTCTTGAAGATACCAATAACACTCTCTAATATAGGTGTATGATTTACTTTTCATATCGATTATTTTTTGTGCCTTCCATAATTCAACACTGTTCACAGTTTTATCGAAATCAATGGGCATATATTCATATTTCCAATCTCCACTATTTACAAAATGCAACACAACCCCTTTGTATTCGTAATTGTCCCGGTAAAACTCGTTTATATCTTCGAATTCTTTAAAACGTGTTTCAAGAAAGTCACAATACTCCAATTTACATGTTTCCAGTTGTAACTGTATTTGCACCCAGTATTCCTTCTTTGGAATACCATTGATGGTTCGATTATAAATGTTTTTCACTTCCAACATTCTGCCATATTTTTTTGATGAAGGATCCACATTGATTCCATCCGGAGATGCGCCTATAAATTTATATTCATCGTGTTGTATACAGCCAAAATCCTCGATTTTAGTATTGTATATTTTTTCATATATTTCTATGGATAATGGCTCAAATATATTTCCCCATTGCATACTAGCACTGTAAATATTGCTCGATTTGTCACTGAAACTTTTACATTTTTCATATATAAGACTGTTCTGTACAGATTCACTCCCAAATGCCTTCCAAATATTACTCGCTGTCAAAAGATTATGTCTGAATTTATACCACTCATCTGTGCGTTGAGTCGGTTGGGGCAGATTTCGCAAATAATCGATTTGCGATTGAATGTATTCAAGATCTTCGATTTCTTCTGTCATTGATTGCGATCTATATGGATGTGTATTCTGGTTCTCGAAGAACAATAGTACAAAGGTAAACAAATAATTGAAGATATCTTCGTCGTCTTCCTCTTCACATAAATCCATTTCCAACCAATCTTCAAAATAATTCTCGAATAATATTTGAGTTATTCTTTCCATGAAATCCGGGTTAATATACAACATTGGGTCCTCATTTAGTTCATCGATTATGGCATCGTAAATCATTGTAAAGTAATCATCGTCCTCGGTTTTACTTAACTTATCAAACAATTGCATATAGTAATATTATGAAATATATTAATATACTAAATTTAACATTCAATTTTTTCTTCATTTGATGTCGATACTTGCGTATTCGATATACTTTTGTTTTTCCCACAACTTCGTTTTGGAGTGAGAGATTTCATTGTTGAAACTCTCCTTTCCATATTTTTAATGGTGAACTTTTTATGACTGCTGTTGTAAATTAATCCAGGAATACTCAGAATAACTCCATTTACTTTATCATATTCGACGTCTTTTACTTTTTTCAATTTATTCTTCTCGATGCACTCTGAAAAATACTCTTTTAGTTCAGATGAATTATTCGTACTGTATATCTCAGCATAAGTATGCAACTTATTCAGTTTCGACGAATTATCCAATTTGTTCCATGTTTCGTTTTTATTTTGTTCTTTTTCTGCTTCTAACAATCTATTCAAATTATCTATTTGATCTATTTGATCTATTTGCGCTTCCATTTCTATTTAATTACATCGCAATCGTTCTATTATGTTTTTAAAAATATATAAAAAAATATGGAGAATAAGATAGTTACAATCGAGAAAAACAAGACGATCAAAATAGTAAAGGAGCAGAAACAAAGAGTAATTGTAAATACCAATGAAAATTGGACGAATTGTACAGAAAATCAATATGAAATAATACGCGAAAAAAAGGAACCGGAGTATAGCAATATTTTGATAGAAGTCAAAAAGAAAATATCAGGATATAAATCGCAAGATAAAACAAAGCAAAAATACGATCTCCATCAATTTGTTGATTTGAATTTTACAATGAATTTACTGGAAAACTCAGAATATAAATGTTATTATTGTAAGAATAATGTTTTAGTAGTTTATTCATTTGTTCGCGATCCAAAGCAATGGAGTTTAGAGCGTTTGGACAACAGTTATGGTCACAATAAAAATAATGTTGTACTTGCATGTTTGTCTTGTAATTTACATAGACGCACAATGTATCATGAGCGTTATGCATTCACAAAACAGTTGGAAATAATTAAAATAAATTGAAAAGTATCTAAAAACCTTTTTACACCCTATTGAATACAATGGATGAAACAAGTATTGAAAAAATAAAATCGAGATTAAATAATTTTTATGAAAATAACGATATACCCCATATTATATTTTACGGATCATCTGGTAGTGGTAAGAAGACCATATTGTTTGATTTTTTGCAAAAAATATATGACAATAAACAAAAAGCAAAATCCAATACAATGATTGTTAATTGTGCCCATGGAAAAGGAATCAAATTTATTCGTGAAGAATTGAAGACGTTTGCGAAGTCCAATATGAAATATAATTCAAAAATTCATTTCAAAAGCATTGTTTTAATAAACGCAGATAGTCTCACAACGGATGCACAGTCAGCATTGAGGAGATGTATAGAATTATTTAGTTATAATACACGATTCTTTATAGTAGTAGAGAACAAAGAACGGCTGTTAAACCCAATATTATCTCGATTTTGTGAAGTATATATTCCGAAAAAATTATTAGATTATAAAAAATCATGGTACGAAAATGACGATTTTATAGAATGGTTATCAAAGGATGAAAATAATGTATTATATCAATTGCTCCAGAGAAAGCCCATTGATAATGAAAAATTGGTGACTTTCTCACAGAAACTGTATACGCAAGGATTTTCATGTATGGATTTGATATTTTTTATAAAACAGTCCATATTAATCGGACCCAATGAAGTTTCGGAAATTCTTTTCACATTTTATGATGTAAAATCAACCATTAAAAATGAAACATTTCTAATGTTTTGTATTTTACAGAAATTTTTGTTTACATTGAATCATGCAAGACAGGACAGTTCGGGTAAATCTATTATTTTGTCATGATTCACCTTTGCATAACACTTCAAACATACCATACAATCCACTATAGAATCATGTAGATTCGTAGGAGTTTCGTTGAAAAGTTTCTCGTAGAGTTCGATAAGTTTAGGATTTTTCTTGAAGTCGCCATATTTACCTTTGATCATAATATTGCAAATATGTTTGCCCTTTTCCATTGTGCAATGCTGCTGAATTCCCCATAAATCGTTGAATGTATCATTGAAGAGAATCCATGGATCGTTGATGGATTTCATATTCATGGCCTCGAAGTTACGGATCACTTCCAATTGAATCATTTTTTTGTCGAAATTCAAATTGTGTGCAACAACATGTTTGACTTGCAAATAGTATTTGTGGAATTCATTGATGGCTTCAACAATAGAGACTCCGTTATCACATTGCTCTTTTGTGATTCCGGTAACACGAAACGCATCTCCATTAAAGTCTACATTTTTCAGATCCTTTATGTAGGTATTGTATGATTTCACGACAGTATTTTCCTTGAAATCAAATATAATGAAACTCAGTTGAACTATGTAAGGATAACTCGCATTTTTTTGGGTAATGTCTGTATTTCTAGGCCAAAGGCCTGAAGTTTCGGTGTCAAATACTAATACAAGATTTTCGGATTCCATAATGATTTTATATGCTACTGAATATTGTCAATAAAACAATTCAATTTTTTATTAATATTTTTCAATTTTTTCTATTGTGTAATAATGGTAATAAATAAACATTTCAATACATTATAATGGAAAATGATATAACATTTGTTACTGCGATCGTTGATATATATAATGAGAATCATTACAATAATAATACTAAAAATCTGGACTTTCGTATAGAACAGTTCAAATACATTGCAAATACAAATGTCTCATTGTGTGTTTATGTATGTGTTAATACCCGACCCTACATTGAGAAACTCATTGAAGGAGGAGGTTATACAAATATTAAAATAATGGATGAAATGTACAACATTTCTAATCAATTTCTAATATTTAATATTCTTTTCTCACAAAAGCAGAATATGAATCTTCCGATCATAAGAACTGAACACAAAGATACATTTGAATATTTAACTCTCATGCATTGTAAAATCGATTTTATTGAGAATGCAATGAATGTCAACCCTTGGAATCATGAAAATTTTGCATGGATTGACTTCAATATTATGCATGTGGGTAAAACTCAGGAAGAAAAACTTTGTTTGCAAAAATATTTGTGTGATATATCACAACTTTCTGGTGATCATTTGGATAAAGTGGTTGTTCCTGGATGTTGGCCGAAAGGTAGTCAAATTAATTATATAGCACATCAAATAAATTGGAGGTTTTGTGGTGGGTTTTTTATTGGAAACAATAAAACATTACGAGAATTTTATGATTTATATACTCTGTATTTACCCGAATTCTTGGCTACATATAACACTATGGTATGGGAAGTCAATTTCTGGAGTTGGTTAGAGTGTGAGAAAAACTGGTCACCATTGTGGTATGAATCGGATCACAATCAAAAAATATTGGAAATCCCTTTTATCATGGAAAAGAAATGTAATGATAACAAAATTCTCACTTTATACAACATGTGTGATATTGCTTCAACACTTGAGTATGTTAAAAAACAAGATTATGTTCCTTCGTCGTCTGCATACATTTTTTATAATGGCGAACACTTACTCAATGTAAGATATGTGAATTATATGATGGACGACAATGGATATTATCATTATCGGGACCATAGTAATATCGTAAAAACTCAAAATCATTTGTACCACTTAGACATGGACATTATACCGTCACTGCAAGAAAATAAAGGCGGATGGATGAATGAGAATAAAATCACCTTGGAAAAATACCAAAGTTTTTCACAAGGAATCGAAGACATTCGATTGTATGAATTCAAAGGTAAATTACGATTCATTGCCACAACGATTCAATATTATAGTACTAATGGAGCACGAATGATGGTAGGAGATTATGATCATATCAATATGGAATATGACAATGTAAAAATCATTGACAGCCCCACAAACAGTTTTTTTGAGAAAAACTGGGCACCCATCTATGGTCCTTCTGATAAAGAGCAATTTGTCTATTCATGGAATCCTATGCGTATTGGTGAGATCGATGGAAACACTCTCATATTCACTAAAACCTACGATACAAATCATATGCCTTTATTACAAAAATGCAAAGGGTCAACATGTTTTCTTGACAATGGAGATAATACTTATATTGGAACTGTTCATTATAATACGGATACATTTCCACGTCAATATTATCATATGATTGTGATTCTGGACGCAAATTTACAACCCATAAAAGCATCCAGTCCATTTGTTTTCTTCAAACATTCGATAGAGTTTTGTATAGGTATGGCAATACGAAGTCACTCATATGTATTCTTTATTTCTCAAATGGATCGATCACCCATGAATATTATAATGCGAAAGGAGTCGTTGTATTTTCAAAGTATAAGTCAAAAAAATTGAATCATATAATATGTTTTTTATCATACATCATATATAAGCAAGAATGCAATCAGTAAATCGTGCCATTATTTCAATCGAAGGTAATATTGGTGCCGGTAAAACCACCATATTAAATAAACTACAGGAAAAATTCAGAGACAATAAAGATGTAGTATTTGTCCGTGAACCAGTGGATTTATGGGAAAAATTCAAAGACTCCGATGGCACAAATATGTTAACCAAATTCTATCAAGACCCAAAAAAGTATGCATTTGCATTTCAGATTATGGCATTTACCACTCGGGCCCAATTATTACGACAAGCCATCCTAGATAATCCAGAGTCGAACGTATTCTTTTGTGAACGCTCCTTGGAATCGGATAAGGAAATATTCGCCAAAATGCTACATCACGACGGCATGATGGATGAAATCATGTTTCAGGTATACAATCATTCTTTCCAAGAATACTTGAAAAAATGCGATAAAATCAGTTTGGATCATATATTCTACCTGGATGTTTCACCGGATGAATGTGCGAAAAGAATACAAAAGAGAGGTAGAGAAGGAGAAGACAAAATATCCGAAATATATCTCAAACGGTGTCATGACTATCACAATGAATGGTTGTTTAATACAAAAACTCCTACCTATATGCTAAACAGTTCGATTGAGAAAAACTTGGAAAAAATCGAATCATTGATAACTTGCTTGGTGACCTAAAGATTGGATTCCGGTCTGAACTTTTGAATGTCGACTTTTACTTCGTTTGTAGTGAGGAGAGGGAACTCTTCGTTTCCGTACAATTCGTTTAACAATAACCACTCGAATAACCCACCGTAATATATGTATACCTCTTTTATTCCCAAATTTTGAATTTGTTCATATTTTGTTTCCACACTGTCATCACAACAGTTTTTACCATAGAGTATTACTGGTTTATCCGGAATTTTGTAGTTACTTAGTATTTCATTGATGACATTTTCTTCATCATTCAAATTTATAGTGCCTTTTATCAATACAGTCTGCTCTTGTGATGTTAAAGTGTTGATAATTAAATGGCTTTTAAAATTCATCACCTTTTTTATATCTTCAAAACCCACCTTTTCGTATTTTGATTTTTTGAATAATTCGAACATGAATAAATATACAACCCATGAAATATTTATATGGATAACAAAAAAATTGAAATAAAAATACATCATTATTTATTGCAATATAAATAACTAACAATGGATTTGAAACAAAGCAAACTAACCAAAACTGAATGGAACAATACAGAGATACCAGTAAACCCGAATGAAAAGTTCATCTTGGATGTTATCATGAATGGGTTCAACGACGTCAACATTCGCCTCAACATGAACAAGAGTATGTTTCAGATGGTGAAAATAGAATGCACTCCTGAAAACGAATACTATTTGTTCCAGAAATATTTCTGTGATAACATTAAAAATTTGCATAAAAAATACACTACTTCGTTGCAATATAACGATGTAAAAACAAAAAATGTAAAAAGCCCCAAAAAGTCAGACATGATGCGAATCAACAATATGGATGCATTGTTGATGAATAAAAAAGGCGAAATTTTCGAATTTGTCATGATAGAATATTGCAAAAGAATATTGAAGTCTTTGCATAATGGAACCGATGATTTTGTCATTTGTTTGTACACATTGGTTCATTTGACCAAAAGCAGTATTCTAAATGTTAATAAGTACGTTATGGAGTATATTCATAGTACTATCAAAGAACTATTACAATCGACGAAGATCAGGCAAATTATTCACAATGCATATGAATTCATTGAGAAAAACAGTGCTCTTTTGAAATACGAAGACATAACATTATTCCAACATCAAAAGGAATTGTTTTCACTGTTTAAAAGTCCCGATCCAAAATTAGTGTTATACATTGCTCCCACTGGCACTGGAAAGACACTGTCTCCCATTGGATTGTCTCAAAAATATCGGGTGATATTTATCTGTGTTTCCAGACACGTTGGTTTGGCACTGGCCAAGAGTGCTATATCAATGCAAAAGAAGATTGCATTTGCGTTTGGTTGTGAGACGGCTAGTGATATACGTTTGCATTATTTCGCCGCTTCTATATACGAAACAAATTATAGAAGTGGTGGTGTTGGAAAAGTGGATAATTCCGTGGGTGATAAAGTGGAAATCATGATTTGTGATGTTCAGTCGTATTTGACGGCTATGTATTATATGTTATCATTCAATGATGAAACCGAGATAGTGACATATTGGGATGAACCCACTATTACCATGGATTATGAGTCACATGAACTTCACGAACAAATTCATAAAAATTGGTGTAACAACAAGATATCGAAGATGGTACTTTCGTGTGCGACTTTACCGAAAGAAGATGAAATTCAAGAAACCATCATGGATTTCAAATGTAAGTTTGATTGTGCAACTGTTCACACCATTTGTAGTTTTGATTTCAAAAAATCAATCAGTATTATTGATTCCGATAACTATTGTGTTGTACCTCATCTTCGTTATTCGGACTATGAAGAATTGACAAAATGTGCTCGTTATTGTGATGATAATAAGACTCTTCTTCGGTACTTTGATCTACAAGAAATCATACACTTTGTCGAATATGTTAACGACTATAAACTCATCAATGGAGATTACATGATGGAAAAGTATTTTAGTTCTATTCATGAAATAAATATGAATTCGGTGAAATTATACTACTTGAAATTATTGCTGCAATTGAAGGATGAAACAATGTGGCAAAAAATACATGATGACCTAAAAAGTCGACAAAAACGTAAATTTCAAGAGTTCGCTGAAAAGCCATTGAAGAGATTACACAGTAATAACGACATGATACAAACTGATAGAGTTGAAAGTGTATTTAAAAAGCAAAACAGTTTAGACTCTTTATTGAAGACAAATACACAATCAAGTGGAATCTTATTGACTACACAAGATGCTCATACACTGACAGACGGACCGACTATTTTCATGGCAGATGATGTAAAGAAAATCGCGAAGTTTTATGTCAAAATGGCAAATATTCCCAGCAGCGTTCTCACGTCATTATCATCGAAATTAAGCGTGAACAATGTCATCCAAGCAAAAATGGAAAAGTTGGAACAAAAAATAGACGATCGAATGAATGCATTGAATACAGAGGATAAAGACAGAAAAGCCGATAGGAAGGAGGCTAAGGATCCAGAACTTCGACGTTTAAATGTAGAATTGGATAGTCTGCGATCTAAATTGCAGCCAGTAGAATTGGACAATGTCTTTATACCAAATACACATGAACATCAAACCTTTTGGACCAAACAAATACAAGAGGGACCATATAAACCGGATATTGAGGATGCTATAGTACGAAAGATTATGGAACTAGGTGTGAGTGACACTTATAAAATATTGTTGTTGCTAGGCATTGGGACATTTGACAATACATTAGATGCGAAATACATTGAAATCATGAAAGAACTTGCCTACAACCAGAAATTGTATATCATTATAGCGTCAACAGACTATGTATATGGAACAAACTATTCGTTCTGTCATGGTTATATAGGTAAAGATCTTTGTGAAATGACACAGCAAAAAATATTACAAGCAATGGGTCGCATTGGAAGAAACAAAGCGCAACGCGACTATACCATTCGTTTCCGAAACAATGATTTGATAGATAAATTATTTCATCCAATGATGAATAATTTGGAGGCGGTCAATATGTCCAAGTTGTTTAATAGTTGATAGCCCTCGCCGAGACTTGAACTCGGGGCCTTTTGCTTACAAGGCAAACGCTCTACCGCTGAGCTACGAGGGCATACTATAATTATAAATATATTCTTTAAATAACTATAATTAAAATATTCTTATTTTTTATATGGTGAAATCAAATAGAACTAAATCATACAGGGTAAAAAAATCCAATAAATCAATGAAAAAAAGAGGTGGAGATAAAAACGACAATAAAAATACCACAAAACAAGATGAATGTATTGACAAAATACCAAAACTTCTAAAAAAATTTCTGAAAGATACAATAATTCCTGAAAAAAGAACATTGTTTAACGTGCGTGGTTGTGAAAAAAACATGTTCGGAATCAAAAAATTAAACCAAATCGATGTTGGAGGATTAAAAAAGATTTTCAAAGAAATAATGGAAAGAAATAATTAATAACAATTTGACACATGAAACGTCAAATTGTTATATTAAAATGAATGCATACTGAGTATTTACATTCTTGGGAATCCAACAAGATTGGCACCAATACCGAATCCGGCACCACCTCTGGCACTGGATGCGATGGATGGAACAAATACATCAAGAACAGAAAATGTGGCGGCAGCCATAAGAGCAATAATAACGATTTCTTCAGGGTTCAATGCCTTCTTAGGAATAGCAAAGGCGGCAATGGCAACCATAATACCCTCAATCAAGTATTTGATAATACGCTTAATAAGTTCACTAAAGTCAAATCCAGACATGTATATTATAAATAAACAAAAAAAATATAATAAAAGTCATATAAATAAAACTCGCTCAAAGATATTATATGTCTGGATTCGAAAGAAAAACTCTTCCAAACGGGGATTCTAACCCTAAATATATTGATCTTTGTGACGAAGATAAGCCAATAAGTGGTCAAAAATTTGCATGCTTGTCTTTCATTTCACCCGAAAAAGTAGTTAAACAAAGAGAACAATTTATTTTTGATCAATTTGTAAAGGAGTGGGATTTCACTAAATGTATCACTAAAACAGTTGAATTCATGAATTTCTTATGTTATAAATACAAACTACGTACAGATGAAGTCATGGCAGATTTCCAAGAATTTACCAAGGATGAAAAGGAAAAGTTGAAGGAATCTACTATTGAAGACGATTTCAAGACTTTTATGGACCAAAATGAAGACAGATTAAATGGTGAATTTAATAAGCAGAATGGATTCCAGACATCTGTTCGTGGACTTAAGGTTCGTGGTGTGTTTCCAACACAAGAAGAGGCCGAGATGAAGTGTAAGTCTTTAAGAGAAACAGATTCAAATCACGATATTTTCGTGGGACCTATTGGCATGTGGATTCCATGGGATCCGGATGCTTATAAAACTGGACGTGTTGAATTCATGGAAGAAGAATTAAACCAATTGCATCATGAGAAGATGAAGAATGAAGCAAAGGCTAAGGAAGAATTCGACAACCGTGTGAAAGAATCCAAGAAAAAGGCGATTGAAGAAAACATTAAAAATGCAGAGAAGAGTGGCAATAAACTCACTCAAACAATGAGTGAACAGGGTGATTTAGTAGGTGTGCGTGAGACCGTTGACTTTGACTCGCGTGATGCTGCTGATATTGAAGAAACCAAAAAACACAATGAAGAATTCATAGAAAAACTAATTAAGAGGGAAGATTAATTAATGACATAAAAATATATTCACTAAAGCACTTATAGCTCAGTTGATAAGCCCGCATTAGTGCATATGGGGGAATTAGCTCACTGGTAGAGCGCTCGTTTGGCTTACGAGAGGAAAGAGGTTCGATTCCTCTATTCTCCTTATTTTTTGTTTACATAATTGTAAATAAAAAATCTTTTTTTCACTTATAATGTCCATGCCATTGTTTTAATTTACCTATGCAGATTGCATCATCGAAATGGGATTGAAAAATATTATTTGAAGTAACCTCTGTAACCTGTACAATTTTATCATTCATATCCAAATAATATTTGTTGGCTTTTACACCATCCTCTTCAGTGACCTTTTTTAAATTTTCATATTGTTTTTGCGAATACCATCCATACATTTCAGACATGTTAAATGATTATATTGATTACCTTCTATATAATTTTTATTAACTAAATTCCTTTACATGGAACACACTCGGCGATTCGATGTATGACTTTTGGGTAATATTTATCACTCTCACCTCCAGCCATAGAATGTCTTTGCATAGCAAGGCATTGTGTGGAGAAATCCGAATCCATGTCCGCATAGTCGGGATTACTCTGTTTCCATTTCATCAAAGAGACAACACTTTTACGACTTATCTCACGTATGGCTTTATTCAGTTTTTGTTGGACCAGTTCCTTCTCTTTTTGCCATATATCCTTATCTTTAATATACATGGTCTCACGTTTTACATCTGTGCAATGTATGGGCCGTTCATGTAGGGTCAACTGTTTTAAATTGTCCGTTATAATCTTGGATATCCCACCCACGAATCCCAGTTGGGCATTGTTCTGTAGGTCTTCGTGAGATATCTTGATATTATCGATGAAATCACTGAAATTAATGGCATCTTTACAGTGTTCATTGAGAAATACCCCAATATTAAAGTTCTGAGTGTTGTTATTTGTAGTGTTATTGATTATAGTATTGGATTGTATGAGTTGCTTCTGTAATTCTTTGTTCTGTAGAATGAGTTCTTTGACTAAATCAGCATCGATCGTATTATCAGATTTGATAATCTGATCATTAGAATTAGAACATTTTTTCTTATGTCTCCATAAACCGCTGCGATCCTTGTATTTTTTTCCACATTCACAATAATAATGGTCTGGGGATTTTTGGGGATTTTTGGTTGATTCCGTTGATTTATGTTTTTCAGTGTGCAAATGTTTTTTATAATCCTTGGAATTACATGTACTATAGTCACACTTTTCGCATAAAAATTTTAGGGGATTTTTTAGGGGATTTTTCGTTGCCATTTGTTGCTAAATTAGCAACACAAAAAATCCCCAAAAATAGTCCGAATCAAAAATGTTAAAATTTTATGCAGTTAAAAAAATCCTTAAAAAACGGTTTTGTGAGCATTATGCTGGTATGGCATTTTTGAGGGGTATTTGACCTCTAGAATTTTTTTTTGGACATTTATTTTTGTCCATTTTTCAAATTCTCAGAAAAGAATACCAAAAGTAGGCCTACCTGCATATTTGCCATACTTTGTAGGGGACCGTATGTACTTACATGAATATCGCTCTCATATTAATGTATAAACTCGGATTTTTTGGTTTTATGCAGTGAATTTAATAGGATGATATAGTCTATACGGCCATCCGAACGGACCTATAAAACTATCGATGTATACAAAAAATCATAATTATAGGTGAAAATCATAATTATGGTTTACAAGGGACGGATTCTGCGATCCGATGGATCACTTTGGGGTAAAATTTCTCTCTATTAGTACCCGCGATGGATTGTTGTTGCATGGTTAAACATAGATTTGAGAAGTCCGAATCCATGTCTGCATAATCAGGATTCGTTTGTTTCCATTTCATCAGAGAGACAACACTCTTCCTGCTGACCTCCTGGATGGCTCTATTGAGTTTTTCTTGGACCAGTTCCTTATCTTTCTGCCAAGAGTCTTGGTCTTTGATATACATGGTCTCACGCTTCGCGTCGGTACAATGTATGGGCCGTTCGTGTAGGGTCAACTGTTTCAAATTATCGGTTATAATCTTGGATATCCCACCGACAAATCCTAGTTGGGCATTGTTCTGTAGGTCTTCGTGAGAAATACAGATATTATCTATGAAATCACTGAAATTTATAGCGTTTTTACAGTGTTCATTGAGAAATACCCCAATATTAAAGTTCTGAGTGTTGTTATTTGTAGTGTTATTGATTATAGTATTGGATTGTATGAGTTGCTTCTGTAGTTCTTTATTCTGTAGAATCAGTTCTTTGACTAAATCAGCATCGATCGTATTATTCGATGGAACGGATTCATCGTTTTGATGACATTTTTGTTTATGCCTGGACAACCCGGAAGAATACATATATGACTTTCCACATTCACAAATGAAACCATATGATGCAGCGGCATTTTTTGGCATTTTTTCGTTATCATTCGTTATCTTTTTGTGTTTTGCAGTCAATAAATGTGCATTATAATTACTAAGTTTACTGCATTTAAAGTGACAAATATCACATAGATACATTTTCGGCATTTTTCGGCATTTTTTCGTTATCATAATTACCCTAAAATAGCAACACAAAAATCCCCTAAAAATCGACCGAACAAAAAATGTTAAAATTTTATGCAGTCAAAAATTTCAAGAAAAAACGGTTTTGTTACCATTATGGTGGTAGCCCATTTTTGAGGGGTATTTGACCTCTAGAATTTTTTTTTGGACATTTATTTTTGTCCTTTTTTTAAAATCTCAGAAAAGAATACCAAAAGTAGGCCTACCTGCATAAATGCCATACCAGGTAGAGTTTATATTATTTTGTACGAACAATGCATTCATAATATCTATACATTTGGATTTTTTGATTCATGCAGTCATTAGAAGGATCAAACAAAACCACCAACAATGAAATCTCATAAAATTATATATGTTTATAACTCAAAATGCTTTTTTAAAACTGTTCAAAGATGAACCGGTTACATTTAATGAGTTTCTCAACAAAGCCCAGGTAAAGTCAAAGGTGAGAAGTATACCTATTTTGGAATATTCCCAACAGAAAAATATAAAGCCTCAGAAATTCAAGAAATTATACGATCACTATGTTGAGAAAGACAAATATTTGTCCAATTTCTACAATTTTTCATTACGTATTCCCGAGAATTTATCTATTGAACATGAACCCATGAAGACAAAAATGAACAACAATCAAGAAATGAAATATAAGAACGTCATAAGAAATATGCACTACAAGGACATACTGAAAAATACCAAATCCGGATTTAATAATGCCAGTTATCTCACCGTATTGGAAGAGTTTTTCAACAAATTAATTCTGGATTACAATCTGGTAATCCCCAGTACATTGAAATACATCGAAAATGATCAAATCGGCAGTGTATATTCATCCATTTATTTCCGGGCCTCTATTATGAACCCATATTTAGTATTCTCACTGAATAAAACCATATTACATGGTACTAAAATATTCACACCTACATTGGGATGGTCTTCATATTGCTATGGCTTCCTGGAATGCGATGAAGTCACTGAATACGTCGGAACCGATGTCATTCCATCAGTATGTAAAAAGACACAACAGTTCGCTGAAAAATACTATCCAAACAAGACAACACAAATACTGTGTCAACCATCCGAGTCCTTGTTGAATTCGTCTTTTGACACTAAGTACAAGAAATATTTCGATACAGTCTTTTTCAGCCCACCTTATTATAAATTGGAACTGTACAAAAGCAATAATCAGAGCACAGATGAATATGATACATATGAGAAGTGGTTGTCAAATTACTGGGAAAATACTATAAAACTCATCAATAAGATACTATCAAAAAATGGAACTCTCTGCTACATATTATCGGGTTATGGAAAGGATCTAGACTTTGACCTTGCAAATGATATGAATAATATTACAAAAAAATATTTCAAACTGAAACAAACCATACAAATGTATAATCAATCCTCCAATAAGAAACATCGCACGACCAATGAAGAAATATTCATTTTTACACGATAATTTATTTCATAAATTCATTATACGCCGTACAAACGTTTATAATGAATTCTGAGAAAAACTCAATTTATTCAATAAACTTAAAAGAAAAACCACATAAAAAACAATGGAAACAACATCTATTTTTAAAGAATATTTCGATATAACCAAAAAGTACACTGCTCAATATGGAAACAATACCATTTTGTTACTACAAGTCGGAAGTTTTTTCGAAATATATGGAATGAGAAACAAGGCTGGTGAGATATATGGATCTTCTATCAGTGATCTGTGCCAAGTATGCCAACTGAATGTAAGTGAAAAGAAGGTTCATCATAATGGAGATCAAATTCTTATGGCCGGATTTCGGGATTACGCTCTCGAACGTTACATACCCAGAATATTGGACGCAAACTATATTGCAGTTGTTTATGTCCAAGAAAAATCTGGAAAAGGATTCATTCGCAAATTAGACGCAATATATTCACCTGGAACATATTTAAACCCAGAATCAACCACAAGTGTATCTAATAACATTATGTGCATATGGATCGACAAGACGAAAGTACGAAAACAGCAAAAATTAGTCATTGGATTATCCGTGGTAAATATTATAACCGGAGAATCCTTCATTTTTGAATATATTTCTGATTATGAATTGAACCCAACTACTTTTGACGAATTGGAACGTTTTGTATCTGTTTATTCTCCAAATGAAGTCATACTAATACATTGTTTTGACGAAATATCTCTACAAAACGTATTGCAATACACAAGTCTTGATAATAAAATGTTACACACTATTGACGAGAATTCCTATCAAAGTGAGAAAGTGAAAAATTGCAAAAAACAGGTCTATATCACTAATATATTGGAAGGATTCTTTGGTCACGACGTATGTGAAAAATGCAATGAATTCGCTGAATATACTGTAGCAACACAATCTTATTGCTACTTATTGAATTTCATACAAGAGCACAATTCTTCTATGGTGAGAAACATAAAAAGTCCGGAATTTCATAACACATCTGAAAGAGTTGTTCTGGCCAATCATACACTCAAGCAACTGAATATACTCGATGATCACCAATCATATGGACCATATAGTTCCATCATGAAATTCGTGAATAAATGTTGTTATCCCGGAGGTAAACGTTTGTTTCAATATTTATTGACCAATCCGACATTTCATGAATCATGGTTGCAGAAGGAATATGATATAGTTGAATCCACGATAAAACATATATCATCTGACACTATTGATACTTCACGTAAAGAGTTAAAAACTCTTGTTGACTTGGAAAAACATGCACGTCAAATTGTCATGCGAAAAATCAATCCACTTCAAATTTGTCAGTTTTATAAAAGTTTACAGTCCATTCTTTATATATTGAATCTTTTCAATGAGCATCCGTTTATAAGCACCTATCTATTCGAAGATACAGAACCTATCCATTCACAGTGTCATAAACTGATTCAAACGTTTGAAGGTCAATTAAATATGAAAATTATTGAAGAAAGCACACAAGGCAATGTTTTTGAGAACCATATTATACAACCGGAAATATGTGAGAAATTAGACGCACTGTTACATACACAATATAAGAATGAGATGATCTTCGAGGAAATCTATCAATATTTGAATAATATAATGAGACTGACACCTAAGGATGAAAACACTGAATTCATTAAAAAACATCAAACCGAGAAAATGGGCATGTCATTGATCTTGACAAAACGACGCGCATCTACATTGAAAAAAATCATTGAAGGTAAAAGCAAAGAACAAGTACAATTTGGCGACAAGACCGTTCAAATCGGAACCATCGAAATACATTCTGCTTCTAGTTCAAATGACGAAATACGTTTCGAAGTACTCAATCAAATATTGAAAAATCGCAATAAACTACACGATGATATCGTGGCGCAAACAAATTACGTATATATGCAATTTGTCCAAGAATGGGAGGAATTTGTTCCTTTGATTCAGAATATTTCTCGTGTCATCAGTAGACTGGACGTTTTATTATGTAAGACTATGATTTCAACCAAATATAACTATTGTAAACCCGTTATAAGAGATAATACACAATCTTTCGTAAAATGTGATGGTTTAAGACACGCTTTAATCGAACATTTGCAGACAAAAGAATTGTATGTTACGAATGATCTTCAATTGGGCGAGAATGGAATGTTACTTTACGGTACAAATGCAGTAGGTAAAACCAGTCTGATAAGATCCATTGGTATTGCAATCATTTTGGCTCAATGTGGTATGTATGTCCCATGCAGTCAATTTGAATATAAACCATATACTGCTATTTTTTCACGAATCATCGGAAACGACAATTTATTCAAAGGACTCTCGACTTTTGCAGTCGAAATGTCCGAATTGCGCGTTATACTAAATAATGCCGATGAGAACAGTTTAATTTTAGGTGACGAAGTGTGTAGTGGCACGGAAACGGATTCAGCACTCAGTATTTTTACGTCTGCGTTGATGTCTATACATAATGCGAAATCATCGTTTATATTTGCAACCCATTTTCATGAAATAACTAATTACGATGAAATTAAAGCGCTTGAAAATTTGAAACTGTATCATATGCATGTTGTTTTCGATGCGGAAAAGGATTGTTTGGTTTATGATCGAAAACTACGTTCTGGTTCAGGAACCCGGAATTACGGTCTCGAAGTATGTAAGAGTCTCTATTTGGATCGCGATTTTTTGGAAAAAGCATATGATATTCGGAATAAATATTTCCCCGAACATGCGGGTTCATTGTCCATGAAAACAAGCGTATATAATGCAAAGAAACTGAGAGGAAAGTGTGAAATGTGTCATATTGCAATAGCAGATGAAACACATCATATAAATCAACAGAAAGACGCATCAAAAACAGGGTACATCAATTCTTTCCATAAGAATCACCCGGCAAACTTAATGAGTTTGTGTGAAAAATGCCATAAATTAGTTCATAAGTGAATTCGGTTCATAACAAAAGCAAGTGCCGCTGCCGAAATTATAAAAACATATGCGATTGTAATATAGATCGAAGAACGCCAACTGTCAACGGCAACATTGGCTTCTATTTCATTGTTGTCTAAATAATATGTGAATTCATAATTGGATTTTAGGCCAATAACAATAGAAATTACGAAAATAAGCAAACTTAATGACTTTAAGACAAGTCGCACGTTTTTGTTCTCGAACTTGTTGCTGAAGCCGATCATGGCTACTGCGACTGAACTGGTAAGAAACATATTACGTTGATTGGACACCAAACCATTGTACACCGATTGAGGATTCATTATATAATTATATAAGATATTTCCTATGCAATATATATATTATAATCGCATATGAAGGAAGTATTGTTTGATGCTATTTTAGGCGGCGGATTACTTGGATTAATATCTTATTTATCCAATGTTTATGGCAAATCAAGTCCAATGTTTTTCAAAATATTGGCCTTTATGTGGTCTGTCCCTTTGACATATTTTTTCTTTATCAATATGGCATCGAGGTATAGTAAAACACCCGTTGAGAACTTCGCTCGTCACGCAATCATAGGTACATCTGCAACGTTGATTCTATCTATCATTATATTCGCAATTATAAATTTTGTTAAAGATGTCTCTACTGAACAATTGGTCAAATTAAGTTTTATATATGCTCTTATCATTACATTTAGTTATTTCATATTAAAAATATATGAAGTTTAATTGCAATTTCCATAGCATTTACCATCATTAAAATAATGATCTGCGTTTTGAATGGATCTACTAGTATAATTCGACTTCATGGTGGGACCGTTTTTATCTCCTGCTACACACGAAGACCCTCCGAGCAATACACAACATTTGGTGGATGCACATACATCACTGCTCAATGATCTACATTTTGATTCTATTTGTAGAGGATTGTTTTTGTGGAAATGACAAAAACCCGCATTTTCGTGAGAACTATTGGTTACTATTTTAGGATTACTTAACATTGTAACGCGACTGAGGAAAACAGAGTCTTCGTATGTTGGTACAAAATTAGACGATTTGTATCTTCTTTTTGAGTTGTCCACACGATGTGCGGTGCTACCCTTGAGAAGATGATCTGTATATCCACCTTGCGCTTTGATGTCATCGATACTGTCGTGATATTCGACATCGTTAAATGTAAGAAACTCTCCGAATTCGTTGTTTGTTTTCAATTGATTCTTATAATTATCTAAATCCCGCAAGAGTTCTTCTTTCTCCTCCTCATCTGCATAATCTTCTTCATCAATGCGTTTTTCGATTTTTCGGATTTTTCTTTCGAGAATTTTGGTATTTTTTTCTTGGTCTCCTAGGTTCTTAATGATGTATTCATCCGATTGACGGTATTTACGGTCTAAATTATTCGTATTATATACATAATTTTTAGCCGATGCATCTTCTCCATCACCTATTGCATATTTTAATTGAAATTCGATTTCTTCTAGTTGGGCTTCTATTTCCGCTTTTTCGTCTTCTGTTGCATTTTCTAATTCATTTTCTAGATATTCTTTCTCTTTCAACAATGTACTTTTCTCATTTTTTTTTGTATAGTCGGCTTGCATCATTCTTGTATTTTCATAATTTTCTACGATTGGATAACAACACCCGCAACTTACAATAATTAATACGAAAATTACCAAGAATATATATTTCCAATTCATTTATACAATATACGACGATTAAAAAATTGATTATAAAAAAATTGATTTAATAAAATTATAATATTCCAATTATATAAAATGATCATTCCTGTTAAGTGTTTTACTTGTGGTTGCGTACTAGCCGATAAATATAGATACTTCCAAGAACAAGTGCGCAAGCAGAAGATGCGAGATAACAAGTCTTTGAATCGTGTTGAATATTTATCGAGTAAAAATATGGATAAAACTGCCGAGGGTAATGTCCTTGATGATTTGGGATTGAAAGATCCTTGTTGTAGAAGACACATGTTGACACACGTCGATATCGAATAAATTCTCCGAATAATATATAAATGAAGCCAAAAACTACTAGAAAACGCGTCAAAGGAGGACAAGGAGCAAACATTGGCTTGCATATGTCACATTATTATCCACATAATCAAACGGGTGGATTGCAACCGCCTTTACCTGGAGGTAACGATACCATTCAGTACGGTGGAAAGAAAAGGAGAAGAAGGAGAACTATAAAAAAACGCAAATCACATAAAAAGAGGTCCATGAAGGGAGGTTTCGGTCCGGTTGGAAATCTCGGAACCGGTTCAGCATTGATGTTTGGAAATTCACATTCTGCGGGGACAAGTGCATCCATATTGGCTGGACAACCCTACGTTAGTTCAGATGTCGTTCATCAACATGTATGATTTTTTTGTACTATCAATATATAGATAATGAAATTTTTCCGTAACTTATGTAATCCAGCGCATGTATATTTAGTAATTTCAGTAGCATTTCTAATCATTTCGTCTTTTCAAAATTACGGTAATATAGATACGTATTGTTTAGGACAATATAGTTGTTCGGTGCCTAGCACAATATTGATTTTTTTCATTAAGGCAATTTACATTCTATTTTGGACATGGATTTTGAATCTCATGTGTGGCGCCGGTGCGACCAACATTGCTTGGTTCTTAGTATTATTGCCCTTTTTGCTATTGTTCGTACTATTGGGCCTCATTATGGTATCATAGATAACTAATTTATTTTGAATATATATATGCATTCAAAACAAATAAAACATAAAAAACACAACAAAAATTCAAATAATAAAACGAAAAAAACTCGCAGCATTTCTGGGAGTTTGATCGAAGAGAAACAAGGTTGGAAAAGCATTCATATTTATGGTAGTCCATATGAAAGAGGATATGCTCATGGATCACTGTTGCATCAAGAACTGAAACGCGCCAAGAAGATATTTTTGTTTCTTTTAAAACACGAAATCAAACAAAGTTATTCCAAATATAATGAAGTCTCACGAAAGTATATTTTACCTATCCTCAAAAATAAATACGTGGAACAATATGACGAAATGCGTGGTATAGTCGCAGGAGCACAGAGTAAAAAAGTTGATATTCCATTGGACCTAGTCATTGGATTAAATTCATATATGACACTGTATCAGTATTTTGAGGGGAAAACAGCAGAACGCTGTAGCACATTTATAGCAACTGGAAGTGCTACGAGCGACGGAAGCATTGTAATGGCTCATAATACCCATACGGATTTTGCCAGTGGACAATTATTGAATATTGTCATGAAAATAACGCCCGAAAAAGGTCATGAGTTTGTCATGCAAACTTCCCCGGGATTGATCGCCAGTTCATCTGATTGGTTCATTACTAAGGCTGGTATAGTGGGATGTGAGAGCACGATTTCCTCGACAACATATGACATTGTTTTCGGCGTTCCATATTTTTGTCGAATTCGCGATGCCATGCAATATGGCAACACACTAGATGACTATGCCAATATTATGATGAAAGAAAACGCCGGTGATTATCCGTGTTCATGGTTGTTTGGAAACATAAATAACAATCAAATTATGCTGTTGGAATTGGGATTGAAAGTGATGAATAAACAAATAAAAACAGACGGTATCTTTTATGGATCCAATACAGCCATGTCCTTGAAATTGCGTTCTTTAGAGACAAAAGACGATGAACATATCAATCCAAATGACAGTAGCGGTGCTCGAAATTTGCGACTTAATTATTTATTGTTTGACAAATACTATGGAAAAATAGACATAGACATAGCAAAAACAATTATATCCGATCATTATGATAGTTTACATCACGATTATAGAATGGAAGGAAGAAGTATTTGCATACACTATGACAATGACGATGACTATGATTATCCGCTCGCTGGATGTACCGATGGTAAAGTACTCGACTCCACCCTGGCAAAAACAATGAATTTTATTGGGATTTTCGGTTCCTCGTGTGGTAGACCCTTCAATATAAAGGCGCATATTAAAAAACATCCAAAAGATAAAAAATGGTTGCCTGTAGTAAACGATTTCAAAAAGTATCGATGGGTGAAATTATAAAAAAATTGATTTAAAAATATTAATTTGATCCATAATTATATATCATAACATTATTATGGAACCAAAAATTGTCGAGACTACAGAGCAAAATGATATCTTAAAATTCACTTTGGCTGGTGTCAATGTAAGTTTTGCAAATGCATTGCGAAGAGTAATATTGAGTGAAATACCATGTATTGGAGTCCGCACCGAAACATTTGAAGAGAATCAATGTAATATTATGACCAATACGAGTAGGCTACATAATGAGATACTGAAACAAAGATTGAGTTGTATTCCGATTCATAATGATATCCATACATTGGATCTTTTACCAGATAATTATGTATTGGAAGTAAAGGTGAAAAATGATACGGATGCAATGATGTATGTCACTACTGAACACTTCAAAATAAAAAACAAAGAGAATGACCATTATGTTACCGAAAATGAGACGCGAAAAATATTCCCTCCCAATAAATACACTGGAACATACATTGATTTTGCCCGATTGCGCCCCAAGGTGGGTGATGGGATCCCTGGCGAAGAGTTGCATTTAGTTGCAGAGTTTTCAATAGTAAATGCTAAATTAAACAGTTCATTTAATGTGGTTTCAAAATGTGCTTATGGAAACACTCCTGATCTCGAGAAAGTTGACAATGAATGGAAGAAACGTAAGGATCAACTACTCAAGGAAAGCAATACCAATGAGCAAGTTGAATTTCAGAAGAAGAACTTCTACTTACTTGACGCACAACGGTATTATAAAGAAGAGAGTTTCGATTTTGTGGTAAGAAGCGTGGGTGTCTATGAAAACAAAGTAATCGTGAAAAAAGGTATAAAAATTTTACAAGAGAAATTGGATCAGTTCTTGAGTGATGTCAATAGCGGTCAAATCCAAATTTTGAATAGCGATGTTACAATGGATTATTGTTTTGACATTTATTTGGCAAATGAAGATTATACAATGGGTAAAGTATTGGAATTCTTGCTTTATGAAAAATACTACAATGGCAACAAACAATTGTCTTATTGTGGATTCAAGAAGATCCATCCTCATGATCCATATAGTATTGTACGTATTGCCTTTATAGAGAAAAATGATAAGGCTATTGTGAAACAGTTGCTGGAAAACGTTTCCAATGATGCTATCAGTGTTTTCAAGAAAATGTACGATCTATTCTAAGTTAGAGTTACATTAGATTTATCATCTTCATTCAAATGATCCGAGATTTCTTTTGCAAAGTCTACTAGATCTGGATTTTCCAAATTTTCCAATGTTTTCAAAAGTTCCATCATGGCTTCTTTATGTAATTTATGTTTCAATAACATCATGATAAACCGGAACTTTTGTTGTAAATAGAGTAGTTCATTCATATATATATTTACTTTTGATATATATGATATGTAAAAAAATTGAATCAAAAAATATATTTTCTATTCTTGAATATAAAAGACACATTACACCATGGAAAACAAGATTAACAAGAAAGCAGAAGTCTACGTAACTGATTTCAAGAATCATATCTGTGAAATCATTAAAGAATCAGTGCTGGATCCAAACAGAAAAACTGAAATCATTGCCGGCATATATGAATATCCCCGAATGGAGTTTCTGAAAGAAGATTTCTCCAAGCGGAAACGTGTGAAGAATACAATTCCTATGCTGAATCGATGTACAGCAAAATTATTAGGAGGAGGACAATGCACACGTCGTCGTAAGGAAAATTGCGATGTATGCGGAACACATTCACGACATGCTCCAAACGGATTCATGACAAATAAAGACACGAATCCTACTATAGAAATATTTACACAGGAAATCAATGGTATCTTCTATTGGATCGACAATCATAAAAATATTTATAAAACAGACGACATTTTAAAAGGTGTCGAAGATCCAAAGATAATAGGAAAATGCAAAACAAACGATGATAATGAGTACAGTATTGACGAATTTTATACATTCGAATAATTCATGTAGCGTGTGTGAGTTTTTCAACCACTTTCTCCTCTCTATTGCTCAATATAAAATTATTTAATTCATTTGCTTCATCAATATTACCGTTGTAATATTTGGTAAGTATATTCGCAAGAGTCTTTTTTGTTAACGGTTGCTTGACAGTCTTTCGAGAATATTTTAGCGTCCCTTCTTTCAAATTGAATTCGTCGATTTCACTTTCTTTCATTTGGTTCATTATATACTTTGAAATTTCTTTTTGACTTTTCTTTCGTTTCATTTCCTCAGTTTTCAATTGTTGTATTTCATTGTCCAGTTTTACCCACTCTTTTATATTGTTTATTAATTCTTGCATTGTTCTGCTTGTTACAATATATCTATATTTTTTATTTTTATAATATAAATATAAAATATAGATATAATGCAAATGATGTTTAGTCGTACAAATAGAAGAACAAATCCGACTTTCAATCAAAATGTACAACAAAGACAACAAATACAAATTCAACAACAACCACCTGCAAATATATTCATGTTGCCAATGCGAATGATGCCAAAATCGGAACCCAAAGAAGTAGAAGAAGAGCCCATTCGATACCGTAGACCCGCTGTAATAACAAATTATGAACCCCCTAAAATGATATGGGGTAAACCAACGTGGTATTTTCTTCATTGTATGGCACATAAAATTAAACCCGAACATTTCGATTCTATGAAAGAGGAAATTTTGAGTAAGATTTACGCTATTTGTACAAGTTTACCCTGTCCGTATTGTGCAAATCATGCGAAAGAATATTTGAATCGTATAAATTTCAAGGCGATCACAATGAAAAGCGAACTCGTGAATTTATTATATATGTTTCACAACAGTGTAAATAAGCGTAAGGAGTATAAATTATTGTCCAGGAACGATTTGGAGCAAATATACCAACCTATGGATATTATTTCTGTCTTTAATGAATTTATGAATCATTTTGATAAGAAAAATACATCAAAATTATTACATGATAGTCTATTTCGTAACCGACAATCACAGAATATCAAAATATGGTTTCAGTCAAAGTTACATTGTTTTGAATAATTATTATATCTGTTTCAAACTGCACTTATACTTTTTGCGTTCAGGTCTGCTGCAAACTTCTGCAGAACTTACTCCATTGAATATTTGCAGATCAATATATCCACTGCTATCAATGATTGCTGCCCATATAATACCGAAAAGAGTACCTATACAGAATGATCCACCTAGATTATACAATGGATTCGATACACAACTTTTAGAATATTGCCAATATACATCCCCTGCAATAATAATGAAGAAAATCATGAAGAATGGAATGTTTTGATTCCAAAGTTTGTATCGAGCAATAATGAAGAAAATGTACCAAAATGTATAACTTAATACCACTAGACTCAATGGAATATGCTTAGATAGCGGTTGACTGTCGATTCCTAGATATGTGATCGCACATGCGGGATCAATATCATTTGAACCTTCGTTGTCGTTCATATTGGCGCTTATGCTTGTTGCAACTACACATGTGATTAACAAACCGCATAAATATATAATACCCTTGAGGTCTTGATGGAAGAGTGACTGAAGTGAAAAGTAACTCACTATTATGAAGGGTGCCATTCTTATGAATAAATATATAAATTTTATGAAATCGATTTGCATTATATATTTATTCTAGAAATAAAATTTAAAAAAGTTCAGACTTGTCATTGTTTATTTTTATCAAGTCATATAACACATCTCTTATGAATTCTATTTTTTTTTTGATTTCAGTAATATTTCCACTATGTTGCATATCATCATAAGTTAGGGTTTCATATTTTTTATGATATTTATCTATTGTGTCATTAACAGTTTCAAAATTTGTTAAATCTTCACTTATAGCGCTTATAAAAAATTTTTTATCACGTTTGCTTTTAAAAATTGGTTTATCTTTATTTTCTTCTATTTTGTCTTGTGTATATTTCAAATCTTTAATATCTAATTTTTCGTTACTACCAACTAGATTTTTTGTTTTAAATTCGATGGATAACCCAGTTTTCGTAATCATGGCTGACCAGTAACTTTGTAATGTTTTATTGATTACATAATTAAAATTTTCGTTAGTTATTTCATTTTTACTGTTTGTATGGTCTGTTTCTATTGTTTTTATTGTAGATGTGCCAGTGCCAGTCTTAATTGTACCTGAAATGGAACTGCTATTAGATGTGTCAGTATCAACTGACAACTCATTTGAAGACTCTATCGTTGATGGAGCAAATGACGAGTTATTTGAATCCGTTATTGTCAATGGATTAGTTAATGACGTATATGTTGAATCATCACGAATAGTCGAGTCTGATAATGACTCTGATTTATCTATTACTGCAATTCCTGAAACTGTTTCTTTTGTATTAGTATCTTCAATTTTCACGTTGGTGGTGGGACAGAAATTTCCTTTTGGATTATTAATATCATTATATAATGCTTGTAATTGATAAAATTTTTTTGAGGGTCTCATTCCAGGAACATTTCGTTGACTATAATGATCAACTTTATTAATGTAACAATCCCAAACTTTTTCACCAGGATCACAAGGTACTTCGCCGCAAAACGATATTACTTTTTTATTATCATTCGAATCATTATTTTTATTATCATCAATCAATAACATGTTTAATTGATGA
>Ga0257110_1000050_pt1 | contig 63778 bp, 65 predicted proteins | sample LP_taG_7_FD_190184 | JGI IMG/M metagenome (GOLD analysis project Ga0257110, IMG submission 190184) | Marine microbial communities from Northeast Subartic Pacific Ocean, Canada - LP_J_2015_P26_10m | ecosystem: Environmental > Aquatic > Marine > Oceanic | place: Canada: Northeast Subartic Pacific...
TGGTCTTAATGTGTCTTTTCCAATTACTAATATCGCACGTTGTATAGTCACATTTAGAGCAATGATATGTTGGGTAGTCGTTTTTAGTCGTTTTTAGTCCTTTTTTGTCAGTCATTGTCAGTATTAGTCTGTGACATTTTTTTTTATAAAAATAAACTGATTAGTGCCTTTTTTTCAGTTCTACATAACTACCCTTCATAATTTATTTTTATTTTTTCTGTTTTTCTTTACTCCATGTAGTAAAATTGTTAAAAAAAACGTGTTTTCAATCCTCAAATAGTAAATTAAAAAAAGTAAGAGAGATAAATTGAATATAGAAATATACTTTTAAAACAGTGTTTTTTTAAAAAAAAATATAAACATTAAAACAATATATATTTAAATATGCCGAATTGGTGTGATAATGACTTATATGTTATAGGTGAAATTATTGATGTTAATTTATTTAAATCAGAAAATATAATAAATAATGAGTTGGATTTTTCTTTAAAACTTCCAAAACCCGATGGTGTTGATTGGTATAATTGGAATATGCATAATTGGGGTACTAAATGGAATTGTAAAAATAGTGTGATAAATGATATTATGCCAGACGATGACGATGATCAAAAATATATGATAGTTATTTCATTTGAGACTGCTTGGAGTCCTCCATTAAAGTGGATAAAATATATAGCTGAGGAATACCCAACATTAGCAATTCACAATAAATATTCTGAGATTAATTGCGATTTTTCTGGATTATTTTCAGTTAAAGATAAAGATATTTTATGTGATTCGTATGGTGATTATGGAGAGTATCATGGATATGATAATTTTACTGATACTGATTCTGAGTTTATGACAGATAGTGAATAAATCAAAATTATATTAAAGACATCGCTATATTTAATATAATTATACAATGAGCACACTTAAAAGATTGCAATCTGAGATGAAAGAACTTATTTCTAATCCGCCATCAAATTGTTCTGCTGGGCCGGTTGGTGATGATATGTATCGTTGGCAGGCAACAATTATTGGTCCGCCGGATACACCCTATCATGGAGGTGTATTTTATTTGAAAATAGATTTTCCAAAAGATTATCCTTTTAAAGCACCTAGAGTAGTTTTTACAACAAAAATCTATCACTGTAATATCAATTCATCCGGTGGGATTTGTTTGGATATTTTAAAAGATCAGTGGAGCCCTGCTCTTACGATTTCAAAGGTTCTTTTGTCAATTTGTAGTTTGATGAATGATCCAAACCCAGATGATCCGCTTGTTCCAGAAATTGCAGAACTTTTAAATAGTGATAAAGAAAAACATGATAATGCTGCTAAGACATGGACAACTATTTACGCGGTGCCTAGATAGAAAATACATTACCAAATTATAATAAATAATAAGATATGATTTGGTATTTAAATAAAAAATAAATAAAGTAAATATTTTAGAATCTGTAAGTGTTGATATTGAAGTAATAATGCGATAATAATTTCATTATTTATAATAAGTTTTTTAATTTCTTTTACAAGGGTTTTTCTGACTTTGTTTTTTATCATAAGAGCACCAGTTGTACCAATATCCAAAGTATCTATTTCCGATGTGTTTGACTCTTCTAATTGACAATGTATAATTTTTGACGAAAAAAAAAACCATATAGTCTTGCAGAAAAATAATAACATCTACTTATTTTTTTCCGTAACTTGCGTTTTTTTATGTGTTTAATATCATTCACGAGCTTTTTTTTCAAATCATCAGGAGCTTTTTTTTCATATAATTTTTCATATATGTATTGAATATGCTTTATAAATGTGTTATCATCTACTTTTAGATTAGAATTATAAATACAATTATACAAAAATAATGTCATTTCAAAAGAATAATAATAATCTTCAAGATCTATTTCTTTAAAAGCTTTATTTATAAATGTAATCAAGCATTGTATTTGTAAATCATATGATATATTTTTTGGTATAGAAATATATTCATATTTTTTTGACATATTATATATAAATTGCAAATATTATAAAATATATATATTATTTTTATTTAGAAAAAAGTATCTGTTTTTTTTAAAATATTTATAGATAATATACAAATCATGTCTGGCGGAAAAGCGTATATGATAAGAAATAGCTCTCAAGCAAACATATTACTAGATGTTAATTTTTACAAAAATCTGTATAAAGTAGAAGGCAGTGAAAATGATATTAGAACGCACTATAATACAACCGGGGTAAGTAAGTCACTTATTCCTAATATGGATTCATATGTGGCAGTTCTTGCACAGCTTACTCATTTTAATCTGGAGGTATTTATTTCAAACGTAAATAATCCTGCAAATAATTCTTTAATCAAAGCAATGGCTGGATCAAATAATTTATCAACAATGATGAAAAAGTTTTACAGTGATTTAACAAATCCAGAATGTGAAAATGGTGAATTATTTAAGTTAGATAAATATAGATTTATAAATAGTTATGAATTGCTTAATTATAATATAAAATGGGATAGACTAATGAGAAACATTTATAATTATTTTAATTTTGATATCAATTTCTACGCGTTTTTTTATAAAGCAAAATATGAAGATGATTTATTTATGGATTGGTTGAAATATGGTATTTATAAAGGATATCATCCTAATAGAAAATCGTATATCAGAAAATCTAATATGTTGCATAAATTGAATACTTATTTACATAAGAAAAAGATTGATATTAATTATATTATTAAACCACTAACCCCAGTAGTTTCAGGTGTTTTAAGTCGTGGAGGTGTTACACTCGGTGACATTGAGAGGCCAATATTTATATTTTTCAATTATGCGCGTTTAAATCAATCATTTTGGAATGCTCAGGAAAAAGAAAAGTATATTGAAAATCATAAAAATGTTTTCAGTAAATACATAACATATTTGCACTCCATGAAAAGTGCTAGTGAGAAAAAGTTAAATAAAAAATACAGGAGTATGGTAAGACTTACAAATAAAAAAATGAAAAAGGTGAGAGAGTTAAATTACAAGCAAAAGATGTTTCCTATTGAGAATGTTGATAAAAATATGAAATTATTGAAAAAGATTACTAGCAGAAAATATGTAAGTATGTTTAAAAGAATTAATAATTTGGAAGAAAAACCAAGCGAGTTTATCTTTGATGAATTAATTACAATTATTTTGAAAAATAAAATTAGTGTGGATGAGCCAAATGATTATAGCAATATCCCAGTGAAAACATTTATTTTAAACTTTTATTATAACAGCTTTTTGGAGAAAAAAGAAGAGTTGGAATCATCAGAATATATTACATTCGTTAAAAAGTTATCATGCAAACTGCTAAGGCGACTCTCTCAAGAAAATAAAATACAGTTTGTTGAAAGAACCGTAATGAAAGACTTAGATTATATTATTGCTAATAAAAAAATGACAAAATATTCAAAGTTTAAAACTCGATTATTTATGTGCATGTGTGTTTAAGTTTCATATTTGTTGATTATACAATTCAAATATGAAATTATGAAGAGATACGTCTAGTTGGTACCTCACTACTAATAATGTAGATAGAGTTTTCAGTTATGATAATATACTCCGTTTCAACCTTATAGATTTTTGCAATAGGAGAAGTATATTCGTCTTCGCTTTTAACAAGAAGTTTCTCGCCAGTATCTCTAACACCAATAAGAGCCTTTCCTTCTAGAGAATCAGTGTAATAATCAAACATAATTGGTTTATCTTCTGCAATACTTATTTTGCAACAGTGTTGCAAACACTGTGATGATGGCATAGAATATGATTGCTCACTTTCAGACATTATTTATACATAAAACGTATTAAAACCTTTAAATACTTTATTTAATCAAAAACATTTAAAATATCAACAAAAAGTAATACAAATGGCACAGTATTCTTTGGACTCAATAGATAATTATTTAGATGATTTTGATTCTAATGCTTCTGATATATTTGCAAAATATTTAAGCTCAACTGCGGAGTTTGTTAGTCAATCTTTAGAAGCAATAAATATAGCTAATATTCAGCATTATAAATATGTTATCATCAAAGGTATTGAAACAATTACACATGTATTTAGATTTCTTATATTATATACGCGAAATCTAGAGGTTACTTACTATAATTGTAAAAAAGCTTTATATTACTATATTGAGTTTATTGGACAAATTGGAGAGGATAGTAATGATTATTTAAGTTTAACCTCGAATGATGCAGCATTATTTGTTTATAAGAAAACTATTTTTACTGTTATAAACAGTTATAAAAAAGATTTCTTAGAAAAAGAAAAGGAAAGGATTTTTATTGATAATATTTTTAGTTTAACAGAGCTTTTTCAAATTGCATTTAAAACATCAATTACTAGAAAAGTTATGGAGAAAAATAGCGATTTGCTAGAAACATTTAATGGAATTAAAAATTATGGTGTTTTGCTGATGACTCTAATTCTAAGAAGAAGCGACGTAGAATCTAATAAGAAACTAAAGTGTATGCTAATGTTTAGTGATAAAGTATTTGCATTGGCGCCAGATACTGAGGTTAAAGTATTTGAAACAATGTGTAAAAAATTAGATAAAATCAATATTAATAATGACTTTATAAACGAAACTATTGAAAAAACAATTGATAAATGTAATGAATTAACTCCAAGACGTTACATTAATCTAGTGATAAGTGAAATTGCTAAGTTACAATAATAGTTTTTTTCCTGATTTTTTTCTTTTTCTTTTCAGTGGTTTCTTTTTTAATTAATTCGCCACCTACTTCTGAATATTCTTTTTCAAGAAGATTTTTAAGAAACAAATAAATATCTTTTAAAATATTCTCAGTACATTTTCCAACGATTAATACACTTCCAGTTCTGAAAATCATAAATGACATTTTAGAATAATTATCATTATCCTTATCCTTACCCTTATCTTTCTTCGGCTGTTTTCCATCCTGCACTTTGGAAAGTTTATTATAATAAAATGCACATTGTATTCCTGGATAAGAACATGGGTCATATGCACTATTTATTCCATATTTATATTTAAGAATATTATAAAGCTTATCTCTATCTACATAATATCCACATGAAAAGTTAGAATTAATTAATACTGTTTCTGTTTTTTCTGGTAACCACGTAATTTTATCTTTTTTACTAGAGATAGATGTCAGCATCTGAGTAAGAAGTTTTAATGTTGTATCCAATACAACGTCTGTTTGAATGCCTGGAATCTCAAGCTTTCCAGTATTAAATACCTTTACATGAATCTCTTTGAACTCACCCTTATACTTAATTCTTAATATCAATGCAAAGCAGTTATAAAAAGCGCCTTTCTTTTTGCACCTATATGATGTAATATCTTTTTTGCACAAACCAATGCTAACTTTTCTTACATCACGAAACTTAATTCTGCCTTCTGGATTAATAATCCGACTGATAATATGCTCATCCGTATAAACATTATCGGATAGATTTCGTTGCATTGCTTCCAGTTCTTCTTCACTATTAGAGTTGAACTTCATTTGTTTTTTTATAACACCGCATTCTCTTTTATGATAAGGTACAATAGGTACTTTCCAAAAAGCATCTTTAAGATTTATAATTGTATTTAGATACGATATTTTTGTTTTTGTTGATATATAAATAGGAGAACATTTAGGAGTTTCTTTGCATGTATTTGGTATATTTTTTTTATTATTTGATTCGGCTTCATAATCTCCGTCGCAAAAGTTTTCCCACGCTTCATTGATATCTAACATTGTTGCCATAGCTACTTTAGTTGATATTATTTCTTTAAGTAGTTCTATTTCAATTTATTTTCTAATCCTAGAATAAATCATGCTGACGTATAAAAGAAAATCTATGAATTATGAGCATACTCGCCCTATCCCGGTCCCATGTTCTGGAAAAAGTTTTAGTGAAAATGACTCTACTGAATATTGCTTAAAACAAAACTTTTTCAATCCAAATAAATCCACGCCCCCAAACAGCTGGAATAGTAGGCTTATGCAAAGACTCTCAGGATCTCCGTATGAAGATCATTTACAAAGTTCTTTCTCCATTTTCTTCAAGAAATAGATTTTTAAATACTCAAAGTTAGGATCTTTTAGGTGTAATAAAGATTGAGAAAAATCTAAAAACTCTTTCGTAACAAAGCGTTCATGATTTGAAATAACATGATTTAAGTAATCTTTTATTATGTTTTTTATATTGATAGAAAACTCTTCTTCTATTTTTTCAATTTTTTTCTTTCCATTTTTACTTTTAATTGATTGCGTAAAATCTTCCCACACTTCCTTACTGATAACCTTTTTATCTTTAAGATTTAGGTAATTAGATTGCATATAATTGATCATGCTGCGAATATCAGATTTAAATATTTTTTGTATGTATTGAATATTATCTCCGAGTTCTATATTTTCGCAATGACTTATATTTGTAAGAAACTCGATAATTTTTTCAGAAGGCAGCTGGTTAAATCTTAAATGTAGAAACTCGTTTTGTAATGATTCGTCAATTCTGCTAATATAATTACAAATAAGACAAAATCTTACGTTTCCGGTAAACTCATGCAGTAAATACTTTAAAGCTTGTTGTGCATTTTTTGTCATATAATCTACCTCATCTAACACTACAATCTTGAGACCATTTACAAATAGTGCGCTAGAATTAACAAATTGAGAGATTTGGTTTCTAATTATATCAATACCTCTTTCATCAGATGCGTTTAAATGTATCATTAGACCTTTGCTTTTCTGATTATATTTTTTTTGATAAGCATTTACCAAATTAATTATTGTAGTAGTCTTACCAGTTCCAGGTGGTCCATATAAAAGCAGATTAGGAAAAATATTTTTTTGAATAATATTTTTCAAGATTTTTTGATTTATATCATCTAGTACAATTTCATCAAAGCTAGTGGGTCTGTATTTTTCAACCCATGGAATTGTAGTATTTGCCATTTAAAATAGATAGTGTTATTTCTTTTAGTTAGTTTAGAGAAGTAAAAATTGATTTGATTTGATTAATATTTATCTCATTCAATAAAAGAAATGAATGCAACTGAAGATTCCGGGTTTATTGGAATGTATATTGGCCCAATGTATTCTGGGAAAACTAGTAAATTAAGAGAGCTTTACAAGCAATATACATTTTGTAAGATTCCCGTTGAAGTTATCAATTATGCCGAAGATATAAGATATTCCGATGAAGCTATGATGAGTACTCATAATAAAGAAATGGTCCCGTGCATAATGGCAAAACAATTATTTCAAGCAATACCATTTGATTCAGATAAAATGAAAACAACAAAAGTATTCCTTATAAATGAAGGTCAGTTTTTCCCAGATGTAGTAGAATGGGTAACTCGAGCAGCAGAACCGCCGTATAATAAAAGCATACACATATGCGGATTGGATGGAGATTTTAAAAGAGATACTTTTGGAAATTGGCTTGATATCATACCACATAGTAACCATATTGAAAAGCTTAAATCAATTTGTTGTGATTGTAAGAAAAATGCTGCTATATTTAGTCATAGAATAACAAAAGAAAAAGAGCAAAAAGTAATTGGTAATGATATTTACATACCTTTATGCAGGAAATGCTATCACAAAAAAAATAAAAATTGAAATTATATTCATTTAATCTTTTTTATTTAACCAAAATGATGTTATCAACACAACAGATTAATCATTTAAAGCAAAAGGGCTACTTAGTTGTACCAGATGTTTTAACAAAATCAGAAGTTCATAATGCATTGAATATGTTTAAAAACTGGCAAAAAACTATACCAAATCATAATATGCTACATAGAAAATGCGATCCCCATGGTATATATAAGCATCATCAAGTTGGCCATCAAGAGCATGCGTGGTATATAAGAACTAGGCCTAATGTAAAACAGGTATTTGCTGACATATGGGGTACAGATAATTTGGCAGTATCATTTGATGGGGCTTGTTGGATACCAAAAGACTTCAGAGGAAAAGACAACTTTTGGTGCCATAGTGATCAGGCACCTAAAGATAATGGGTTGAAATGCTATCAGGGAATTGTAGGATTGACAGATAATAAAGAAAGAACATTAGTTGTTTGGGAAAACACTCATACTATTCACAATGAATACTTTAAACAATTAGGGAGAGAAAAGTCATCCGTTGCTTGGCAAAGAATACCAGATCGACATGAAAATCTTTTAAAACCTCTTCGAAAAGTATTGCATATACCTGCCGGAGCTATAGCTATTTGGGATTCCAGAACTTTTCACCAAAATCAATATGGAAGTTTTAATTGTGAAGAAAGATACGCCCAATACGTTTGCATGCTTCCTAGAGATTCTCCAAAATACACAAAATCAATTAAAACTAAAAGAAAATTATATTTTAAAACACTTAGAACTACCTCTCATTGGCCATATCCAGTAAAGGTAAATGGTCTTCAGCCGCGAAATTGGGGAGATAAGACATTGAAGATTGATTATGGTAAATTAGTGAAACCTGATCTTAATAAATATTCAAAATTAATTGAGGATTTGTTGTAAATATTATTAAAATAATTTGTTTCAAGGTTTTAGTAAAAGCACTTAAATCGAAAAGTTAAATATACTTTAATAATGGTATCTGAAAAAGGTGACTCAAAGAAAACAGTAAAACGAAAACGCGGTCCTAAAAAAAAGAAAAAGGATGAAGTTCCAAAAGAAAAGAAAATCCCCAAGAAAAGAGGGCGAAAACCGAAGGGTGGAAAAATTATTTCTTCCATGACAGAAAAAGAAAATGTAATCGTGGTAGAGCCTAATATTATTTTGCATTTGAAGTGTGGAGAGGAAGATTTAAAGCAAATCGGATTTTTTTCTAATAAATACACAGAATATGATCCTGGAAATATTAGTAAAATAGACTCATATAATTTTGATAATGAGGATTCTATTAAGTATAGTGTTGTTGAAACTAGAAAGATTCAACAAAAAGTTTCAAAGAAGAATGATAAAGAGTCTGAGAAAGAAGATATACGAGATGTGATAGCTGAAAAGTTAAAACAACTAACAATAGATCTTCATTGCAATAATATTTCTGATAAAAAATCTGCTTGTTTCCACTGTACTTGCGAGTTTGATAATCCGCCTATTTATATTCCAAAACATCAATTAAATGGAACATATGAAGTTTATGGTTGTTTTTGCAGCCCAGAATGTGCATGTGGATATTTATTTAAACAAGCAAACTTAAATACATCAACAAAGTTTGAACGCTATCATTTGTTGAATAATATTTATTGTAAGATTTACGATTATAAGCGAAATATAAAACCTGCACCAAATCCATATTACACTTTAGATAAGTTTTATGGTAATCTAAATATTCAAGAATATAGACAATTGCTTAAAAATGAAAGAGTATTACTTGTTGTAGATAAACCATTGTCTAGATCTTTGCCTGAATTGCATGAAGATAACGGAGAGTTTATGATAAATAGTAAATCGCTTAGTGCAAATAATACATATAAACTTAGAAGGTCTAAGAAACGGCAAACTAAATCCGAAATATTGATGTCAAACTTCAATTTAAAATAAATATGATTAGTTGTTATGATAAATAAATGATTCATAACAACTAAATAATCTTACCATGGACGACGTAGTGAAGATTTCCATTGAATTATAGCATTATCCCAAGCGGTACCGCTTATACCGGCTGGAGGTTTATAAACTTTCTCATATGTTTTATCATAAACTCTGTCATGAACTTTTTTATAAACTTTGTCATAAAGTTCATCGTTTTCAATAGCAGTTTTATCAGATATATCTTTAATACTTTTGTCTAGTTCTTGTGTCAATGCTCTTATTCTTTCACATAACAAATATGCATTATACTTTAATTTGTTATCCATTATATTTAATATAGAATTAAATATTTATTTTTTATTTGCATCTATTCTAGATTGCATTTTCTCACGTAGTTCTCGCTGTTCATAATAGTTTTTACTGGCATCATCTAAAAACTTTCTAAACTCGCCAAACATTTTTTGATTAGTAGTTTTATCGTGAAGTTTTTTTTCGGGAATACCCATATATTCTTTTATCACACTAGTAGCGCTTAAATTATGCAATTTTAATTTTTCATGAGAAGTATCATAATCATAATCTGTTTGTCTCATAATAACATTACAGGATTCTTTTACTTTTTTTTCAAATAATTCTAATTTATTATTAGATTCATAAAGATTTTTAACTTCTTCATAAGATGTCATTTTATTAGATATAATAGTAATCTCTAAACTAAATTAAACATAAAAATTGAATCACTGAATTACATTAATAGAATATAACAAATAAACTACAATGGATAAGAACAATATGTCTGATACAAGTATTGATTCAATTATTGGGTCAATAAACAATGCAGTAGGAGAAGGAGTATATAAGGCACTTCAGCCTTTGGTTAAAAAAATAAAATATAATGAAGAATGTTATAATTACGTCCAAGAAATGCTGATGAAGTCGCCGGAGTATAATAAGCTGTTGCTAGAAAACAGAGAATTGCGAGTTAAGCTAGGCATTGATGGAATCAAAATTAATATTCATGAAAAAGCACCAGCGAATGAAGAAGCGGTTTCAATTAGTTCTTTGTATAATGAATACGATATTGCGTCAGATAAAAATCAAATCAAGCTAGTAGAAACAGATAATATCGAAAGTAATTCTAAAATTGTTGCCAGGATTCATGATTTCAGCGATTATCTTATTGAAATTGCGGATGAAGCCATTGTTAAATATCATAATGAGCTTTTTAAGGATATATTGTCTATTATGCCGGATACTGATTCGGATACTTCAAATATATCTATTGAATCATATGATTGTTTTCCGGATAGTCCAACAATGAATAAAATTGCGAAAAATCTCATTGTAGGTGTGAAAACTTCAAAGCCTGTCTCGAAAGACAATTGTCATTCAGTGACAGCTGGTTCTTCTCTAAACTCACCAGTTCTTCAAGCAGAAGATGTCATCAACTATAAGAAACAGGTCGTAATCTCAAATAGTGTGACTGAATCTATAGAAGAAAAAACTCCAGTGGTAGTTCATGAAGATTATGATGATATTCCAGATAATGCAGATGATGTAGATGCAGAAGAGTTTCCTATTGATGAAGATGGTGATAGAATTAATTATGCGGAAAATCCAGAAGAATATTTGTATTGGTACAAAAATGGAGTAGAGCGCTGGAGGGAGGATGCGGATGAGGATGAGGATGAGGATGAGGAAGCAATTCCCATTAAGCCGCGAAAAGCTATGATTGATAATGTAGATCAAGAAAAAGAGGAGGAGGAGGTAGAAGAGGTAGAAGAGGAGGAGGTAGAAGAGGAGGAAGAGGAGGATGATTCTGATAATGAAAGTGTAGAAGAGCTGTTTATGGTAGAAATGGAAGATGAAGATGGAGAAGTGATTACGTACTACACAAATGATGATGAAAATGGAAAAATCTACGAGGTTTGTGAAGATGAATCTGTTGGTGACTGTGTGGGCGAGTTTAAAGATGGCGAACCAATTCTTTCAGAATAAATTATCAACAATAATCTTAACTAATACTATAAGATGCTTGAAAACTTATGCGCGCCAGCACAATTATATGTTGCATTTTCAATAACTCAAATAATAATAGATATTTTTAAAAATATGCACAATACCGCTTTTTTTAAGTTTATGGTTATGATTATTTTTACTATTATGCTTAATGTACTATGTAAAAGAGGTTTAGGTATCGTATCATGGATGATTGTTTTTCTTCCTTTTATTATGATGACAATTATAACTACTTTACTTTTATTTACATTCGGATTATCACCGGAAAATGGTAAATTAAATTATTCCACGAAATATCCTGTATCATCAACCTCTAACAATAAAACAAATGATGAATCAAAAAATATGAAAGAGTCATACGAAAATGAAAGATATAATCCAAATGATTTTAGAAGTGGAACTCCTGAGGAAATAAATAATTATAATAATAATTAACTACCATCTAGGTTTTATTCTAACGTCTTCTTTTTTTGCGTTGATATATATCCATAGCATTGTTTCATTTGAATACAGATATCTTGCTTTAAAAGTATCAGAGAGATCATCTAGTTTATATATAGATTTAATGGGTTTTTGAAAAGTGCCATCATTATTTAATATTTCTAACTCACACCACCGATACTCATCCTCAAGATTATACTGCAGTTTTAATGGAAATTGGTTCTCCATATGAATATTTAAAGAAAAGATATTAAACCAAAAATATTATCTATAAGTAAATGGAAAGAATGCAAGAGAAATATGATGACACGGTTCATAATTTTTTTTATTCGGTCGGGTTTTTGACAACAACTGGATTAGCACTTTATTTTTGGAATAATGTTTATCCAATAACAGTATCTAAGCTAGTAACGGATGTTGCTTGGCAAACTGCAAAGGCAGGTGTTAAGTGTTACAAGATCTATAAAAACATCAAAAGTGTAATTATGCCATATTATGAAACAATTTCTACACCACAAGAAGAAAAGCCAATTTTTATTTATTATAACGGAAAACTAATGGAAAACTGTACTTTAGAACAAGCAAAAGAATATTTAGGAGATAATGGTACCGATAATGAGTCTAATAATGAGTCTAATAATGAGTCTAATAATGAGTCTAATGATGAATCTAATAAATCTGAAAAAGTAAAATATGATTTCATTAGTGTCGTACATAAAAATACTGAAGTTAAAAATGATATTCAGTTTTTTACAAGTATCGATGATATTGATACCCCTGCTGTCAAAAGCGATGTACATTATATTGGTGCGACACTGAAAAGAGAAAACAACGATGATTTAGAAATTACACTATTCGATGATGTAAATGTGAATATTATAGGAAATGCTTTATTTACGCCAAAATACCTACAGTGGTGTGGAGTTGATTTAAAGAAAAATAGTGATAATACATTTGAAAATTACAGTGTTTCTGTTATAGATAATTCGGTAAATATAGTTGAGATTGTTCATAATGAAAAACTCCATCAGCATATTCGGGTTACGAAAGATGGTTATAAAGTAGAAGTATCATTCAAGGTTGATGAACCAAAAAAAAATGCTTTAGTTCAAGATGAAAATGTTGTAGTGCAGCACTATATGGATTGGCTTGGTAATATAATGAAAAGTTCTAATTAAAATGAATAATAAGAAAAAATCTTTATGTCATTGATTTGATAAAAATAAATCAAAATAATAAATTGACATAAAGAGAAAAATTGACTTTCTAATATATAATGGATGGATCTGTAACTGCAATGGAAACAATGAAAACCAAGTCAGATAATTCTTCTGAAATCCATCATTTGAGTGATACATGGACACTGTGGGCACATTTGCCACATGATACAGATTGGTCACTTAAAAGTTACAAAAAGATTCTTACTTTCAATTCTGTAGAGCAAGCAATTAGTATAATAGAAACTCTACCAATAAAAATGATCAAAAATTGTATGTTGTTTTTGATGCGAAAAGGAATTAAACCTACCTGGGAGGACGAAAAAAATCGAAGAGGCGGATGTTTCTCTTATAAGGTCAGCAATAAAGTTGTTGGAACTACATGGAAAAATATTTCATATTCTGTTGTTGGGGAAACATTATCAAAAAAATCAATCTCTAAAGATATTAATGGTATAACAATATCTCCTAAAAAAAACTTTTGCGTAATTAAGATTTGGATGGCAAATTGCAAATGTCAGGATCCTTCGTATATTAATCAAATTGACAATACAATTGTATCAAAGGGGTGTTTGTTTAGAAAGCATAACCCCGAATATTAAAATAAAAACAACAACTAATAAATTGTTTTTTTTATTTATTTCTTATTCATTCAATATTGGATTATGAAGGCAATGGAGCAAGTCCTAGTTTAATCTCTCCTAGGGAGGCAACATTATATCTTACAACCAATGGAAGATTATTTTCAAGATAAATCTCAATTTGGCTGCATAGATTTGTGCATTTAATAAAGTATCCCAGATTTTTCAATGAAAACTCTCCTTGAATAATCTTATGACTATCTTGTTTTTGAATATATTCCATACTACCATCTGATTCTGCCCTCCTGATTTCTGCTTCTGCGAACCCACCGCGACATTTAAATATAAGCTCGGCTCCATCACTTGTTGCTACCGACCGAATCTCAATTTTATCAGAGATACATGAAAGATCCCTAATAATTTTCTGAAAATCAGATGAAGGTAGATTCAATACAGATGAAAATGTTACATCAGGCACATCTAGTTCATCTACTTCTGGTTCAATAAGTCTTAGCTTTTGTACCTTTTGCTGCTTAATCTCTCCATTCTCAAACTTAAGTCCTAAATATTGTACAACTCCGTCCATGTAATCGTTCTCTTCAATATATATTGTTAGTGTATCATCATTATCAATTGTATTAATGAGCTTGAATAAATGCAGCATATTTACACCAATAATAATTTTATCACGCTTACACTCATAGTTTTCAAATCGATCTGCATAAAGAGCAAGATGAGCAAGAATAGTATGAGACTTGTCCATATTAATAATTTTAATACCTTCAGGTGTAAAAGTAATATTTGTTTCAAGTAAAATATCCTTGAGAGCTGTCATTAATGTTCTAAAAGGCGCAATCTGGACTGTTTGGATTGTTAAAATATTCTTAGATTCGTTAAACGAAGTCATTCTATACAAACAAACGCAGTGCTACCTTTAAATGCTTATGGTGATACTGTTATTAATAAATAATTATATATTTTAATAAACAATCTAGAAACATATATTTTTTACCTTATAAATGGAGCAAATGCAAAAAAATATTGAAAACTTGTATAATAAATATAAAGATGATGAATATGTTCTTCAGCGCTTAAATGTTTATATTACTTCATATTTGCCGAGTGCATTAGAAAAGGCCGCCGAACTTTTCCAGGAAAGAACCGAGCGTAAAGAAAGGCTTTCTGCATACGGCGAAGATTTCACTACTCGGTTTTTATCTAGAAATCACTATTATTATTGTCCTAGAATTGAACAATTTTTTAAATATGATAAAATAACATTCAAAGCATATAGCGAAGATGATATTCAACACCAGATTCTCTCTAGCATAACTTGTCAAAAGGATTTAGTCCCATGGAAACATAAAATGAAAATTAGTATTATGAAATTAATAAGAGAGCGATCTCCAATAACTGCTATACCTGAATCAGATACAATCCAAAATGTTTTAAATGAATTACAAGATGGTATTTTTCCGTCAAAAAATAGTGCTAAACATTTTCTAACTAGTATTGGTGATTGTATTAACCAAAATAAAGAGCTTGTTTATATTATTCCTAGGTCATTGAAAGAAATTATTAGAGAGATTGAACATTCATACTATATTTACTTTGGTAGTTCATCGTTGTTATCAAACTTTAAATACAAATATTATGGACATGACTATTCGAAATCCAGGTTTTTACATAACACTCCATCTAAAAAAGCGCTGAAAGCTAAAAATAGTTTATCAAAAAAGATGATGGATTTATTTTGCGTTGCAAAATACTATTCGGATAGATATAAAAACGCAGATGGGTTTTTGGAAGATAAAAAAACAGAACAGCAGCTTTATAATCATGCATTTTTTATAAAAGATAAATCTCCAGAAGGATTAGTTGATAATTTCCTAGAAAAAACAATTCATTCTTGTCAGGGAGCTACTATTAAATCTAAAAATATGATTTTTGTTTGGAAAAAGTTTTTGGACGAACTTAATATTCCAAATATCATATTTTATGATACATTAAATAATATTTTCAAAGAAAAACTTTCATATAACAAAGAAAAGGATGAGTATAATAATGTAACGAGCACTTATTTGCCAGTTGTTGCATCATTTATATCTTTCTGGGATGAAAATATGCAAGAAGATGTAACCGCTCCAGAAATTGAAATTGAAGAAATTATTGAATTATTTGCTAAAAGCCCGGAAACAAAAACAAATACATATATTACCGACGATATTGTAATTGAATTATTACACTATATCTACCCAGATGTTTTGATTGAAGATAATAAATATATATGTAATATGTCTTGCAAATTATGGAATAAAAAAGAAGAAGTTGCGTTGTTTTTACTTGAATGCAAAATGTCTAGCAATCATTTTATTTCTTTGTATGAAGGCTATCAGGAATATATTAAACAAAAAAATAGGTTAATTAATATGAGCAAAAGATGCTTTGAAAAAATATCTAGAGAAGAGTTGGTACAATATGTAAATGAGCATGGAGAGATAGATAATAATTACTGGGGTATGTAAGTAAATAATAATAAGTTTATACATTAAGATGATTGGATATTATCAAAGCAGTAGCGATGATGATGAAAATGCTGATACACTTCCAACATTAAATCCATTGATTAATACATTAAATGTCACTGCAAAAGATAATGTTATAATTATGAGAGTGCCATTGATTATGTCATTAACAGATGAAGGATTTTCATATATTAAAGAAAAATGTCGTTTTCCAATTCAATTAAATAAAATTGCAGTTTCTTGTTGGTTAGAAAAGTTTGATTATTTTTATTTGTCAGTTGATATGAAAGCTTTTACATATTCTTCATATCATTATGACATTAATAATTTTGAGAATATGATCGATATAAATGTTCCCATTCAAATACTAAAAACGGAGATTATTGAATCTATATTTGATAAATTAAATGAGATAAGTATTTGTGATAAGTTTTCAAAAGACAATTTTATAAAAACAGAAGAAAATGTAAATGCTTTAGACGATCCATCTAGTTTTCCGGATAGACTCCTTTTAAAAATGCCTGTATTTGATATTAACATTGAAAATGCAAATAAGTTGATAAAATGAATATTACAAAAATCAATAGTTTTATTATTAATAAATATATTGATTTATTTATTTCTGCTTCTTTTTCTTAGCTTTGCGTGTCTTACTCTTACTCTTACCCTTCTTTTTGCGCATACTTCTTCGCATAACAACAAACTTTCCTTTCTTTGGCTTGTATCCAGCTTTTTCGAGGCGTTTCTGACGCTTGGCAGTAGTATGTTTCTTTTTGGAAACAATACGACCATGCTTATTTTTCATAAGATGACTTCTTGTAAGACCGCCACTGGTTTTGTAGGCGGTGTGATGCCATACCTGGGCTCTAGAACCTTCAAGAAGCTCATATTTCTTACCTCTGATGTGGTATTTTCCATCTGATTGCCTTTGATGACGCTTCATTTATATTCAATAGAGAGAAAAAAATGACTGAAGTTAAAATAAGTTTTTAAGTTTGCTACCTGAACCACCTGGAGCACCTCCCCATTTACCGAAAGCATTTAAATTAGGTGATAAAAATGCTATTGAGGTTCTATGAGAATAGTTTTTTAGCAACGACGAGTATCGCATGGATTTTGTTAAAAGATTATTAGGTCTATTGTAAGATCCACTAAATTGATTTGCTATACCAGAACCAAATAATCCAGAATCTAAATAAGGTCTGGAGCAATAAACCCCTCCGCTACCGCCTCTTCCACTTCCTCCTCCAAAATAACACGCATATTTTCTATGTTTATTTTTTGGATTTAAATTAATTTCTTCAACAGTTAAAATAATATTTACTATCTCAATTGTAATATCATTCTTAATTGCGTGCATTTGGAAACTATAAATGTTATTATCCGAGTATTTATAATCAAACTTTAAGTAATCTCTTGAAACAAGAGTATTATCTTTTATGAAAAAGTTATTGCTACTACTTTTTACTAAATCTAATCTGTCAAAACTGTTTTCAATAAATACTCCTCCTGTTATAGAATTACTCTTATTACTAAATATTAACAAAAACTTACTATTTTCTTTTCCTTTTGCATCAAAAAATATTTGTTTTAAATTAAAAAAACTCTTTAAAGGAGTAAAACCACTTTGCCACTCAGGAATACCTCTAAACTCATCTATTATTAAACTACTATCATTATCCGCATAAAACATATCAGTAAGATTTGCATCATTATTTACATTCCAAAATCTTGTATTTTGAAAAAAACTCTCACTATTCATAAACATTTCTTTAAACTCAAGAACTTTCCCTACATCCCACCTACTTATATTTTGATTGAACTTTTCGGTGTTTTTAAACATACTATCCATACTTTCAACATTTTTAAGATTCCAATTGCCAATATTTTGATTAAACACCTTACTGTTTTCAAACATATATGCTGTTGTTTTTACATTTGACATATCCCATGCCAATATATTCACCAGCGAATTATTTAATGACGTTGATGTTATCAACGTTTTTATAGGATTATCAAACTTCTCCGTGTTGGCAAACATATTTTGCATATTTGTTACTGACGTAGTTATGTACCTTGAAATACTTTTATTGAAGTTTTTTGCGCCATCAAACATGTAAGACATATCTTTAACATTATGAGTATCCCATGCAAAATATTGTCTTTTTGTATCATTCATTATTTTAAGATTTATATCTTGGTTAAAATTAGTTGCTTCATGAAAAAAGTGTGAAAATGTTGTTGCAGATTTTGTATCCCATTTGCTAATATCTTTGTTGAAACTTTTAGCATTGCTAAAGACATAAGACATATTTTTTACTTTTGAAACATCAAAATTGTTTAAATTGTCACTGTTGTCATTATTAAATGAATGTGCATTCATAAACATTCCAGAAATGTCTAATAAATTACTAGTATTCCATTTTGTTAGCTCTTTGTTAAACAGTATTGCGTCTTTAAACATATTACTCATATCAGTAACATTATTAACAATCCACTCATTTATAGATTGATTAAAGTTTTTTGCATTTTCAAACATAGATGACATATCTATGACGTTTTTAGTATCCCAGCTACCTATATCTTCGTTAAAGTTAATCTTATTTTTAAAGGCCTCCTTCATGGTTGTTATATTTTTTGTATTCCAAGATGATATTTCTTTACTATGTTCGCTATTATTGAATCTTCCAATCTCAACTAAACCGGAATATTTATTATCTTCATTTTTTGGAATAGCATTAGATTCTCCAAAATAATATTTTAATCCCATAATAAAACTTTCATTATCTTTTGGAATGAAAATCCCCTTTTTAACTGATATTGACAGATGTATTGTATCAATTGGTTTTTCCTCCCAGTCATCGTTATCGATATCGTCATACAAAACTAAACTAATATTATAACTATTTTTGCTATTATCGTTAAAATTAAAGAAAAACTTATTTTTTGACGAGATTTTGTTGTTTTCATGTTTAAATAAATCTTTATCATTTCCCAATATTTCAATATGTTTTATTAAAGTTGGATCAAAACTAATTTTAATTAAATGTATATTTTCAGAGGAAGCATTAATATCATTAGTTATAAGACCATTATATATTGTATTATCAATAATATTAACAACTGGTTCAGTTGTAGTATTCGTTGCTGAAAAAAACTCTATAGATGGTGTTGATTTGTTATCATTCCACCCTGGAACACCATAAAAATGCTCTATCATCAACGGTGATTGATTAAACATTTCTGTAAATATTGCAGCATTACCAGGACTCCACAGTCTAATATTTTGATAAAAGTTTTCTGCTTCACTAAACATCTCATTAAACGTATTTACACTTGATACATCCCAATTAACAATTGATTGTGAAAATAATGTGGCACCCTTAAAAACTGAGTCCATATTAGTAATATTTTTTGTATCCCATGCTGAATATTCATTGCCATCTTCATCTTTGAATTTTTCTGTTTTAATGTCTTTATCAAACTTCTTCGCCAAAGAAAATAACCCTTTAAAACTTACCAACTTATCATTTATATGCCATTTTTCTATACTTTGGTTGAAATTAGTGGCACCATAAAACATGTTTTCAATATTTAATACTTTTTTCATATTCCATTTGTTTAGCCCATCTAGATTATTTCCATTATTATTGAACTTTTCTGCACCATAAAACATATTGCCCATATCAATATAAGTATTTGCATCCAATAAAGATCCAAAGCTAAAATCGGTTAATTCTTCATTAAACTTTTTGGCATTCATAAACATTGAATTAAAGCTTCTTATATTTTTAGCATTCCAGTTATTTATAGAACTATTAAATATAAACGCATTTTCAAACATTGAGAACATATATGTAACTTCTTCAACATTCCAATTGCCGATATTTTGATTGAACTTTTGTGCATTTTTAAACATTGAAGTCATATTTTTTACATTTTTTGTATTCCAAGTATTCATATCTTTTTTTCCAGTTTCATTTATATCTCCATTATTAAAACTTATCGCACCAGAAAACATAAAAGAAAAATCTTTTACATTTTCTACATTCCATTTTCTAATATCTTGATTAAAACTTACTGTATGAAGAAACATTGAACTCATATTAGTAACTTTTCCAACATTCCAATTACCAATATCTTCATTAAAATTATTTTTATCTGTAAATGCGGTTTCCATATTAGTAACATTTTCAACATTCCAAAACGATATCTTGTTTCTATATTTTAAATCAGAATATCTTCCAACAGCATTTAACCCTGAGTGATTTCCATTACTATTTAATGGCAGATTTTGTGACTCTCCAAAATAATATTTTAATCCGACCTCGAACTCATTGCTATTTTTTGGATAGAAAATAGAATCAACAATCGATATTGATATAAATAATTTTGCTATAGGTTTTACTTGCGGAGAAGTCCCATTTATAGTATCATATAACTCTAATTGCACATTTAAATTACTATTATTAATATTATATTCTAAATCTTTGGTATATATTTGTTTTTTACTTTGATTATATGTAAATATTTTTGTATTATCTATTCCATTACTTTCCCCTTTTATTATACCTTGTTTTATTATATCAGTATCGAAATCGACAAATAACTCGTGGATAGCCGTATTATTACTAGACAAACTACCTTTTTTGGTAATTTGACCAATATACTGTTTCCCTGAATCAATAAAAAATAATGGATCGTGAATTGATTCTATTGAAAAAAAATCTATCGTAGGTGTATTTCCAGATAACCATCCTGGAAAACCCCTATAATGCTTTTGAATTAGAACTGCATCTTTAAACATATTTTCAAAAATAGCACTGCTTTTTGGGTTCCAATCTCTTATGTTTTGATAATACTTAGTTGCACCGTCAAACATGTTTGCAAATGTATCAACACTTCCAACATCCCATTCTAATTTTTTATTATATTTGGAGTTTTTAAACATATTTTTCATATTTATAACTTTGGATACATCCCATTTACTTATATCATAAAAAAAATGTTTATTACCTTCAAACATTGATTCCATGTTAGTAACATTACTTGTGTTCCAACTGCTAATATCATGACCAAAATATCCTCTACTCTTAGAACTATCGAGATTTTCAGAGTAAAATGCAAAAGACATATCTGTTACATATCTGGTATCCCATGTAAGTATTTGCATCATATTATTTGAAAAATCATCACCAAAATATCTACCAATAAGTTTTGGTATTGCACCAGAGCCTTTTGGCAATAATTCTGATTCAGAAAAATAATATTTTAAAGCAGCTTCAAAATCTTCACTATTAATTGGAGTAAAAACTTCAATGATATCAAATCTGTAATAAGTCCCAACTTTATCTTTATAATGAATATTTGCTTCACCATTATCTATAGAAATAACTTTTAATTTCTCTACTGTAGATTCATTATCAAATACAGATTCTAAAATAAGCATAAAATCGCCCTTATTATTTTTATTGGCATATTCAATTATTATTAAATCAAATCGGCCTTCGCTATCGCCGCTATTTTTTGTTGATATTTCTGATGCTTTTTTACTAAAATCATTTATGCTATCAGAGGTTATTTTAATATTTGGATCTAGCGAAAAATTAAACGCCGTATAATCGGTTGATTGTGGGGTTATCTTATAATGTATTGCTGTATTTTTTGCATCTTCGAGAGTTAAATAATCTAAAGTGCAACCAATTACATCATATTCCATATAAACTAATCCAAACATTAAGCCCTCATCATCTTTCTCTTTATAGGAAAGCAATAATCTTAACTTATTATCAATAATTATATATTTTAGATTTTTCCATTTTTCGAACACTTTGTTCCATTTTTCTTGATCATTGAAATCCTTTGTTAAGATAGTATTTGTTAATCCAATGCTTACATACCCATTTTTATTATCCCATTGAATACTTCCCGCACTTGAGAAAGTATTTTTTTCGGTAGTAATAAATGTACTCTTAGATTCATCATTAAATTGGATCTTATCGGTAAAAGTCTCACCAGATACACTTAGATTATACTGTATTTTGCCCCCAATCGATAATGGTCCGTTTGCATTAGGCACTTTTTTTTTAAATAAATCTATGGCTATTGGATAATTTATTTTTTGGGCAGTAATCTTAAAAATAAACATATATTTGCTATATTGGTCTTTTTCATTATATTCTAATTCTAAAAGTAGTCTATCAATAATTATTTTGTTTAAACTTTTGATAGCTTCTGGATTATTAATAGACGTTTTATCTATGTATAAATAAGAGTAGTCGCTATTTCTGGGACTGTAGTCGATAATTATGTAAATCGGGGCACTAAGCCCCACTGTTATATTAGAAGGAGGTGTTGTGAATACAGTATTATCCGTTATAGTTAGTTTTGTATCATCCATCATAAAATTAATTTGATTATTGCCGAGCATATTTACATTATTTACCAGGTTTTTGATAAAAGAAAAATCTACTTTCATTACATTAGTTTGCTATTTTTTTTTAAATAGAAAACTAACTATTTATTTACTTACTAAGCGTGAACATCATTGGAGTTGATAATTTTCGCTTCAATATTTTTTTTACAATATTATTTTTTAAATAATCTGTATGATATAGCTGTTCCATTTTTAATTTAATATTTATATTTATATTTAAATCAAATGATTCAGCATGAGTAATTATATATCTGGTTTTTTTAACATTATCAAGATTCCAATTGCTAATATCTTGATTAAAATTGGCACAATTAAAAAACATTCTCTCCATATTCACTACATTTTCAACATTCCAATTTGAAATATCTTCGTTAAAAGTCGCTCTTGCTGGATGTTTTAAAGAATTAAATGCTGATTCCATGCTAGTTATATAACTAGTATTCCATTTAGTTATATCCATTATAGCATTATGCATATCAATATTTTTTAATATTATATCTTTTTTTCCAAAATAATACAATAGCCCTATATTGAAATCAGTATTTGTTCTAGGCATAAATACTTTAAAATATAAAGACTCTTTATGTTTTCCATATTTTTTTTCATTCACTGTATTCAAAAACAAGTTATCAATACCACCTTTAATAATGTTTTTAACATTCCAGTTTGAAATATCTCTCTTAAAATTAATTGCATTGGCAAACAGATAGCTCATATCTTTAACCTTTTCAACATTCCAGTTTGAAATATCCTGGTTAAATGACACCGCATTATTAAACATATTGTCCATATAGCTAATATTTTCTACAAAATCAAATATTTTTGAATTATATTTAATTGCTTTGTAAAACATATGACTGGTATTCTTTAAATTATAAGTTTTCCAATTATCAAGATTTTTATTAAACTTAACCGCCCCACTAAACATAAAACTAGCAATTTCTAATTTTTCAACATGCCAATTGCTTAAATCGGCGTTGAAACTAACAGCATTTTCAAACATACTAAGGGTTGATCTCAAGTTTTCAACATTCCATTGATTTAACCCTTTGTTAAAAGTTTTTGCATTATAAAACATGTGGCTTGCATTAATTAGCTTTTGAGTATTCCATAAAGAAATATCTTGATTAAATAATACAGCATTATTAAACATATTTGACATATTCGTAACATTTTTTGTTTCCCACCACCCAATATCTTGATTAAATGATTCTGCTCCATAAAACATATCGGACATATTAGTGACATTTGATACATCCCAACTACTAATATCTTTGTTAAAATGTTTTTTATTCTTAAATGCACGAGACATATCAGTTACATTTTTTGTATTCCAGTTGGTAATATTTTTGATTTCTTTTATATTTTTTTTCTTCATATTATCCGGCAATTTATTTGATTCTCCAAAATAATATTTTAATGCATTCTCGAAATCATTATTATTCTCAGGAGTGAATGTCATTATAATAATATATATATTATTATATCTCAAAATTGAAACAATTTAGAAAAATAAAATCATCTATATTCACACAAATATGGCAGATACTAAAAAGAATCTCGCAAATAAATACCAGAAAAAATCTGATAGGGAACATGTACTTGATAATCCAGATACCTATACAGGGTCTATGGAGAAAACCGACTACAGTACCTATATATTCGACGATACTAATAACACGATCGTCGCTAAAGAATTGGAAATTATACCAGGTCTTTACAAACTATTTGATGAAGGAACAGTAAATTGTCGCGACCATCAGGTTCGCCAGCAACAAGCAATTGAAGCTGCAAAGGCAAACATGTTTCCTGTTACAAAAATTGAGTTTTCAATTGAAAAAGATGGAACTATTACTATGTATAACGATGGAAATGGCATTGATATTGCAAAACATCCAGAACATAATCTTTGGATTCCTGAGATGATTTTCGGTCATCTTAGGACATCTACAAACTATGATAAAACACAAAAGAAAATTGTTGGTGGAAAGAATGGTTTTGGATTTAAACTCGTGCTTATTTGGTCATCCTGGGGAAAGGTTGAAACAGTAGATCATGTGCGTCGGCTTAAGTATGTGCAGGAGTTCAGCGATAATCTAAGTGTCATTCATGAACCTAAAATTACAAAATGTAGTGCAAAACCTTATACTAAAATTACATTTAAACCTGATTTTAAAAGGCTGGGTATTACAGGATTCAGTAAAGATATGCTTGCTTTGTTTAAGAGGCGAGCGTATGATATTGCTGCAGTTACTGATAAAAAGGTGAAAGTTAAGTTTAATAATGAACTACTCCCAGTAAAACATTTCCAACAATATATTGATCTTTATATTGGTAGTAAAGGAGATAAAAAGCGTATTTATGAGAGCAGCAATGAGAGATGGGAATATGCTGTGTGTTTGGCTCCAAAAGAAGAGTTTACACAAGTGTCGTTTGTAAATGGAATATTTACGAGCAAAGGTGGAAAACACGTTGATTATCTATTAAATCAAATTGTAAGAAAGCTGTCAGCTTACATTTTAAAGAAAAAGAAAATTGCGGTGAAGCCTAGTACAATAAAAGAGCAAATTATGCTATTTGTCCGATGTGATATTAATAATCCAACGTTTGATAGTCAAACTAAAGATAATATGACTACTCCTAGCTCAAGGTTTGGTTCTACCTGTTCTGTGAGTGATAAGTTTATTGAAAAAATTGCTAAGATTGGTATCATGGATGCAGCGTGCGCTCTTACAGAGGTAAAGCAAAATAAAGAAGCAAAAAAGACAGATGGGTCTAAAACTAAGACAGTATTTGGTATTCATAAATTGGTTGATGCAAATGATGCCGGCACTTCTAAGAGCGACCAATGTATCCTTTTGCTCGTTGAGGGAGATTCAGCAAAAGCAGGTGTTGTATCAGGTCTATCGAAAGATGACCGCCGGACTATTGGAGTTTATCCTCTTAGGGGTAAGCTAATGAATGTCAGGGATGAAACGCCGAAAAAAATTGCAACTAACAAAGAGATTTCTGAGATAAAGAAAATCTTAGGTCTTGAAACTGGCAAAAAATATACCAGCGAAATTGTTAAAAACAAGCTACGATATGGCAAGGTGTTGTTTTTGACAGATCAGGATTTGGATGGAACACATATCAAAGGATTGTGCATTAATATGTTTGATTCGCAGTGGAACACTCTATTGAATATCCCAGGATTTATTGGATTTATGAATACTCCTATCTTAAAGGCAAAAAAAGGAAAGCAGGAGTTTGTGTTTTATAATGATGGCGAATACGATGAATGGAAGAAAAATAATGATATCGCTGGGTGGAATATCAAATATTATAAGGGATTGGGTACCAGTACTGCAAAAGAGTTCAAGGAATATTTTAAAAAGAAAAAGATTATTACTTTTACTAGTTCGGGTGAAGAATGTCGCGATACAATTGATATGGTTTTCAACAAAAAGAGAGCAGGAGATAGGAAAACATGGTTGGAAAGCTATAATCGAAATCTTTACATGGATACAAATAAAGAAAAAGTCTCGTATAAAGAGTTTGTTGGAAGAGAAATGATCCATTTCTCAAAGTATGATTGTGATCGTTCAATACCAAATCTTGTAGATGGTATGAAAATTAGTCAGAGAAAGATTTTATATGCTGCTTTTAAAAGAAATCTTATCAAGGAGATTAAGGTCGCACAACTTTCTGGATATACATCTGAGCATGCTGCATATCATCATGGTGAGCAGAGTTTGAATACAACAATAGTAAATATGGCACAGAATTACACTGGATCAAATAACATCAATCTACTAGAACCAAATGGACAATTTGGAACAAGGTTGCAAGGTGGAAATGATTCAGCATCGGAAAGGTATATCTTTACTCAGCTAAACAAAATAACACGAATTATTTATCCCCCGCTAGATGATAAGGTTCTCGAGTATATGGATGATGATGGATCTTTAGTTGAACCAAAATGGTATATTCCAATTATTCCAATGATTCTTGTAAATGGAAGTAAGGGGATTGGAACTGGATTTAGTACAGATATTCCATGTTTTAATCCAAAGCAGATTGTTGAATACCTGATTGCAAAAATTAAAAATAAATCGACCTCTCAATTAAATATTGACGTGTATTATCAAGGATTCAAAGGTACAATTGAAAAGGTGGAAGCACAAAAATATTTGATTCGCGGCGTATATGAAATTGTAGATGCAAAAACGGTGCATATTACCGAACTTCCAGTTGGAACATGGACTGATAGCTATAAAGCATATCTAGAAAAGATGATTTATGGAAATGGCAAGAAAAAGAAAGACTGTCTTATTAGAGACTATATTGATATGAGTACCGATCGAACAGTAGATATTACCGTTACATTCGCGAATGGTAAGATTTCAAACTTGCTGGCAAAACAAGAAGATTATGGTTGTAATGGTCTGGAAAAAATACTGAAACTTTACACTACAAAAACTACTACAAATATTCATGTGTTTGATGAAAATGAAAAACTTCGCAAGTTCGCTGGTCCAAAAGAAATCATAGATCATTTTATTGATGTAAGATATAGTATCTATGTGAAACGAAAGAAAGCACAACTTAAACAGCTAGAAAAAGATGCACTGAAACTAAGTAATCGTGCGAAATATATTCTAGAAACACTGTCAAGCAAAATAGATCTGAGAGGTAAAAAAAATAATCAAGTATCAGAACTTTTGAAATCTCGTGAATATTCAATTATTGATGATGATGATAAATATAGCTACCTTGTCAAGATGCCAATGGATTCTGTTACAGAAGAAAATGTAGAAAAGATTTTGAAAGAAAGAGACAACAAAAATGCTGAAGTAAATATATTGAAAGGTACAAGTGAAAATCAACTGTGGTTGAATGAACTAGATACCTTCATGAAAAACTATAAAGCTTATCTTAAAAATAGAACGAGTCTAGATAATGAATGCAAAAGTTCTAAGAAAACAAAAAAATCCGCAAAACGCAAAAAGAAAATCAAACTAGTAAAGTAAATAGAATAATAAAAATAATTAATATTTTTTTTATTATTTGCAATCAATCGTGGCATTTATTATTTGTCTTTGTCCTATTTTAAATCTTCCTGAGTAAATAAAGTTTTTTTTAAACTTTTCGCTATTCAGATAATTAACAACTAAGTTTAAATCTATCTTCTGATGTGGTAACAACATTATTAATCCTCCACCAAAATATGTTACTTTAGATTTGAAGGCAACAATTTCTTTTCTAGTTAAAGTGTGAATATAAATACAATCTTTTCCTAAGTTATTTTTCGTAATTGAAAGATTCCTTATTGCTCCCCATTGAAACCAATTAGTTTCGTTGAACTTTTTAATTTTTCTTGAAATCAAATGTTTTTTATGAGACTCCATATATTTATTTAATGATGGATTTTCCGTAGGAAACTTATCTATATAAATATAGTTTTCCTTTTGTTGATTGCTGTTAAGCAATTCTAAATTACCATATTCATTATTTTTGAAAATCTTTTCTGCTCCAGTTACCATGCCTACGTGCGCCGTAAAATAGTCTTTGAACGATTTATTATTTTCAACTACATTATCATGAAATGTAATAAGGCCATTGTTATTATTTATATATTTTTTTTCTCCATTATAGTAGGTGATATTTCCGAGACTAGTATTTTTAGAATATCTATATACAATAACATCTATGCTTGCTTCTTTAAATAAATGTTCGTCATTTGGGTGATATATGTGGGTAAATGTACCAACATGCATCATTTTTTCAAGCAAGACGACACTAGCAGTTAATTTAAAGAAATCAGATGGGACAATAAAGATAAGCTCTCCGTTATCTTCAAGAAGATTGAAGCATTTTTCAGTAAAGTCTATATATAGATTTCCTTTAGAAGTTCTAACATAAGGTGGGTTGCCGATAATAGTTTTATATTTTCTGCTTATGTTTTGTTTTAAGAAATCACCATATATTACTTTTGTTTTGTTTATTTTTTCTAAAAGTGTTATTGAAATGTCAATTTCAAACATGTCAAACTTAACTTTTTTCATTTTATCTGACACATGCGTTACCAAATCACCTCTTCCGATAGAAGGTTCTAAAATAAGAGCAGGATTATTTTTAATAAACTCAAAAACTTTATTTTTTAAAGATAAATCTTTAGTAAAATATTGTCCTAGCGAAGAATTCATAGTTTTATTAAGTAAAAGTATGAACTTGTTTTTATATTAGTTGATAATATTTGTTATTATCTTGTCAATTTTTTATTTAATATTTATCATTTATCTATGAACATTATGGCAATTGAAATGCCTGTCAATTTAATTTGTTGAATAAAGTTATATATGTACCAGGATTTTATCTTTAGAATAATAGTTTATTGCGTATCATTATATTTTATACTAATCAAAAAATCCATTCTCATTAATTTTTGTGGATGGGCTATATTGATAGCCCACGTTTATAAAGATACTATAGGACTTGCTAAATGGCCTTATTGGTGTGAGTTTTTTGGAATATTTTTATCAATATTATTGATCACTGAAGGTATTAAACATAATAATTATGTTGTTTTAGTTATCGGTGGATTAAAATTATTTGCACACTTTCGTCAAATAATATTTGATGATAATAGGTATTATTATTGAATGAATAAGAAAACAAGTTAAAACCATTTCTTAAGAAGAAGCTGTTTATCATTTGCTCTAGACATTACTGGGGGTGCAATAGGAACATGCATTGTACTAGCATCATATTTATATTTCATGTAACCTTTTGCTTCGCCATATACCTGACCTATTGCATAATCTAATACTAAATTATTAAGTTTAGTAATTTGTTGTTTAATATCATTCGCACAATTTCTAGAATATTGTAGAAAAATGCTTCTCATAATAATTTTTAGTTCATCAGGTTTTTGTTCGCTAACAATATATTGCTGGTTTGATCTTTGATATACACCGGCTCTTATGCCATTTTGAAGAATCTTAATATTTTTTCCAGAGAAAAATGCATTCGAGAGTTCTGTATCATACCAATTGCCAGTCATCGCGCCCCTAAAGTCTGTTTCGTTTCCACCAACAGGTATTCTATCTTGTAATGCAAACTTATTTTTTATATCTGGAGTAATAATTTGTACTCTGCCGTTTTCATGAGTATTCATATATATTAACCAAGCAGAAAATATTCTAAGAATAACATATATAGTATGGCTAATTTTCAAAGCATCACAATTACAATTGCTTCAATTATTTTGATATTAATGCTTACATTTATAGGTATTTCTCTCTACAATACAAAATATCATTCAACTTACCCACCAGTAACAGCTGATTGTCCGGATTATTGGCTAGATGAGTCTGATGCTACTAAAAGAATATGCAAAAATAAAAAGAATTTAGGAACATGCAATAACGACGAAAAAGACTTTTCTGGCACTTTCTGGAAAGGAGATGATGGATTATGTAGAAAAAATAAATGGGCCCAAGGCTGCAATCTCACCTGGGACGGTGTTACAAACAATCCTAAAGCATGTTCAAAAAAGTAAAACGCAACTCAGTTCATATTACGTCATTTCAGTGTTGTAGTCAAATATCATGATAATAATTATATTATTATGATACAAAGAAATCTGTATTTAATACACTAACAATGCCGCGCTTATCTGAATTGCCTGAATGTATAGTATATAATTGTATATTTGATTTTATTCCAGATGAAAATCTTATATGGATAAACAAAACTTATTATAAAAAGAATAGACATTTAATAAAAAAAATGGTCCCGATAAGAGATTTTGAAAGTTATATTAGAAGCTTAGTTAAAAATGATAATTATTTTTGCTTGGAGCATATTGTATATGAAAATATTGATCGGTGGAACAAAATGAAAAGATATAAATATCGGTACATGCTTTTTTATAATTACTTGCACTTTATTTATTGTTTTGCAAAAATAAACGGTTCTATGAGATGCGTTAAATTAATTGATGATATCGCAAGAGAGAAACTAAGTTTAAAATGGCATAAAAAATATAGCATCAAAGATATAAGAAGAAAATGGAGCAACTAGATTATCGCAATATCTTAAATAGAAAAAGCTGTGCAGATAAAATTAAACAAGCATTGAAAGATTTTCAGGATAATAAAAACAACCTTCTACAAGTAAGAGGTATTTATGTTTATGGTGCTCCTGGAAGTGGAAAAACATATTTTGTTAAAAAAGTATTGGAAGAAGCTGGTTATGATATAGTTAAATATGATGCAGGTGATATAAGAAACAAAAATATTATTGAAACTATTACAAAGCAAAATATGGCTGATAGAAATGTACTAAGTATGTTTAAAAAAAAATCACAGCCGATTGTTATTATGATGGATGAGATAGATGGTATGAATAGTGGCGATAAGGGTGGTATAAATGCACTCATTAAACTTATAAGACCAAAGAAAACAAAAAAACAGAAACTAGAGGCTTCAACAAGTAATCCTGTTGTTTGTATTAGCAATTATCATATAGATAAAAAAATACAAGAATTAATGAAAGTGTGTGTGACTGTTGAATTAAAAACGCCAACAGATAATCAGATTAAAAAGATTATCAGCAAAACAATGAAGACTATAGATGATAAAACAAAAACGAATATAATAACCTATTTGCAAGGAGATCTAAGAAAGTTTTCATCTATTAATAAAATATACTGCAAACATCAAAACTTATTGAAAAGCGAAATTATTCAGAAAATCTTTAAGAAAAAATCATATAATGAGGATACAAAAGAAATAACAAAAAGACTGTTAAATGAAAATCTCAACATTGAACAGCATTTATCAGCATTAAATGAAACAGATAGAACTATTGTAGGCTTATTATGGCACGAAAATATAGTGGACTGTTTATCTAAACTGCCATATGAAAAAGCGTTTCCAATGTATTTGAAAGCGTTAAATAATATTTGCTATGCTGATTATATTGATAGAGTTACATTTCAAAAGCAAATATGGCAATTTAATGAAATGAGTTCTTTGATTAAAACATTTAATAACAACAAAATCTATCACAATACGTTTAATGAAAATATTCCAAAGTATGATCCGGATAAAGTTAGATTTACAAAAGTTTTAACAAAATACAGCACTGAATATAATAATTCTGTATTTATACAAAATATTTGTCAGCAACTAAGTATGGATCGAAAAGATGTTTTTTCTTTTTTCTTAGATTTAAGAAACAAACACACTTTCGAAGAAATATATGACATGTTTGAATCATATGATATAAATAAATTAGATATAAACAGAATGTATCGATATCTTGATAAATACACAAAACATGATATATAAATGTTGTTTTATGATAAGTTTTTGATTATTTTATTAACAAATTAAATTATTTAAAATAATTTGTTAATTTTAATTACCATTCCTCATCGGAAATACTTTTTCTTAGTGTCTCGCCACTCTTGTAACCTTTCATTGTTTTTGCGTAATGATTTTTACGCCATTCTTCATAGGAATCTTCATCATATCTGCCTCCCGGAAATATTTGCTTAACCTTTTCATGCCACTCAGCAATCAGTTTTTGATCCACATTACACCTTGTATGACTCATATACTGTTCTGGACTATCATAATACAAAATCAATGGATCGCGGTTTTGTGGATCTTTTCTTTTACGCATAAATCCTTGATTATCGTAATATCCAGTTACCTCAAATACCTTATACAACCTCATTTCATCATTTGATCCCTGGTACCACTGATATGCTGCACCAGTACATGCATTTACACATGCACCTCCTACCCTTGTTGGATAATATTTTCGACGCCGGAGTTTGCTCCTTCGCTCGATCATCATCCTCTCTGCATCTGCTTCACTGTAGTCGTCATTTGTTTGCTTTTTACTAGGCATATTAATGTATGTACATATGTTTAGGAAGCTTTAAGCTGTTTCAAGAGGTGGGTTTAACTGAATAAAATAAACTAATTCGTGTTATGTATAATGGAAAACAAACCAATAATATTTCAAGGTATGTGTTATTCTGGTAAATCAACCTTAGGAAAAATAACGGCTGATATTTTAGGAGTTCCATTTTTAGATTCAAGGGACTTATTTTTTAAAGTTCATGGAATGTCTGAGATTGATTATTTAAAACAACATGGAAGGGAGAACTTTAAAGAAGCAGAGAGAAAATCATTGCATCATGATTTTATAGGAGTATTTTCTTGCGGAGGCTCAGCAATTTACTATCCAGATGAAATGAAGATGTTAAATGATAATTATACAATTGTTTGGTTAGATGTCGATTTTGATTTGATTGTCAAGCGCAAAGCAGCCGAGGGGTGGGAGAGACCAATTGTTTTTCCAGATGGCATCAATTCATTTAAAGAACTATACGAACAACGCAGAAGTCTTTACAAACAACTAGATAGCATAATCGTGAAAGTCACTGAAGAAGAAGATATAAAAGCGACTTCTCAAAAAATTATTAGGGCATTAATAAGTAATTAAAAAACAATTTTGTCAATGTTAACAAAATTGTTAAAAAATGAGTACATAAGTACATTTAATTTTATTTATTATGGATTATCAGAGATAATATAGCTTGTAGGATATGTTCCTGGCTGAAATATAAACCAATTTTTAATATTAGTAGCCATAGTTTCACCATGTTTGTTCTCAACCCAATGTGAAATATAACCAGTAATGTTTTCTCCATTTTCTGCTGTTACCGCAATACCTTCGCGGAGAACACTGCTTTTCTCTCCATCATATTCTTTTTCCTCATAAAATATTTCGTTGGTTTCATCATTAATACCCGGATTATCTTTAAACCAACAAAAGCGAGCTCCTGCGTCTTTCATAGCTCTAATCAGGCGCTGATCAATATTTACCATATATCGTTCTCCACTTGAAGTTTCCCAGTATCCCATTATATATAGTATATGTTTTGTTTGCTTTATCCTGAAAGAAGTTATTTATTTTATTACTCAATTTTTTTAAATATTCGCAGATGGTGGTCCCCATCCAAATAAATTACGTCTCCATATTTCATTATTTTTTAAATTATAATAATATGGTTTATTATCATTTAATTCTGCATCAAATCTATCATCGCCTTCTTTTAAAATAACCCACCCCTCTACTTCAGGACCTATTGATGTATAGTTTCCCATAATTGAATTATTATTAGTAAATCTTTAATAATTCAATTTTAATTAAAACTGTTAATTTGTTTTGATATTTCTGCTTCAACATCAATCTCAGTAATATCTATTTTAATAGATTCTATTTCTTTTTTCTCCTCCAATTTTTGCTGAAGTATTTTAATTAAATTATCTTTTTCTTTTATTTTTTTAATAAACTTATTAACCATCTCTTTTTGCTTTTCATAAAGTTGGGTTATTTTTTTAGTAGTTGTAATTGACAACCGAGATTCTTGATTTTCTACAATAATCTGTTTATTGTTAATTTCGTATTTAGATAATTTATATAAATCATTGCGCATTTCATTTTGAATTTTCGAGATTTGTTTAAAAATCTTTTCATCAAACTCTATTTTCTTGTTATATTCATTAAAAACTTCCTGCAATTGTTTATCGTAAAAAGTTTGTAACTGCTTATCTTTGACAAATGATTTTATCGTTTTGTCTGAAATCTTCACATATTCGTGTTTTATATTTTCCAAAAGCTTTATTTTATTATAATTAGCATTAATATGGCAAAAAACTAAAAATGTTTTTAACGTATCTAGCTGGACAAAAGGTATTGTATAATTCTTCAGAAAATGCTTTTCCTCACCATAAATACATTTGTTTTGAAAACTAGTTTCATCTAATAATTTCTTTTTAAATGCAAAACTTGATGCAGCCCCATGATTTATCAGATATGGTCCAAATTGAACAATTCTTTTAAGATGGCTATAATAAATGTTTGTCTCACTACAACCTGCGCATAATACTGATTCATTTTCTGTTAGCTTTTCAACTGAGTGTTGTACTCGCTCGGGTGGATAAAAAACATCTTCATCCATATAAACAATAATATCGCCAACTGCATGTTGATTTACGTAATTACGTGCTTGTCCGATTGGTAGTTTTTTGTTTGATTGATAATATCTTACATTTGATATTCCCTCAAGCAAGTCTTTAATATTATCGATACCTTGATCTAAAATAATCCATTCCATATTTTCTTTTGGATATGTCTGTGATTCAAAGCACTTTATTAATATTTTAAATAACGGTCGCATATTATATGTTGTTGTACAAACACTGACAAAAGGCATATCTTTTCTTGCATTTTTCATAAAAGCTTCTATATTTTTTGTATCTTGCTCTTCTTTTTCAATAGAAACCTTTTTCGATGACCGGTCTTTATTTTTCTTTCTTTGTTTCTTTTTTCCCATATAATTAATAATAATAAATTAACTTTAAAACCTTTATTTGCTTGACATATATGTATTATATGCCATTTTGAGTATTGATAATAAATAAATCACTAACATGGTAATGAATCCAACATTATCTAGTTTTTTTGATGCATCCGTTACTAAAAGTGCGCCATACAATATACCAAATAACCAAGCATGATTTTTAAGGCTTAATAAAACATCCTTAAACTTGTTTCCTAGAAGAACCGGTGCTCCAAGAAATATTATTGTTGATTGAATTATTTGTATTGAATAATTGATTAATGCTGTGGTTAATTCTAATGGAATAAAGAAAAATACTATACCATATAACCAGCTTATCCCAGATCCAAAAAATGAAAACACAAATGTAGTTAATAAAGTAATAACAGGAATAAAATAAGATAGTGCAAATATTACACTACTACATACTAACTGGATTGGCTCTGGGATTATTTCTAATATGGAACGACTTTTTCCAAATATCTCATTAAATGCGCTTCTTTCTACTTGATATGAGTTTGCAACCATATTTGCAAACCAGTTGCTTAGTCCTTTAAAAGATAAATCAACTAATCCATCATTATCTCGCAATGTGTATGGAAATCCATATGCATTTCCTGGAAATACATTATTCGCTACTTTTTCGAAACCAGATAAATTATTTGTAGTGTCTTTTCCTGCATTTGCATCTTTAAAGTAAAGATTGTGACCAGAAGGATATAATCTATCTAAATCTGATTTCATTACTAGCCAATTAGCCATTGTCATGTAAAGCGCTACTAAAACAACAATTAGTAAATAATACATGGCATTTAAGAAAAATCCTCCCCAATCATTTTTCTGTTCTTTTTTATTTTTATTTTTTGATTTAGAAGCAACTTTATTATCGATTGCTTTGACAGACATAATCTTATATATATTTACCAGATTATATCATAATAACTTTTTATCATATTTAATAACAATTTCTAAATACTTATTTATTTATTTATCTTGAAAACTTCAACCCGGCCATACCAGAAGAAAAATTAAGTATATTGTGCTTTTCTTCCATAACAACTAAATTATATGTGTATTTATAAATACCCCAGGCCGGCTTTATAATTCCTATTATTTCATTTGTTTCAGGATCACAAATTGTTCTAACTTGCGCATTTTCATCTAAAGATGGTAATAATGTTTCTATCTCAAACTCAACTGAATCAAACTTTGATAAGTTCATTGCCCCACTCGGCTGAAAGTCAAATGGATCACTATTCAAACAAAAATTATAACAATACAACCCATCTTTACCATTACCTTTTGTTCTAGTATATTTTTCAATATATTCTAAAACGCCTGCATCACACTCATTTTCTCTATATTTACCATCAACAATCAATCCCCATTTATTCATAATTTTTTTCTTATTAACTTCTGAATAATTCCCAGTAAACATTATACCTGTTGGTCTATTAAAAATATCTCGGTCTGGATATATATTTAATCCACCATAATTGAAAGGTGCCGCTTTTATATTTGTACCTCTAGGTGGAATTACATTATAAGGTTGTATTTCATTAAAAGGCCAATTTGTATAGTTAGACCATTCATTTCTCATATTTACATCACTTCTTTGTAGAAACCACATCCAACTTGTTATCATGCCTATACTTTTTATATCAACTCTTTTAGATCCAACAACATTTTCATGAACCGTAGTGACTGCTTGTTTAATTAAATAACTTTGAGGTTGGCTTGCAAATAATCTGATTTCATCATCACTTAAAAAACAATATGTGCTTATCAAATGTATATCTGCATTCCAGTCAGTCCTTTTCATATCATACGTAGTTAAACCAACATCTTGTGGTTGATGTAAAAACTTATGAAATGCATAGGTCGAATCGCTTAAATCACATTTATGATAATAACCAAATGGCTCTATGTTATCATCACTATTTGCAGGAGATTTTCCAATATATCTTACTACAAATAGCTCATGAACAGGTCTTATTGTTATTTCAATACTTAATTCTGAATATTGCAATGACACTAAAGGAAAAGCCATTTTTGCTGCTAAAGAAAACCAAATATTAAGTGGAATATACAATTTCCTTCCATAAATAGATGGTTCTGAACCAACTTTCTTATAAACACTGTCACTGCTAGAACCACACAAGCACGATGGATAAACATTTACGCGCCCATTTGCATTTGCTGGGTCATTTAATTCTGGAACGTGTCCGGTCATTCGATAATATAATTGTTTTTTTCCTTCAGAGAAATCTCTTTCAACAATATTCATTAAATACTGTCCCGACATCTCCTGAATTATCTGACCTCCAACCATAAACTTTACGGTATCTATCATTTGACTACCTAGATTTTCAATCCATTTAAACTCATATGGCTGCCATGTTGCTGTTGGCGAGATTTCATTATTATTTTCGCCATTTGGAGGAACAACTGGGCTCCAAATATTCGGCAACGTAATAGTAAGATATGTGTCCATTAATAGATCAGCATATCTTGGTACTTTAAAATTAAACACTGACTTTTCTGATAAACGCAATTTTCTTTGGCCATCATAATCTATTCTAAACTTTTGCAATCCAAAATTGCTGTATTTTGAATATGTAGATTTAAAAAATGTCTTACTTGGATTTCCATTTAATATAACATTTTGATTTCCATAAGCAACTAAATTGAGTAATCCGCCTGGCATTATATAAAATGGAGCGGATATTTTTTAACTTGTTGATTCGATAAAATAATAGATTGTTATAATAAGTATGAATGCTCCTTTAACTCAAGCATTTTTGAAAAATACAATGAAAACAACAACTCTAGCAAACTATGGTGTATTAATTATGTGTGCCTTACTTGTCGTAATGATGATTATATGGATCCATAATAAATCCACACTTAATGATAGTAATTGTAAAAAAATGAACAGTTTATATAAAGATTTTCCAAAAATACATAATATAAATACAAATAACGATGAACATAGCTACAAACTTAGAGATTATTATATTAAGACCGCTTATAATGCTTGCTGTGCCGGAAACTTTAAAAATGACTTTGTAAATATATGCGCTCTAAAGAATTGTATTAAACAAGGAGCAAGATGTTTAGACTTTGAAGTATATTCTTTAGATAATGAACCAGTAATTGCCACGAGTTCTGTAATCGATTATACTATAAAAGAAACCTATAATAGTATTCCATTCTCTAAAGCAATGTCAGTAATAAATGATTATGCATTTTCTGCAGGAACTTGTCCAAATCACAATGATCCATTAATTATTCATTTAAGAATTATGAGCTCTAACAAGCAGGTATATGATAAGATTGCAAATCAGTTGAAAGGAACTTTATCAAATAAATTGTTAGGAACAAATTATAGTTATGAAAATAATGGCAAAAATATAGGGATGGTTGATTTAAAAAATCTAGTAGGTAAAGTAATCATATCTGCAGATAAATCAAATCCATTATTTGAAGATACTAAACTAGATGAATATGTAAATATCGCAAGTAACTCTATTTTTATGAGAGCTATAAGATATTCTAATGGAATTAAATATGCTCCTGACATTAAAGAAGTTATAAACTTTAATAAAAAATGTATGACAATCTGCATGCCGGATGTAGGCGCCAGTAGCCGGAACTTAAATGCAAGAGCCGCGATGAAATGTGGAGTTCAGTTTATAGGTATGTGTATGCAAAACTTTGATGAAAATATGCAATACTATGATGAGTATTTTGACTCTAGAGGAAGTGCTTTTGTTTTGAAACCAGAGCCGTTAAGATTTGTGCCTGTTACAATTCCAGATCCAACGCCACCGCCAAAAGAGTATTCTTATGAGAAAAGAAAGGTTAAAAAAGATTTTTACAATTTTTCAATATAAAAGTTTCGCATATTTATGTTTGTCTTATATATACGAAACAAATGGCAGCTTGCAAAAAAAATCCAACATTTGAAGAAAAAGAATTACAAATTTTAAGAAATGCGGTTGATAATGCTGAAGCAAAGGCTGGGAAAAAACTTACTCAGGCAGAAGAAACGCAAAAAATAATTAAAATTGTAGAGAACTTTTTAAGAAAGAAAAAATTAGTGTGTTACGGCGGAACTGCAATTAACAATATATTACCTACTGAAGATCAGTTCTATGATAAAAATATTGAATTACCAGACTATGATTTCTTCAGTCACAATGCATTGAATGATGCAAAAGCTTTAGCAGATATTTATGCAAAAAATAATTATAGTGATGTAGAAGCCAAATCTGGGATCCATCATGGAACATACAAAGTTTATGTTAATTTTATTCCTGTAGCAGATATAACATACATACCAAAAGATTTATTTAATTCAATCAGCAAAGAGTCTGTTAAAGTAGCAGGGATACTATATGCTCCGCCAAATTATCTTAGAATGGCGATGTATTTAGAATTATCCAGACCTCAAGGAGATGTAAGTAGATGGGAAAAAGTGTTAAAACGCCTGATTTTACTCAACAAAAATTATCCTATGAGAAATCCAAAATGCCACCACGTTGATTTTATGAGAAGTTTTGAAAATAAAAATAAAAACGACATGCACGACATATATATGACGGTAAGAGATTCAATTACTGACCAAGGATTAGTTTTCTTTGGAGGATATGCGAGTTCATTATACAGTAAATATATGCCAAAACGAGAAAGAAAAATGTTTCATTTAAAATCACCTGATTTTGATGCTTTATCAGATGATCCAGAAACATCATCTGTAATAATTAAAGAAAGACTTATGGATGAAGGTTTTGACAAAGTAAAAGTATTTAAACGACCTGGTGTTGGTGAAATTATTGCACCTCATTACGAAATATCTGTAGATAAAGAAACCGTTGCTTTTATTTATAAACCTTTGGCATGCCATAGCTATAATGTTATCCGATTGAGTGGAAGAAAAGTAAAAGTTGCTACTATAGATACTATGTTAAGCTTTTATTTAGCATTCTTATATGCTAATAGACCGTACTATGATCATGATCGCATTTTATGTATGTCACAATACTTATTTTCAGTACAAGCTAGAAATAGATTAGAACAGAAAGGTCTTTTAAAGAGGTTTAGTTTAAACTGCGTTGGAGATCAAGATACAATGGAAGATATAAGAGCGGAAAAAGCGGCCAATTTTGAAAAACTTAAAAATAAAAGAGGTACAAAACAATGGGATGAGTATTTTCTAAGATATAATCCTACAACTGACAAAAAGAAAAATAAGCACAAACATAAAACTAGAAAAAGAAGAAAACGCAAAAAGAAAAAGAAAACAAAAAAAAGAGGGTTATTTTCATGGGCAAAATAAAGTTAAATAATATGAATTGAAACAATTACGCACTATCACTATCATCGCTGTAATTTTTATTGAAAGCACTAAATATCGGAGGTGGCATAATCCAGCTTTTTCCATCATAACCATACTTTTTATGTATAGAAAGTATTCCGAGATAAACGGTACCTCCCCACTTGTAGTTTATAATTGATCTATGATATACAGGCGAATAATAGCATGCTCTCCTTAAACCATAAGATAGCGTGTCCCATTGATGCGCTGCATAATTTTTGACTGACATTCCGCCGGTATCTTTCCATGCTAAATTATTATCGAGATTCAATGATTCTGTTGGATATCGATCAAACCACCAATTCGGCGTTGCATCTCCAGTAACACTATTCTCTATTTCAACCATCAAAGAATTGTAATCAATTTGCTGAACAGTTGTCATCATATTTTATGATATTTAAAATATGAATTGTTTTTAACATTCAAATCAATTTTATTAAATTAATATAAAATTGATTTTTATTTAATATTTTTAGTTCAATATAAATTATGAACATGGTGAGAACAGTACAAGACGTCTTTGATGATGAGCGCAAAAACGACTCGCGAATTGAAGAATTAGAATATGATATAAAATATATGCAACAAGAATTAATTGAATGCAGAAAAAAAGAGTCTGAATTGGAAAGCGAAGGAAAAAAACTGCAAATTGATTTATTGAAAGAAAAAAAACTCGAGTGGATTGAATGCAATCTTAATGAATGGAGAGAATATGTGGAAAATAATCATGATGATCCAGTAAATTATTATATATATAATTATGATGGTAGTATTTACCAACAGGGATATTATAAAGGTGAATATCAATTAAATGAAAAAGATGCATCGCATTTCAAAGAATACTTCAATGATTATTTCTACTATGGTTATCCAAATTATCAAGATATAAATCATCCAAATCATGATGGATCAGAATGCTATTGCGCTTTTGGTGGTGGTGGAGCATATGTTAAAACAGTTGAATGGGAATAATTGTTAAATAATTAAGCTATCTAAGTAAGAATATTTGATATAACCGTTTTATTTTTTGTTTCTGCATTTAAATAAATTATTCTTTACCAGAACAAGCATATAATAAATCTTTGTACATTGAGTTCGAATTACTTGATATAATATAACATAATTTAGAGTTTTTTATTTGGTCAGGGATCTCAATCTTAGAGAGATAATAAGAAAATATTAAAATTGATAAGCAAAACAAATATTTAATTTTCTCTATTATAAATTGCTTATATGACCAATCTTTTAACCACGAACACATATCTGATTTACCTTCAATTAAAAAACTAGATACATCTGAAACTCCTAGCAATGTCCTATAATGAGGGTTTTTCTCATTTCTTGTTAAAAATGCTTTTGCAATAATTGGCAAATGTAAGAGATTTATATGAAGAATTGGATTGTCTGAGTCTTTGAATAAGTAAGGCACTATTCCATCAACGCAATCATCGTGAGAAAAATTACCATCTACTAGTAAAGGAATATAACATGATTTAAATAAAACTTCAACCAAATGATCTTTTGAATTATATTTGCTTACAACAACCTCCCCGAATGTTTTCATGCAAGTATAATTGATAAATAATCTGTCATTTAATATTTCAATATCTTTATCTGTTTCAAATCTTTTATTAACGGCAGTTTTAATAATTTCATAGAGGGAGTTAAGCTTTCCGCACTCTCTTATGTCTTTTCTTAATTTTGAAAACACGTTTTCTGATTCATTTAGCATATTAGAAAAATACGAGGCACCCAATAGAGCTCCTACGCTTGTTCCAGATATTCTTTGAACTTTTAATTTATTTTCATTTTCCAAAGTTTTTATTACAGTGGCTATTCCATAGCCGTATGATCCATTAAAAGCGCCACCACTTATAATAAGATCTATTTTGTCTGGTACAATATTTTTATTAATATTTTTTGTAACAGCTTTAACGTATTCTTTCATCATGTCTGCGTGATTAACCACTTTCATATTAATCTTTAATAATAAATTATTATTGTCATTCAGACTATTATTATTTGCTTAAGTGATTAACTACTTTGTTACTACTGTAAATAATGGCACCAAAAACTAAACTATTCACTAAAAATCCATATATATTCTTGTCACCAGATTTATTATAACAAAATGGAAAGGATTTAATAAACATCTTTCTTACTGCAGGAAGTTGATACGCAAAATAAAGAGCTGCTATCATAGTTGGTAAAGCTAATTCGGTAAATAAAATATCTAGATTGTCCTGACTTTGTTGTTTTTTTGCATTTTGCTTTATAATTTCTTCACTTGTTTGGTGCTCAGTAATATAATCCGTTGGATGCGCACCTTTTGGAATAAAATTGGGTTTTATATTTTCATCTTTTATTAGTCTATCTTTATCATGCGGTATATCTCTCGAAGGCAATGACAACATCCCGCTCGAGCTTGCCTCTTGAATACCTGATACAAACTTATTTACATCCATCTGTAACGGCTGGGCATTTTTAATATTTAAGTCAGCCTCTCGTTCTTTTTGAAGTTTTCTTGCTTTATCTTCAACAACAATATTATTTTTTTCAGTAGTTTGCAATACAACATTTTCTTCATTATTTGCTGTTGGCAAATTATCTATACTAGTTGAACCCATTGATGTCATTATTTATTATAGCATTTTATCCTATAATAAACTTATTTACGCAAAACTAATATGTTTTTTACTTTCATCGCACTTAACCGTTTTAGCCTTAAACTTATAACAATCGTTTCCATGTTTGTATACTTCTGACTCTACTTCACTAACTTTAGGCGCAATAAAGTTTAAACAATTTACTCCATTACATGCTTTTCTAAAAAGGCTTGCTAATCCTAAACCTAATAATATGGATATTATTATTTCGCCATACTTTGTATGCATTATTTTTTGTATATGTTGAAACATCTACTATATATTTCGATTATTCCTGAACAGGAATGTATTTAATACCATCTTTTGGACAATTAATTTTTGTTGATTGATATGCATAACAATTACTTGCTTTATCTAAATATTCTATATCATCTACATTATCTGGTGTTGGATAAACATTTATTTTTTCGGCTGGCTCTTTAGATAAATTAACAAATATTAACCCTACTATAAAACTGCATATCAATATTGGAAAATTAATAAACTTCGTTATTTTTACCATTCTTAAAATATAACTCGATTTTAATTTACATTGATCTTTATATCGGGTTGTTGGCCACTTACAGTTACTTGTAAATCTTGGTAATTAAAAGGTTCTTGCAATAAAAATCTTTCATCTGTTTTACATTCATCTGTTTCACATTCAACGGCATTATAAGAATATTTAATTTTTCTTAAGCTTTTATTGATTTTCTTGATATCATTTACATATAATTCAACCATATCGGACAATAATGATGTTTCTTTTGTTTCATCATAACTCCGACTTAATGCTTTTAAAGTTTCTTTTTCAGTATATAAGTCATTTTCTAAAGCTTTTATAGCTTCAGATTTTTTTTTGCCTCTAATTATATTATTAAACTTTATTTCAAATTCTATTTTCATTGATTCTATAATTTTGAGTTCTTGTCTATACGATTCAAACTTACCTATTGCAGTTTCCTCATCTTGGTATCCAAATAATAAATCCAACTTTGCAGTAATAATCTTTGTTTTTAGTTCTTGCAACTCGTTTTCAATTAATAATGATACTTCCGTTAAATTATTATAAATACCTCGATATATTTCAATATTTAAATTGCATGGCTTTTCAACATTTCCACACCTTGCTTTAAGCGTTCCTTCTGTTTGAGAAAAAATTGTACCTTTGCTGCTTCCACAATTTACACACTTACCTTTGATATCTCTTAATCTAAGTTTTTTTTGTTGTTTAGTGAGTGTTTTATTTTTCATTATCTTTTTTTGTTCTGAAATAACATTATTATGGTATTCTTGTTTGAGACGATAAAAATTATCTATTGCATCTTTTATTTCATCATTCATACTGATATAAAATATCTAAATATTTTTCTGGAGCAAACTAATTTCTGTATTATCATGCCACAAAGGTAAATCTGTAATCATATTATCATCCTTTTTATTTTTAACTAAAGCTATTTGCTGCAATTTAGAGATAATATATGCCTTTTTCTCATTATTTTTTCTTGCAATTTCTTTTGGTGTAGGTTTCCCCTTATATTTTAAAAGTAATATAACACCAAAAACTAAAAGAAATGCTGTTGTCATACTTAAATTAAATATAAGACTTATATTTCTATCTTTATAAGACCTACATTCTTTAAGAGTTTGAGATAAAAAATATGTTATACCAGGTTCTGTTAGTGATGGTCCATTCATTTACTATTATTAATATTTATAATGATTTTTTTAGGATTATTATGTACATATTTATTATATGAATGGCTTTGGCTTATTTGCTCTTTTAACTTTTATTTATTCAATGCTAAATTACAATCAAAGAAAAGGACTACTCGATAATCCAGCGAATACCTCGAAAAAATATTTTATTGGTTATATTTTATTGGTTTTTATAACCCAACTTTATGCAAATATTAGTTTAGCATCATCCAAGTGTGGTGCAAACCAAGGAGCAATTCCATTTATTGCAACTATTATTCCATGGCTATTTATGTTTGGTTCTTTAACTATGATACTCGCAATTTTTCCTGGATGGCTTTCGCCTTTCTCTAATACATTTGGCTATTTTGCAGCATTGATATCAGGTGTAAATAATTTAATTAATGATATATTTCTACCTTATTCAAAAAGTAAAGTTCCAGAAAAAAATCAAGACAACCCAGCTCAAATGGCTTTAGCACACATATACGGGAAGAAAAGCCTAATGATAAATGAAATAACTCCATCAAACTTTAACTATTTCTGGAGCAGTATGAAAAGCTTGTTTAGATCCGGTGTGGAAAATAATAAGCAACTAAAGGAAAGTTTATACAATGTAATTGTATTGAAAGATGTTGTTGCTGAGTTTATGTGGTACATTCTGGGAGGATTGCTAGTATCCAGCATTAGTTATAATTATATTATTACAAGTGACTGCAATATATCACAAAAAGAAATGCAAAAACGCCACGATGAGTATGAGAAAGATATGCGCGAAGAAGCTAAATCTGAAAAAGATAAAAATAAAAGAGTGTATAGTTCAACAGAATAATTTATATAATTTTAAATAATTTTATATAAATTAAAATTGGATTTTAGGAACTGCCACATAATACATAACAGAGAAATATGATAATATTGCGATTACTACTGCAAATAGCCACGCAGGGCATATAGTTTTTCTTTTGAAACCTATGCCAAAATTACGCAAGCTTCCATCGTTATTATAAATTACTGCCGGTTTGCTAAAAGTCATAATTGAAAATATGCAAATAAATATTGCAATAGATATAGTTGCCATATGTGTTTTTATATAATTGCGATTCATTCTACTATAATTTGCTCATATAAAATAATCATCTAAACATCGAATTATTCTTTAATCAGTCTTATAATTCACAATCAGGTTTTAATGATTTTAACACTTTTGTTGTATCTTTTTTATTTACATCTTTCATTGCAACTACCATAGTTTCTGCATAAGCGGTCCCCTGCTTTTCATCATTTAAAAAGTTAGGATTGTTATCTACAAATATTTTTGGCGCTTTTATAGAGAGTCCATTTTTTACATTTTTCACTATTTTCTCTCCTTCAGCATCTCCTTTATTATCCCATCCCTGTTTTTTATCTTTTATATACCACTTCTTTTTATGATGGTGGAATGGTCTTTCTGTTTCTGTATAATCTTTAAGATTTTCAGTTATAATATTTGTTATTGCCTTTGGTTCATTGTCTTTTAAAAGAGAAATATCTTGCATTGTTATTTTTAATTGTCGTGCAAAATCCTGAATACTTGTAGCATTTTTGCAATCTTCTTTTAAAAAAAGCTGGATATTGAAATTAGTATTATTGCTATTCATATTCATATTATTGTTATTTCCAGAAATTGTTAAGTTATTGTTTTTTGCTTTTTCTTCTTTCAAAGCTTCTCCTAACACATTAAGTGCTTTATTTGTAATTTCTTGTTGTTGTTGTTGTTGAATAATAATATCCATTAATTTATTTACTATAGCTTCATTGTCTTTTTCATGGACAATAATATCTGTAGAATCTGTTTCGTCTTCTACACTTATACAAGTACATTTTGTTTTATGTCTATAAAAACTTTGTCTATGCTTGTAGGACTTTCCGCAACCACAAATCCACTTATTATTTGCAACTTTTTGCAACTTTTTCCCTAAAGTGTCAGCATTTTTGTCAACATTGGTAGCATTGTGTTTTTTGGTGTTAATATGTTTTTTCCATGAAGAAAATCTACACGTTGTATAGTCACATTTTTTACAATGATATTTGTGTGCAACTTTTTTGCAACTTTTTGCAACTAAATTGTCAACATTTGTCAGCATTTGTAAGCATTTAGATTTTATTTTTATATATTAAAAAATATAAAATATTAGTGCCTTTTTTTCAGTTCTACATAAGACTCTTACATAAAATATTTTTATTTTTTCTGTTTTTCTCTACTCCATGTAGTAAAATTGTTTAAAAAAACAGTGTTTTCAAACCTCAATTTATAAAATGAAAAAAAATATCCTTCAAAACTTACTTTATAAAATAGACTTTCAAAACACTGTTTTTTTTGAAAAAAAAAATAATTGTTACCATAATTATATATTTAAACCGGTAAAACCTCAACACCGCTGCAATATGGCATCTCGTCGTCAGATGAAATCGGTAAAGGAGGTACGAGTGGTTCAAATAATGTTATAACAAATGTTTTTATGTAGATTGGCTTTCTTGCCATGGATCTAGGGGAGAGAAAAGATAGATAACCGTCGCATGGAGGTTTTTCTTTCAAGGAGTGCCATACGATAGAATGGTTGCATGTTTTACATTTTTTATTTATATGTTTTTTATATTTGTCACAATAGCAATTCTTAAAAACACAGTGATATCTTTTATTCATTATATATGGATATTTAATTAGTATTTAAATTAAATCAAAAATTAATTTGTTAAAAAAAGCAGCATTATTATTTTTCAAATAATATTCAATAAAATTATAAAGCACAGTATTTTTAAAAATATTTTTTCTTTTATAAGATTCACATAATAATAGTATCATTAAGTATTGTTTATTGGATAATCTTTTCTGTAAATAATCTTTATATAAAAATATTAACGGAGTAAAGTTATATTTTTTCATAATAAAATATGTTATTGAATATACTTTTACTTTACTATAAGTAAGATTATCCATCTTGTTATAATAACAGTTTATAATAAATAACTAATATATAATGAGTAATTCGATTATTGAAAATAAAATAAATCAAATACGAGATATGGAGAATAGTAACAATATAGATATTCAGTTCTTGAAGAACCAGGTAGATAGTGTTAAAAGTTCATTAAATGACTGCACTATGATGTGTCATGAAAACTCATTAGATTCAAAAACATTGGGTATAATAAATCGACAAGTCCTGCCTATTTTGGGGTTATTAATGGACACAATAGGCGCAATGAACACGAGAATAGCTTCACTGGAATACAATAATATTTTCAATGAACAAATTAAAAGAAAAGTAGATGATATAATGAATAAATTAAAAGAAAAATAATATATTTTTATAATTTTATATTATTTTTAAGTTCCAGATATTTAACAATTTACATGTCATCATATGCTTCTCCATATCCATCATTATCTTCTCCAATATGACTGATATCATACTCTTCCATCTCAATCTGATCTTTAGTTACATTTGCAAACTCGCGTTCAATCATAAAAACATCCATTAAATCTTCTGTTACACCATCAATCTTACCTAAGTTCATCTCCATTTCTATCCGTTTCTCCATGATTTTTCTTTCTTCTTCATATGTTTCGTCCTGGTATATTCTGAATCCTTTTTGTTGTCCTACTGCCCAGTTTCCTATTCTGTGATTTTTAAATAGATTTTCAATTTCTCTTTCTTCAACAGAAAGTTCTCCTAGGTATTCTACAATAATATTCTTCTCCTTTTCTTTCGATCTAGTGACTCTCTCTTTTAGAGTTTCATAATTAAAGTTGATTGACTTTTTATCACGACACATAATTGTAACAAATGCGTTCATAACCTCGGCAATTTTCTCACTCATTTTCTTTTTCTCTCCAGATATAATTTCTAAGATAGGAATTGCTTGAGGGCCTAGAATTGCAACATCTACTTCTTTTATATCAGCGGCTAACAATGGATTAGACGGCCTGTCAATGCTTTGTTCATATAATTCATCTCTATTAATCAATTCTATCATATAAATAAAACAGGATTCTAATAAAAACTTGAATAATAATTTAATGGTTCGTTCATCAAATAGCTCATCTCTAGCATAAACCGTCAATGAAGATAAATAATTTATATCATTTATATCCCTCATATACATTTTTAGTGCCTCAGCCAACGGTTCGTCTCCAAAAAATGTGGAAAGTGGTTTATAGTGTTCATTTATAAATGTCATTATATCTCTAACGACGAATCCGGAAATATTCCAATGGCTCGGTATAGTTGGGTTAGAGTAAGAAACCTTATTGATTATGATGCTAGGAAACACTTTTGTAATATCAACAATTTTATTTTTAATAAATCCAGACATAGAAAATATATCATTTATTTTATTACTTTTACTTTCCATGAATGTTTCTAGATTATTAATACATTCCATAAATGTTCGATGCTTTCTGTTATCATTTATATTTCTTCTAATAAAGTCACTTATAACTGCTTCCATTTGCTGATTTGTTGCTGCAAGATAATTTTTTACGTCGCGCATAACATCACCTTCTTTTTCTTTATCTGAAAAATTATTTATCGCATCAATCATCTTATTTATAAATATTTCTGGCACGATTTCACTATTTCTCTCATTTATAGAAAATAAAAGATCTTTCATTTTTTGTGTATCACTGTAAATCACTTCTTGTAAGTTGAGTTTTACCATATGGTTTTTATTAATTATTTCCAGTAATTGCATAAGAGAGGTGTTGTCGAAGTTTCTGCCATCTCTTTTTAATTTAGATATCTTTTCAGAGAGAGAAATGTTTGCATTAAAATCATCTGGTTTATCCATACATATCGCTCGCAGTTCTTCGCTAATTGGCAGATTTGAATTGTATTTACAATAAGTCATAAATGCTAGGTATATAGTTTCTTCGTCAAACCCAGATGGTATTTCTGGATAAATAATTCTAGTATCTTCTGGATCAAATAAAATACTCGCTCTTGTAATATTATCTACATCATCTAATATATTTCGTAAGTTTTTAACCATATCATTATATCTAATTATTTCAGGAGCCTTTGATTCAAAATACTTAGATGTACTATCATTGTTTTCACTACAACATGCATTTTCTAAAAATGGTTCATTCGCAGCATTTGAAAGTATAGTATTATTTTTTGAAATGTTTTTTGTAACAACATTTTGTATTTCTTCTTGTATGGCGAGAGAAAGATATATCATTTTTGATCGAATTGCATCTATTTTTTCATGTTGTGATTTAGATCCTCTTTTCAAATTATCTATAAATTGTTCTTTGAAAGCCTTTGTTATCGGCTGAACAGTTCCAATTTTAATTTGTTTTAGAGGAGGTAAAAAATTAACCCAGTTTTGAATAGATAAATAATCAGGAATATCATCTGGTATATAACTTTCCTCATATGCTATTTTATCAGCCACTCTTTTATTGAAAATATCTTTCCCAATTAAAAACTTGTTTGCATACCCTTGTATTTTAGAAGTTATTTTCTTAGCGCTTAGTTTTTTAATAGCATTCCATGGCTCAACCGAACTTTTGATTCCATTTGCAACACAAATTAAATACGTTAAGCCTGTTTTGTCTGCATCTCCAAAGGCTGGATATCCATTAAAAGATCTAATACATCCGGGGTATGTTTTCCTAGTTTTTATTGCAGGAATACTAGTTTGAATTGCAAATAGTAAATGCATTATCGTGAGTAATATTAATGTTTCATCATAAACTTTCTCATAACTATCTATTTTCTTTTTCTTACCTCTGGCAAGAGCTGCCGCAATTGCTTTTTCATAATCAGCTTTCGCAGGCATTCTCGCGGATAACATTTTAGATGTCTCAGTAATAACAAAATCTTGCATAGAAGAAAAAGCAATTCCCATATATTTGCAAAGAGCATTTGCAACTCTAAATATTTTATCTGCTTCTTCTGATTCATATTGTTTTAATTCTTGATTCGGCATCTGTGCTATAGCATTCCCTAAGTCTGCTTCCATTACTTCTTTGCTTCTTATCATAAAACCTTCCGCATTAAAACCTTCGTCTGTACTAAAATCTATTCTAGTGATAATCCAGCCTGAATACTTATCGCATATTGCTTCGCCGTCACCACTTTCACTACCTTGGGTTGCAACAATTTTTTGAAGTTCTAGCATATAGTTATCTCCATTTATAAACGCAGCTGATAGTTTTGCAATAAAAGTAGGAAGAAGTTTGGTATTTGTTGAAATACAATATAACCACCACTCATCTTCTTCTGCATTAGCAGGTCTTGTGAAGTATGAAACAAACTTTGCAATATCTTTTTGTCTTTTAACAAAATCTCCTTGGCTCATAATTATCCCAATTAGTTCAGAATACGGAGATTCTTCGCTGATAACCTCTTTTGCATCACTACCAATGTTATATTTTAAAATATCGTATTTTAAAAATGATTTATTTGCAATATTAATAAGTGCAGGAAGTCGTTCATTGCAGCTAATCGCCGCGAGTTTTATTATTTCTTTTACAGCATCTGCGTTTTGTTTAAGGCTTTCGTCAAACTCTTTCATTATTTTATCCATAGTAATTTTCTGAATATCCATTGCAGCCTTTGGTGTTGTTTGGCAGGTATTACTATCATCCATCATACACCCAGTTTGTAAATCACAAAATATTTTGTTATTATCTGTGAAATTACCACCCTCAACTGCTTCATCACGTACCCATGTAGTATCTCTTCTTTTATAGTATAACATTTTAGGAGGATCTTCTTCTTCCAAAACCAATACTGCGTAATCACCGTCTTTAACCGGTTTCTTTTTCAATAGCATTGCTTCTGCTTCTCTCTCAGATGCATTATTTGACATCCCAGTACTTTCTTGTAGTTTTTCTTTTAGATACTTAATTTTATTTGCCATATCAGGTATATTGTCTATTGCTGAAATATGTTCTTGAATTATGTCATAATAAGTTGTATCATATTGTTTGTCAAAAAAGATAGCTTTTCCATTGTCATCAGTTAATTCATCCAAAGCCAGATATTTTTTAGAGAGAATCATCGTATTACATACTGCTTGCTTTTCACTTTCATTTTCTTGATTATATTTTTCAAGCCACTCATTTGTATTTGTAAGTTGATCCATTCCATTTTTAATCATTAAATCTGAATTGATAAGAGCAATAATTGTACTCATGTATCTTCCACAGTCAGCTTCATTTATAAGAGAGAGCAGTTCTGAATTATTGTATATATCTATTGGTACCTTATCAAGGTGATACCCATCTTTAATTTCATCAGTTGCTTCTTTGCTAACTTTTAATAGGTTTAGAAGTTCTGGACCTATTTCATAATTTTGAAATCCAGCAATCAAAACATCATAGTCTTTTTTAGATATGGCATAGTCTTTTTTAAAGTTGTTAATTTTTTCAATAACGAACTCAACCATCTCTCTGTATTGCATAAATGATAAATCTCTCTGATAAATCATGAAAGGTTCCAAAAAAGAAACAATTTCGTGGAGGGACAAGCGACCATTGATATGTTTTTTGATCATATCAAATAGCACTCTTGTTTTCGGAACAATGTTATCAAGGTATTTGTCATATGTTAATTTATTATTAGGGCGATGCGAATAATGTGTTACTTCTGATAGATAGTTATTTTTATCATGCATAATAGCTTTTGTTTTTAAGACTTCTTTAGTTTTTACAATAGTATTTTTGTTTAATATTTTCCAATAAGGTATGTAGTGCATTGCAAGATTACATTTTTGCATAATATCTGTTGCTGGCAGTTTTACACGTGAATATTGCACAGCATATTCTGGAAGTGTTATAAAAGATTTCACATTTATCTCATCTGGTTTGGTGATCTGTTTAACTTTTACAACTAGCTCTCCACCTTTTATCCTAGTTGCTTCTAGTGTATTTTGTCCAAGACTGTATTCTTGAATAAGAAATCTTTTTCTTTTAAGACTTTCATTGCAAAAAACAGTTGAATAAAAGTCTTCTAGGTTATCAACGATTGCAGTTATATTTGCATCAACTCTAAAATAAGATAAGTCTTTATCAGAATTATCTGGAGCCATAAATGGAGTAAATGAACTATTTTGGCTTGAGATTAGTGAATTATATCCGTTTCCAGGCAAAGATCCTGTTTTAAACTCATTGATATCGCTGGATATTTTAACCAAATCTTCTTCTGTAGTAGAAGCATCAATATCATCAAAGCTAGTTACTTCTGATTCATTTGCGTCATATATTTTTTTCTTGTTTCTGACAACAGGTAAAATCCAAAATAAATTATTATTTAATTTTTCAAGAGATTTTACGAGCGGTTTGAAATTAGCACCTTGAATATCCGGCATTTCGGGGTTGCCATATTTATCAAACTTGGAAAATTGTTTTCTTAATTGTTTAAATCTAGTGATCATTCTATGAATATTGTTTAACACATTTTCGGTTCTTTGTGAGTTAGGAACATCTGATAATAGCTCATTCATCATATCGGTTGTTTGTTTATCAATCCCGTATCTTTTTTCAGTATCATCCACTTCGACCATAATTTTAATTGAATCTAGTTTGTTTCCAAACTCAATTTGATCTGCACCAAGTATAATTTCTTTGACCCTTTCTTTAAAAGCGGCTTCTGCTTCAGGTATTTCTTGTGGAGTTTCGAGTTGCATTTCTCCTTGTCTTGCATCATCCTGATCAAATACCTCTTCTGCTTGTTTTTCTTCGCCTGGTGTTATTTGCGTTTCTTTATCGCTTATCTGTAATTCGGCTGCCAACTCGGGTGGATCTCTTAAAACAAACTTTTCAATTGGAATGTCATTTGGAATACCCTTATAGGCAAAATCAATGTAAATCGTTTCTTTGCTATCAATTAATTCAATTTCTATTTGATCTTCTTCTAATCCAGTTATCTTTCCGGTGAATGTTGCTGGTAAATCACCACCAAAGTAAATATCAATCCACTGGCCGGGAACCAAACTATTTTGTTTAGCATATCCTTTTTCATCGCTTCTACTTAAAATAGCTATACTTGTTATAGATTCATTTTCTAGACCTCCCTCTTCGTTAATATTAATCAAAATAACATTACCACTCTGACTAAGTAATTTAATTTTTGTTTGATCAATATATTGAATTAAAAATTGTTTTTCATTTAAATTATCGTCTGAAGGAGAAATAATTTCTATAATATCTCCTAATTGTAAAGTGATAGTTTCATTTTTTGGAGAATCACTCATTGTTCTATACTTATAGTAAAGATTTATCTCTATTACGAAGATAACGTTTATTTAAAAAAGGTTAAAGATTATAAGGCATGTTAAATCAATATGTCACAAAAAGCAGTTGCTTGCAAATACGACCTTAATACAATTAATGGCGGCGACATGTCGCTTATTTATAAAACATCGGTAAAGGGTTCAGATCCTAAGTTAGATAATGTCCTTGCATTGCTGAATAGCAATAATTTGATGCAAAAGCAATGGTTCTTTAAAGAGAAAACTTATCAAATTATTCGTTATGATAAAAAAATGCTAAGTAACGATCAATTTAATGAAGCAGGTTTATTTCGTTCAGTTATTCATAGAGACGGAAAAGTATTTTGTTTTTCTCCACCTAAATCGCAAGAGTTTGTTGATTTTACAAATGATCCAGTAAATAATTTAGAGTTTCATAAAAAAAACATTTTTGCAGAAGAGTTCATTGAAGGAACAATGATAAACATATTTCATGATGATGATGAGTTAGAAATTGCAACGCGTAGTTCGGTTGGCGGAAAAGTGGGATTTTTTAAAAGTGGTGGGGAGGTAAATACATTTAGAACAATGTTTTTGGATGCAGTATCTAATTTAGAGATTACATCAAATGATGATAGAGAATTGTTTAAGCAGCTAGAGAGTTTTCCGAAAAATTATACTTTTTCTTTTGTTTTGCAGCATCCTAAAAACAGAATAGTTGTTCCGTTTAATGTGCCAAATCTTTATTTGGTCGCAGTTTATCAAAATGAAAATAATGTTGTTACAGAGATTGAAATAGATAATAATATTAAAGAAAGTCTCCCATCTTGGGTTAGTTATCCAGCGCAATATAGTTTTGATAGTTATGCTGATTTACATAAAAACTTTACGAATGGCAGTAAAGATTATAAAACAGTTGGTGTTTTTATTAAAAATATTACAACGGGTGTTAGAACAAAAATACGAAATCCTAACTATGAAACGGTAAGACAACTTCGCGGAAATCAGCCAAAACTACAATATAGATATTTGATGCTTCGCAGCACCCAAAGGGTAAAAGAGTATTTGAATTATTATCCGGAGCATGCAAATCAATTTGACAAGTATCGTACAATGGTACATGCTTTTACAAAAAGATTGCATGAGCATTATATTTCGTGTTATGTAAAAAAGGAAGGCAAGCTATGTACATATCCAGATGAATACAGAACAAATATGTTTAAGATACATCAACATTATATAAATGATCTTCGAGATGAAAATAAGGTTGTGAATAATAGGGTAGTAATTGATTATGTAAATCATCTACCTGTTCCAATTTTGATGCATGCATTGAATTATCAATACAGTAAAGCAGCAAAAGAATCTAAGCAAAATAAGGTAAATCAATAAAAAATTATAAAAAATATTATTTTATATAATTAATAAATTATTCAGTTTGCTGAAAGTCATTTGCAATATTATTAAATATAACTTCTAGTTTTGATGCAGCAGAAACGAGTAGTTCAATAAGAATGGATTTTTCAGTAGGCTGTTTGAACCCAATCCGAATAATGCTTTCGTCAATATGTGGATGTGGTTTTCTGAAGCCACAAAAGGTCAAGCGTTTATCAGAGTCACTACTTTGCCTATCATAGTGTTTAGCATACAACACATATTCAATTGCTTTTCCAAGAGTGTATCCTTCATTGATAAGCTTAATATCAAAACAGTTAGGAATTGTGTTTTCAGAATTAATGATAAGTTCATGATTTGAAGAAATATCACTTTTAAACTTTTCTAGCTTTTTTAGCATAACGTGGCATGCGCGATATAGTAAATCCATATTTGTGAATTGACCAACTGTCTCTATTTTAAAATCAAAAGAATCTTTTTTAGTGAATGTTTGCCCTTTTAAAAGCATCCAGTCTTTTTTCTCAAACTCAATATTATCTTTAGTCTCACCCTTGTCTTTTAGGACTTTTTCTAGAGAAGAAAGTTCGTCTGCAATTTTTTCTGTATCTGGCGTTCCAGCATATGCACACGCACTCGCCACATTAAAACAACCATCTTGTTTAGCCGTGCCAATTTCTAGTTTAGCAGTAAGTTTTAGTTGTTCTCCATGAGAATCACTACTGATTTTGGGCCTGAGTCTAGCAATATCAATATAATCATTAGTCAATTGATCGGGTGGAAAGATTTCTTTGACAGCAGCTTCAGAAAGATATTTATCTGTAGTTGAATCTTTAATTTTGATATCTCCAGTAGTAACGTAATCAATAACATCACTATCATTTAGTTTATTAATTTCGATTGTATAATTTTCAATAGGAGCACCCGTATCACTTATATGAATCGGAACACAACTAATTCTTTGTTTTAGAAGCTCATTATTTAAGCGAGTAGTATTTATCTCAATATTAACTTTATTTTCTTCATAAGGCGTTGTTTTGAAAACAACACATGGTATTTCTGATAATATAATACGCCTTAGAGCATTTGCAATACTAACATTTACGTTAGACATTGTAAAACTCATAACATCATTTTCTTCGGTTAAGTGCTTAACTTTAGGATCCATAGTGACTCTTTATAAAATATTATACGAGAATATTTCTATGCAATTTTCTGACAATTAGTTTAAATACAAACTTCATAATCATTATTATACATAATGAGCACAATTTTATATTATAGTAATTATTGTGAGAATTGCAAAAGACTATTATCAATGATAAGTAAAAGTCCAATTAAAGACGATATGCATTTTATTTGTATTGATAAGCGAAAAAAAGGGAATGATGGTGCTACATATATTATATTGCAAAATGGACAAGATGTTTTATTGCCACCAACTGTATCTAAAGTACCCGCTCTTTTACTATTAAATAGAGGGCATCAAGTATTATTTGAACAAGATATAGTCAATTATGTACAGCCTCAAATTGAAACTAGTAAGAAAAGCGCAGTATTAGTAAATGGAGAACCATCCGCTTATACTTTAGGTGGGTTTGGTAGCTGTTTTGGCGTAGCATCTGATAGCTATAGTTATTTAGATCAAACATCTGATGAAATGTCAGCAAAAGGAGATGGCGGAATGAGACAGACACACCATTATGCAAGCATTCAGTATAAAGATAATATTGTAACTCCACCAGATAATTATTCTGCAGATACAATTGGTAATATTTCAATGGAAGCGTTGCAACAAAAAAGAATGTCTGATATAAGACAAACAAAACACTAAAAAAGTTTAAAAACATAATAAGTAAAAAGATATACAATGGCTAAGAGACAAATTTTAACAGCATTTAACAATCATTTTGAGGAGTTCGTTGATGACATTAAGCGGGTTTTTCCGGAAGACACTGATATTTCTACAGCAGCAGTTGCATTAAAGCAAATGAGGAAAGCGAACCCAACAATTGTAATAAAAGGTTTTAGGGAATATGTAACACTTCCATATAGCGAGCAGATTGATAATGGTGATATTAATTTTTTCTTAAAAAAAGATTATAAACTAGATGTCGGGGCAGATAATGGAAGTGTAATTTTAGAAAAGATTAATATGTTAAGAAAACCAATATCTGATATGGATCAAGAGGAACAAAAAAAAGTAGTTAAATATATTCAAAATCTTAAGAAGCTCACTGAATTATACATTTAAGCAATCTACGATTTAAAACTACATCATTAGTTTCGTTAATAATGGAATATGAAAAAGAAACTAATGATGATGGAAATTATTCCGAACCTGAGTCAAGTGAAAATGACAAAAAGCATTCCCTCGTAAAGATTTTAAAAGATTTAATTAACGATCTTTTGGTTACATTCCCAGAATTAGAAGAAGGTCTTGATAACAGACTATTATCTATCAAAGATGATAAAGATGATTTGCAAGAAAGTTTGGAATCATTAAAAAAGTATTTCTCAATTGTTTTCCCGGAAAGATTTTTTGATATTTTGTATGAAAATAATGATATTTTCAATAAAGATTGTGATTCTAATGTTTGTTTTTTACCAAATATTGATTATCGGGTTTTATGGGGTGAAAATATTTCTGATAACACAAAGAAAACTTTATGGAAGTATTTGCAGTTGATTATGTTTTCTCTTGTTCCAGATATGAAAGACACTGGTAGTTTTGGGGACACAGCAAAGCTATTTGAAGCAATTAATGAAGATGAGTTTAAAAATAAGCTTCAAGAAACCATGAAAAATATGCAAGAAATGTTTGAATCATCTGATGATGGTGAAATGCCTAATATTGCCCCAGACGATCTGCCTAGTCCAGAAACAATTCACGAACATGTCTCTAGTATGATGGAAGGCAAACTAGGAACTCTTGCTAGAGAAATTGCAGAGGAGACAGCAAAAGATTGGAATATTGATGTAGATAACGCATCTTCTGTAAAAGATGTTTTTGGGTCGTTGATGAAAAATCCCACAAAGTTAATGAATATGGTTAAAAATGTTGGAAATAAGCTGGATGAAAAGATAAAGTCTGGTGACATCAAGGAAAGTGAGATTTTGGAAGAAGCAACAGAGATGATGAAAAAGATGAAGGATGTTCCTGGTATGGGAAATATTCAACAAATGTTAAGTAAAATGGGATTAGGTGGGAAAAACGTGAATACTAATGCAATGAAAGCGCATATGGCACAGCAATTAAGACTGTCACAGCAAAAAGAAAGGATTCGGGCTAAACTTGGTAAAAAGAAAGAAGAGCATGTAAAGATGACACCTGAAGAAATGGAAGAGAAAACGGCAGCTGCAAATAAGGCAATGGCAGAATTATTACAAATGGAAGGCGATGATAATAAGCTAGTATTTAGAGTTGAAAATAATAAACCGGAACGAAGCACTAAAATATCGAAGAAAAAGAAGAAGAAGAAGAAGAAGAAAAAGAAAAGTAAAGCATAATAAATAAAAAAACTAAGGTTTATATATACACATGAATACTCCATTTTGGTTAAATGACCCAACAATTTTATTAAGCCGGGATAGTATAACTAAAATATGGCCATCTAAAACTATGGATCCTAATGAAAAAATAAATGCTATAACCAGATTAGTTATTTTAATGACTTCATTAGGATTTTTAATTACAAAAAATATGCGTGTTGTAGTTACAGGAGTTGCTACGCTTATTGCTTTAGTAGTTCTTTATTTTGCTCAAAAAAATGCTGGTGAAAGTGAAACAGTAGAGCCATATGAAGGATTTAACACAATGAATAAAGAGCAATTAAATGGTACTGCTTTTACAAGACCCACTGTTAGTAATCCTGTTATGAATGTTCTTATGACAGATTATCAAGATAATCCTAATAGACCAAAAGCTGCACCATCATATAATCCAATTATTAAAGATGAGATCAATAAAGCAACCGAAGATTTTGTTGTAAATCAGTTTGATGATAAAACTGGTATTAAAGACAGATTATTTAAAGATTTAGGGGATCAATTTGATTTAGATATGTCTATGAGACAGTGGTATCCTACTGCAAATACTAATATACCAAATGATCAAAAAGCATTTGCGGAGTTTTGTTATGGCGACATGAAATCATGTAAAGAAGGGCACGAAGAATCCTGTATTAAAATGATGCCGCATAGACATATTAATTTATAATTTTAGTAATAAAAAAATATTTGTGAAATGTATAATGGCTTACGTATCTAATTATACATTTAATAATCTTAGTAGAATAGGGAATGATTCTTGCGATCTTCTTCAGCGTAATGTTCAGAATGCAGCATCTTCAAACTATTTATTAACAAATTATACCCCAGCATGTCCAATGAATGATGCTGTTGCTTTTGCAACAAGTCAGCCATCAATTAATTTCAGTGGAAGCAAGCAGGTTGGTATCGGAGGTTGTAATATTGATATTAATTCTGAATTGCATATAACGAATATGACAAGATCAAAAAATAGGATTAGTCTTTATCAGAGACCTTATACAACTGTTCCATTTTTGGGGCGAGGATCTTCGAATCCTGTTTTGGAGTCTCAGATTCAACAAGGTGAGCTCGCAAATAACAGAAAAACGTTGAACCCTAGCTCTGAGGTATCTTACATTAAATACAGCAATGTTCCAATGATACCATCTCTTCAGGCAACTATTTCAAATCCAGCTAATTTGGTAGAAGGAGTTGCAGCAGAAGGGTGGATCAGAGGTGGTCTTCCATCAAGAGAGTTAGAGCGCGATAGAGATTACGCAAAAAAGTAATCATTTTATTAAATTATCTTATTATCAATAAATAATTACTTAAAATTATTGTAATTATTTATGTTACAATGACCAATATTTATGATAAATCATTTGTATGTACTTATCCTGAACTAGATAGTGATGATTTGTATAGATCACAATTTTTGCAGGCATTTAAATTAAAAAAATGGGATGATTCTAAAATAACAAATAAAACAGATATTTTATTTGAAATTGTAAAAGATGAATTAAAAGATATTTTTCATATTTTTAAAAGTAAAAATACTAGATTTACACATTTGATGCTTTTTATGGGAGAGAATGCAACAGAAGATAGTAATTTATTTAGAATATTATTTACATACGATTTATTTTATTTGACACATAGATGCATAATTGATATAATTGATAATAATAAAACCAAACTGCAGCATATTCAAAGATTAAAAGAAGTTATTTGTTTGTAAAGAAATATATATGTGTATATTATATTATGACTTCTACAAGAAATAACAATGCTCCTGCGGAATATTGTCTTCAGCAAAAAACATATACACAGGCAAATGAATACAATGAATACATTTATGCATGTAATTGCGAAGCATATGATCCAGCATTACCTGTACTAGGATTTAACCCAACTAAAATGCCATGGAATACATTTGCGAATAATCCAGTAGATATTGAATCATCATTATTTGGTATCAATTCTACTAATTTGGTTGATCCACAAAAACCAGTTATTCCTGAAATTAAGAAGATCCAGGAAAAAGAGTTTTTTAAAACAAAACGACTTATTATGCCAGAAAGATTTGTGGTATCAAAATATAATCGACCCTTTCCAATTGCTCAATAAGTATTTATAGACATTTATTTCTGTTATCAGTATATAAATGCCTTACAAATGTGATACAAGATTTTCAAATTATAGTGATTATCTTAGAGGACGTGGTTATGAAAAAGAATTAATTTCTTTAATTTGCAACATTGAAGAAGGAAATGTTGATCTCGGAGCAGTTATACCTAATGGAGAAGATGGTGGCGCAACGATAAAAGGAAATCTAGTGGTAAAAAAAGGAAATGATACTGAAGATGGGAAAGGAAAATTAATTGTCAATGGTGGGACTGCTGGAAATCCTATAGGCGAAAGTGTTAGCGAATTAGATTTAGGTATTCAGACAAAAAATGGTATTAATGTTATTGGGCCTATTATGCAAGCTGTAAATGAATCTCATGTAAAGAGAAGAAAAAGGGGCAATTTATTTACTGCAGCAACGCATAGCTTCAGAGGAATTGATGGAAACTTAACAGAAGTTGTTATTGATGGTGATTTAAAAATAACCGGAGAACACAAATTAGATGTTGGTCATGCTACAATTACCGCACTTACATTAGATACTGGGAATACACATGAAGAAGAATCATTCAATATTTACCACGGCGCAAAAGGTGCTTTGGCTGGCTCTACAGTACCTACTAGTGCAGCAGGAAAAGATATTATGGACGTTTGGAATGCGGGTAAAAAGGAGGTAGATAATTTTAGCGTTGCAGAGAGGCTTAATAATTTAGTTTTTGCAATAGATGGATTTGATACTCCTGAAGATGGAGAAAGTGGTGCTACAGATATTCACGGACATACTAGAATATTGAAAGGTTTAACACTTTCTAGTAATCCAGGAGATGGAAAAACAATAGTAGGATATAAGAAAAACGGTATCGATAATTTAGCGTTAGATGCGTACGGTGGTATAAATGTGCAAAAAGGTCCCGAAGATGAAACAGGAGTTCCTCATCCTGCAGAATTAAAACTTTTTGGTGATGATAAGTCGATTGCAGCAATAAAATTATTAAATGGGTCAAGTGAAATAATTTCAATGAAAAGTAATGGAGATGCAAAGTTTGGTGGAACAATAAAAGGTAATTTACAAGGAAATGTAGAAGGCGAAGCCACAACAGTTTCAAATATTAGTAAATTTACAACAGATGATTTAACTGATAAAGACGCTGATAATAAATATTTTACGGAAAAGCGTTCTAGAGAGTCAATTAGTGTAAATGAAAACGATGGATCATTAATATATGATATCAAAACTGGCAAATTAACATATACACCATTAACAAGCAATCAAATAACAAATAAAATAAATCTTGGAACAGGTATATCAGTTATAGACAATAAATTAGGTATAGGTCAGCCTGTAAATACGAGTTCTGAGGTTAATTTTGAAAAAGTAACTGCAAAAAAATTTGTTGGGACACTTGAAGGCACTGTGACAAGACTAAATAATTTTACAACAGATAGTTTAACTGATATTGGTGCTGATAATAAATATTTTACGGATGCACGTGCCAGGAGTGCAATTAGTTTAGTTAATAATGGTAGTAAAGTATTAGAATATGATAGCAGTAATGGTAAATTAACATATACTCCATTAACAGACGGTGATATAACAAAAAAAATAGTTTTAGCAGAGAGCGGAGGAATAACACGTGATAGCACAGGTGCTATAAAAATAGGCCAAGAAGTAAATACAACTTCGGATGTTACGTTCAATACTGTAACTGCAACAAAATTTGTTGGAACGCTTGATGGCACTGTGACAAGACTAAATAATTTTACAACAAAAGATTTAACTGAAAATGGCACTGTTAATAAATATTTTACGGATTCACGTGCCAGGAGTGCAATTAGTTTAGTTAATAACGGTAGTAAAGTATTAAAATATGATAGCAGTAATGGTGAATTAACATATAAACCATTATCTAATGATGAAAATACAAAAAATATAAATCTTGGAACAGGTATATCACTTATAAACAATAAATTAGATATAGGGCAAAATGTTAAAACTAGTTCTAATGTTACCTTCAATAAACTAACAGCTCAAGATTTTTCAGGTATTAATAGTGATATGGTTGAAGAAAAAACTAGTGCAATTAATAAGTTTTTCACAGTAGATAGAGCTAGAGCAGCTTTTAGTGAAGGCGATGGAGTGACAATAAATAATGGTACAATAAGTGTAGGACAAGATGTAGGTACTAATTCTGATGTTGAGTTTAATAAAGTAACTGCTCAAGATTTTTCAGGAATTAATACTGATATGATTCAGGAAAAAAGCACTGCAAACAATAGATTTTATACAGATGGTCGGGTTATTTCACTTTTTCAAAAATTAAATACTCCTGATAATAATAGTTTTTTAGTCAATAAATTAGGAAAAATATCTTTAAGTCAAAATGCAATTCTTGATATCAAAGAAGTATTTACTAATTCTATACAATTTACTGGCATTGACCCTAAGATAACTGGTGTTACTACAGATAATTTAAAAGAAGGAGAAAATAATCTTTATTATACTGATAGCAAAGTAAAAGATGTTTTCACAGGAGGTAACGGGGTAACTATAAATAATAATGGAGTTATAAGTATTGAACAAAATGTT
>Ga0257110_1000051_pt1 | contig 63393 bp, 85 predicted proteins | sample LP_taG_7_FD_190184 | JGI IMG/M metagenome (GOLD analysis project Ga0257110, IMG submission 190184) | Marine microbial communities from Northeast Subartic Pacific Ocean, Canada - LP_J_2015_P26_10m | ecosystem: Environmental > Aquatic > Marine > Oceanic | place: Canada: Northeast Subartic Pacific...
CGGTTGTCCTCCAGGTAAAGGATACAATTACAAAGACTTAGCTAATATGCTAGAAAATATACACGACTACATAGGTCAGTATGCTACATTTACATACTTCGAGCGAACTAAAGCAGGTAGTTACAGACATCCACATTACAAAGCAATAAGAAATTATGAGTGATTATGAAGCAACAGGTTTGGCAGAAGGTTTTATATCAGCTGAATCAGAAGAACAAATAATAGATGCTTGGCAACATTTACACGACACTGGTCTTGCGTATAAACTGCAAGGCTCGTTTGGTAGAACTGCAAAACGTCTATTAGAAGCAGGGATAATACAATGAACAATAACTGCAACTACTCGGGTCTTGCCTCTACAGAATCGTGGGGCAAGCCTACATGCGAGATGTGTAATAAAATTATGGAACAAGAAGATTACGATTTCTGCGATATATGTGGTAACTGTTTAGACGGTTACTATGACAATGTATTAACTAAATTTAAAGAAATATGAGAAGATTAATATATGATATGTTTTATGCTGATGAGATCAGCGAAGACGTAGCTTACAAACTAATTGATAAGCTAAATAAAATAAGAGACAAAACTAAATATAGTTGGGAAAGATGAAAGAAATGTTAAAAAAACGTAGATGTTTATCACATAGAAGATATGTAGAACATCGCATGGCACAGCTTCAAACTGAGATATTCAATGACGCTATGGCAACAGGAATAGTTAACTTAGAAAAAAGAAAACAATTATTAAAATATAGAACACATTTAAAAAACTTATGACAAAAAAATTAGAACCAATATTTAATTCTTTTCAAGAATATATAGAAGCTGAAAATATGATATTTGAAACTCTAGAGGCTAGGGTGACACATGGTATTAAAGGTATAGAGTAGGGGGCAAATGTCACACCGTAATTTAAAATATTTAAACGATAATAGAATAATATATCGTAGGTATTCATCAGATATACCAACAACTTCTTTTAGTTGGGGTTGGTATTATAAAGATGGTACTCATGGGTATTATGCTATGTTTAATAGTAAAGCTAAAATAACATCTATAAGATCTTTAAAATGGCATTTACTTACTTTATGGTATTTAAATCCTGATATGAATAAAGATAAATTTACTTTACTAGCTGAATACATATGCTATAAACAAAACGGGTTTATAACGTTTAGTGCAGGAACTAAATTAACTACTAAAATAATTAAAGATGTTTATAAACAAGATCTTGAAAACCCTCCAAAAAATAGACTACGTAAGATAGTATTTAAAGACTCATCTGGTTTAACTACTATTGAAAAATTACAAATAGTAGGTAAAATAATAGGTCAAGCTAAAGGTATTAAAGAAGATGACATTTATGAAGCTATGCTGTATTTACACGAGCAAGGTAAAATAACTGTCAGTAAATTAGCTAAAGCTTTAAATTGTACTAATAGAACAATATACAGGCACATGGGAAAAGAACTAAAACTAGAAAAACAACTATTAAATAAAGAAAATGAAAAAATATAATGTAAAAAACTACGTTAGATATAAAGAAGACGTAAAAAGAGCAATAAAATCAATACCTAGCAAAAGATTTATAGATTATACACCTGAAGAGCTTAAAATAGTGTTTTTACCTTTAGTAGAGAATATAGGTAGAAAGTTTGCTACATCACAAGAGGCGTCAGGAGTTATGTCTATTAATGATATAATACAAGAAGGTAGTCTTCAGTTATGTAAAGCTGTAGATAAAATAGATAGATTAAGATTAATGCAATCTGAAGATATTGAAATGACTTTAAAATCTTTTTTAGCAAAAAGAATTAGAGGTGGTATAAGAAGAGCTGTTGATACCAATAGAGGTACAATGCGTATACCAGAACATAAACTTAACGAAATACGTAAAGATGGAGGAAAAGATAAAAAGATGGTAGCTATGTTCTTTAATAGTATATTTTTAAGTATCGATGCCAACCCTAACGATGAAGATATGGTATATCAAATACCTGATAAATCAGATCCTTATAATGAAACTTTATTAAACTCTTATATCATGAGTTTACTAAGTAAACATCTTGAGTGGAACGAAATGCTAGTTCTAAGCAAGAGTTATGGTTTAGATGGACCTAAATGGTCAGCAAATGAAATAGCAACAGCATTAGAGCTTAAAGGCGTATCTGCATATGTAAGAGTATCAGAGCTTAAAAAGCAAGCTGTACAAAAACTAATAGACAACGTAGATCACTCGCAAGTGCTTGACTACCTGTAAATTATAATATAAACATGTAATTATAACTATATGACAATATACCAAAAATTAACCCAAATTCAAACAAAGTTTAAATCGAAGAAGAGTAGATTTAACTCATTCGGTAAGTACTATTTCAGGTCTGCCGAAGATATCCTAGAAGCTACAAAACCCTTTTTAAAGGAGCTAGACGTTGCAGTAACGATCACTGAAGAATTAATATCTTTTGATCCTGCTGTACTAAAAGTAACAGCTAAAATTATGAATGGCGAAGCCGACGCAGGCTTAGGCTCTCATAAACATGCTGAAGCTGTAGCTATCGTAGGTGTTGACTTAGATCAGAAAGGTATGCAAATGCCACAACGTTACGGTGCAGCTAGTTCTTACGGTAAGAAATATGCACTAGGTAATTTGTTTTTAATAGATGATACACAAGATGCAGATGCAACTAATAGTCATGATAAAAAGCAAGCTACAAAAATAGCTATATCAGCTGTACAACTACAAAAAGCTAAAGAATATATAAAGTCTGGCGGTAAAGTTGAAGCAATAAAAGCTAAATATAAATTAACAAAAGAAGTAGAACAAGAGTTAACTACATTATGAAAAACAAAAAAGAAGTACTAGAGAGGCTAAAGAACGATGAGGATTACTATGGTGCGTTTGGCAAACAGTTTATATCTAATTCAGATATAAGAACGTTAATGACAAACCCACTAGGTTTTAAAGAACCATCGGCTCAAGCTCCTCACTTTCTTATTGGTGGTTACTTTCATACTGCAATACTAGAGCCTGAAAAAATAAAGAACTTCAAAATAGTTGAAGCTACGTCGCGTAATACAAAACTTTACAAAGAAATAACGAACGGAGAAGTTTGTTTATTACAGCACGAAGTTGATAAGACAGAAGCTTTAGTTGATAAGATGATGAATAATACAATATGCAGAGATCTTATTCATACTGAAGGTAATGATTTTGAAGTTCCAGGCGTTACCGAAGTTTACGGTAATATGTGGAAAGGTAAAGCAGATATTGTTAACCACAAAGAAAAGCTAGTTGTTGATCTTAAAACTACATCAGACTTAGAGAAGTTTCATTGGTCAGCTAAGAAATACAACTACGATAGTCAAGCTTACATATACAGTCAATTATTTGGCTATGATATGTTATTTATAGCTATCGACAAAAACACAGGTCAAATTGGTATATTCGACTGTTCACAGGATTTTTATAAGACTGGAGCAGATAAAGCTGAAAAAGCTTCTGAAATATATGATTTGTTTTATAAGAACGAAGACTTTGACCCTAATAATTACTTTATAAATAAAACCCTATAATATGGCAGGAATAATAAAAGCAAGTATCAATTTAAATGCAATTGATAAATCAAAAATAATCGAAGGCAAGAAAGGTAAATACCTACCTATTACGATTACAGTAAATGATGAACCAGATCAGTTTGGTAATCAAGGCCCTGTTATAATCGATCAGTCTAAAGAAGAAAGAGAAGCTAAGATAGCTAAGACCTATCTTGGAAATTGTAAGGTAGTATGGACAAACGGTGTTTTTCCAGACAAATTACCTTATGAAGGTGGTGGGCAAGCTCCAGCGCCTAAAGCACAGCCAAAAGTAGAATCAGATCTACCATTTTAATTAAATTCAATTAATGCAAGTTGAAGAAGTAGAAATAAACGGATTCTTAATTGAATCATTTAATCAGCACGGCTTAGACGTAGGTAAAACGCAGGGGATTTGTCCCCTGTGTTCTATTGATAGGAAACCTGAGAATAAGAAAGCCAAGTGTTCTTCTTATGATTGGGAACGTGGTATCGGTACTTGCCATAATTGTGATAAGTCTTACCAGTTACATACATTTAAGCGTAAAGGCAAAGCTGAGCGTGACTATGTAATACCTGAAGTTAAACACAAACCAGTTGAATCAAAAGTAGTTGATTGGTTTAAAACAAGAGGTATATCTAAACAAACCTTAGATGAGGTTGGTGTAGGTGAAGGTAAAGAGTTTATGCCACAAACAGGCAAACCTGAGAATACTATTCAGTTTAATTATTATGTAGGTGGAAACCTAACTAATGTTAAATATAGAGATGGACGTAAGAACTTTAAGCTATATAAGGGAGCGGAAAAAGTATTTTACAATATAGATAACACTGTAGGACATGATACATGTATTATAGTTGAAGGCGAAATGGATGTGTTAGCATTACACGAAGCTGGTATTACGAATGCTATATCAGTTCCAAATGGTGCTACATTAAATAGCAATAACTTAGATTACTTAGATAATTGTATTGATTACTTTGATGACAAAGAAAAGATAATCATTGCGGTAGATAATGATCCACCAGGTTTAGCCTTACAGTCAGAGCTTGTAAGACGTCTTGGTGCTGAAGTTTGTTATCTAGCATCATTTGACGACTGTAAAGATGCTAATGAATATCTAATGAAATACAGTGCGCTAGAACTAAAGTCTAGAGTCTTAGACGCAAGACCTGTGCCATTAGAAAACGTTACAACATTTAAAGACATTGAAGATGAAGTCACAGACTTTGTTCGTAATGGTTTTAAACGTGGCTTTCAAATTGGTTTACCTAATTTTGATAATATCTTTTCTACATACACTAAACAGTTTATAACTGTTACAGGTATACCTAGTTCAGGTAAGTCAGATTTTGTAGATCAAATGGTTGTAGGTTATAATAAAGAGTATGAGTGGAAGACGGCATTTGCATCTCCTGAAAATGCTCCTACGTTTTTACATGCACATAAACTTATGCGTAAAGTCTGGGGTGACATGCCTAATAAAGGCGATATTGGAGGAGACAAATGGAATCAGGTAGCTGATCATGTTAATAAGAACTTTTTCTTTATTGATATGGAACGTTATACTCTTGAATCTGTTTTACGTAAAGGCGCTGAGCTAGTTAAACGTAAAGGTATTAAGTGTTTAGTTATTGATCCATATAATAAGGTTAGAGACGTCGATTCACATACTGAAGACGTTAACCGATACACAATGGAATACTTAACTAAGATTGAAACCTTTGCTAAGAAATATGATGTACTAGTATTTATAGTAGCACATCCTACTAAAATGTATAAGACACAAGATGGTAAGATTGAAGAACCAACTATGTATAACATTAAAGGTGGTGGTGAATGGTACGATGCTAGTTATCATGGTTTACTTGTTCATCGTGACTATGACGCTAAAACAACTAAAGTTAAAGTACTTAAATGTAAGTTTCAAAACTTAGGTGAAAACGGAGCTGAAGCTCATTTTACTTGGGAACCTAGATCAGGTTGTTTTGTACCTCATGATGTACCTGACTTAGATGAAGCTATGCCATGGGAGTAGAATTAGTTAAAGGGGTTGATTACGATTATGTATATTCTATAAAAGCTAATAACGTTATTTATAAAACATATACTAAAGACACTGTTGATATGTATGAGGCTATATTAGATAAGTTTAATATAAAATATAAAACAACTTATGATAAAGACAGTAAATTGGAAACCACCACCGTGGAGTAAAGAGTATAGAAAAATATATTCTTGGTGTTTAAAACACGGAATAAAAATATACCCTGTAGCTACTGCTAAAGGAGAAAAAAATAAGAACTGTTATATAGAAGTAAGTGTAAATGGTAAAACAACGTTATCGCCTAAGCATTATGGTGTTAGTGAATTATGGCCTAAAATATTTGAGTTATATAAGTTTTATTATGACAAACGTACAAACTAAATACGATAAAGTTTAGATAATATAAATATGATAGAAAATAAATTTAAAAATGCTAGTGAAGCTTTTGACTTTTATTATGGTACAATACCATATGAAGGCAAAAACTTTGGTAATACTAAAGCTATGTTTAACCAGGGTTTTACTATACTAAACCCAGTTGATCGCATAATAACTAATGAAGCTAGAAACTTTAATATTGAATATGCAGAAGCTGAATGGCAATGGTATTTATCAGGTGATCCATCTACAGCTAAACTTGGTGAAATATATGGTAAGATACCTAAAATATGGCAAGACATGGCTGATGGCAATGGTAGAGTTAATTCTAACTATGGTTATCAATGGGAAAGAGGTTATCAACTAGATAAAGTTGTAGCTATGTTAAAAGAAAATCCTGATACAAGACAAGCGTGTGTGTCTATATATGATGGTAAGGAAATGAACAGATACAGGCACGATACACCTTGTACTTACGCTGTACAGTTTACAGTTGTAGATAACAAGCTTGATATGTGTGTTACGATGCGTTCTAATGATCTCTGGTTCGGTTTCTGTAATGATCAATATCAATTCAGTAAACTGCAAGAGATGGTCTCAGAACGTACAGGATATAATATTGGTGTGTATTATCATTTTGCACATAACCTACATATCTATGACGATCAGTTACCAGAACAAAATACACTAACATCTAGAGCTAAACAATATGGATAAAATAAATTATTATTTATACCATATACCGGGTAAAAAAATAGGTGTTACACGTGATCTTATAAGCAGAGTCGTAGAACAACAAGGTTACGACTTAGACGAAGTAGAAGTTCTAGAGCAAAGTACAGATATAAATTATATATCTGACCGCGAGTTAGAACTTCAATTGTCTCACGGCTATAGGGTTGACAGGCAAAAATACAAAGACTTATATATAAACCAAAAACCAAAATCAAATAATATGAATATAAATGCAACCGAACAAACCTCAACATTCCCTTGTCCAGTATCTAAACTTAAAGGTAGATTAATGGATAATATGGGTATGACATGGTTAACGTCTCACGGTAAGTTTGAGATTAATATGGATACAATAGCTTGGATAATGAAAAATGCAACTACTTCTATGTATACAACTGAAAGATGTTATATATATAATAAGTCTTTTGCTAAGTATTTTAAAACAATTGAGTTTCCTTTTGGTGATGATGCTTATCAAGCTTATCATGATACTTTAACTGAAAGAGTTAAGCCAAGTAATGGTAAAGCTAAATTAAATACAGATGCTAGGTTTCAGTTAATAAGGGACTGGGCTGGCGCAAGAGGTTTATATAGTAAAGGCGATACTAAAACTCAGTTCTGTAAGCTAATGGAAGAAGCTGGCGAACTAGGTAGAGCTATACTAAAAGATGATAACCCTGAATTTAGAGATGCTATCGGTGATATGGTTGTAGTTCTTACAAATCTAGCTCATATGGGCGGAACAACTATTGAAGACTGTATAGATGAAGCTTACGATGTTATTTCTAAGAGAACTGGTAAAATGGTTAACGGAACATTTGTTAAAGATGAAAAGTAAGACTATTAAATTCAGAGATCCAGTCGTTGAGAACGTCGTGGATAAGTTTGTATCAAGATCTGATGTTGGCTTTGCTAAGTATGGTCAGTCAATGCACAATGAAAGAACAACCAAACAAAAGGATCTAGCAGGTTATCTTAATGATATACAAGAAGAGCTTATGGATGCTATACTATATATTCAAGCTGCACGTGAAGAACTAGCAGAACAAGAAGATCTAAATATATTAAGTGTTAACTCTCCTCTACCAGGTGAAGAACTAGAATATGGTTCGCCGGTATAGTGAAAAGAAAGGTCCGGTAAGATCTAAAAAGGTTAAGCATGATGGAATACAGTTTGCGTCAGGACTAGAAAAACATATGTATATGGCTTTAAAGAAAGCTAAAATTAAAGCACATTACGAGGGACAAACTTACGAGCTTGTCCCTTCTTTTAACTTTGAACAAGAAGCTTATGAAAGACAAAGCAATGGTAAAGGTGAGTACCGCAATAGAGGTAATAAGAAAATACTTAATATTAAGTATACTCCAGATTTTGTGGGAGATAATTTTATTATTGAATGTAAAGGACGTGCTAATGAATCTTTTCCCATACGTTGGAAGTTATTTAAAGCTTTTGTACATGAAAACTTACCGAACATTACGTTATACAAACCTCAAAATCAAAAGGAATGCGAAGAGACCGTAAACTTAATTCTTTCGAGCAGAAAGACTTAGCTAGAAGAAAATATGCTGAACGTCAATTACAAAAGTTTATAGACTGGAGTGTTGAGTCTAAAGGCTATTTAAAATATAAAGATTTAATGAAATATTCAGAACAATATGGCACAACAAAAATCACATAGCAGAACAGAAAGGGTGAAAATTAAAAGAAAAGGTATACACGCTAAGACAAAAACGTCTAGCTCTACATCTAGCCCATTATATAAAAAGAAATACAACGGACAAGGACGATGAAAGAAAGTACATTATTAGAAATGCAAAATAAAATTGCGGCATTAACAAGAGTTGTGCAACAAATGATAAATGAAATGAATATACTTAGTACTACTGCAATGGGTACTTTAGAAACTGTAAAATTAATGCCTGGTTATAAAGAGTCTTTAGATCAATTAAAATTACAAGCAGAAGAAATAGAAAAAGAAAGGAAAAATGGAATTATCGAACAAAATACTAAGTGATATAACAGTGTACATGAAGTACGCTAAGTTCGTTCCTGAGTTGAATCGTAGAGAGACTTGGATAGAGCTAGTAGACAGAAACAAAGCTATGCATATTAAAAAATATCCAGAGCTATCAGAAAAAATAAATGAAGCCTATAAATTAGTATATGATAAAAAAATTCTTCCAAGTATGCGTTCGTTACAATTCGGAGGTAAACCGATTGAGATTAGCCCTAATCGTGTCTATAATTGTGCTTATTTACCAATTGATCACATTGATTCGTTCCACGAAACTATGTTCTTGCTTCTTGGAGGAACAGGTGTTGGATACTCTGTACAAAATCACCACGTAAAACAAATGCCTCCAGTTAATCAACCTTATGCTAAAAGAACTAGAAGGTTTTTAATTGGTGATAGTATTGAAGGTTGGGGAGATGCTATTAAAGTTCTCATGAAGTCTTATATGGGTGAGAAAAGAAGTTCTACTGTAGAGTTTGATTACTCAGACATTAGACCTAAAGGCGCCCAGCTAGTTACTTCAGGTGGTAAAGCACCAGGACCTCAACCATTAAAAGAGTGTATACTAAAAATTAAAGGTATATTAGACGCTAAAGAAGATGGGACATCATTAACTACTGTTGAAGCTCACGATATAGTTTGTCACATAGCTGACTCAGTTCTAGCTGGTGGTATTCGTAGAGCTGCTTTAATTAGTTTATTTTCTGCTGAAGACAATGAAATGATTAGTTGTAAGTCAGGAACTTGGTGGGAAACAAATCCACAAAGAGGTAGAGCTAATAACTCAGCTGTACTTATGAGACATAAAGTAACTCAAGAGTTTTTTATGGATCTGTGGAAACGTGTTGAGCTATCGGGATCAGGTGAACCTGGCATATACCTTAATAACGATAAAGACTGGGGTACAAACCCTTGTTGTGAAATAGCATTAAGACCTTTTCAGTTTTGTAACTTATGTGAAGTTAATGCTAGTGATCTTGAATCACAAGAAGATTTTAACTATAGAGTTAAGCAAGCTAGTTTCATAGGAACACTACAAGCCGGTTACACTGACTTTCATTATTTAAGAGACATATGGAAAGATACGACAGAGAAGGACGCCCTTATCGGTGTATCAATGACAGGGATAGGGAGTGCCGCTGTGCTGCAGTTGGATATGAAGGAAGCTGCAAATATAGTAAAACGAGAAAATACAAAGACAGCTAAAGCTATTGGTATTAATCCAGCAGCTAGATGTACAACTGTGAAGCCTGCTGGGACTACATCTCTGGCACTAGGAACTTCATCTGGTATTCACGCATGGCATAATGATTATTATACACGTAGAATTAGAGTTGGTAAAAATGAATCTATGTATAAGCATTTATCTAAACATCACCCTGAATTAGTTGAAGATGAGTTTTTTAGACCTCATGATACTGCTGTGATTAGTATACCACAAAAAGCTCCTGATAATTCTATATTAAGAATGGAATCTCCTTTTGATTTGTTTGAAAGAATAAAGAAAGTTGCTCAAGAGTGGATTGTACCTGGCCATAGAAAAGGATCTAACACTCACAACGTTTCAGCTACAGTTAGTTTAAAGCAAACAGAGTGGGATCAAGCTGGAAAATGGATGTGGGAAAATAGAGATCATTACAATGGTTTATCTGTATTACCTTATGATGGCGGTACTTATACTCAAGCTCCGTTTGAAGACATAAGCAAAGTACAATATGATATGGCTATGAAACATCTAAAAGATGTTGATCTTAGTAAAATTGTAGAAACAGAAGATGAAACAGACCTTGCAGGAGAATTAGCTTGTGCAGGTGATAATTGTGAAATAAAATAAAATAAAATATGTGTGGATTGTGTCTAGGCGGTATTTGTGAATACTGTAACGTTTAAAATATAAAAAGGGGAAGTCGTAATGACCTCCCCTTTTTTGGTTACAGGAACTTTGGGTATGGTGCCCAGTTCTTTTTGTTCCTACTTCATTAACTCAACTAGCTTTTCTACTCTATCAGCTTCTAATTTTAAAGCCTTTATTTCGTCTTTGCTTAAACCTAAACTATCTAGTTTTCTAACTTGCTCAGCTTTATTTAGTTTCTTATACTTGTATTCTTCAATAGCTTTTTTATCTACTATATTTTTCTTTTTACTATTTTTAGCTATTATTAAATCTATTTTAGCTTTCTCTGTTTTAGCATTTTTTATAGTATACTCTCCAAAACCTAGACTTTTTAACATTTTAACTTGCTGATCAGAAGTTAATTTCTTAATAGTATCATAGTCTTTTGATCCTTTAGCTTTTTTGTAATTATCTATTTTAGATTTAGCTTTAACCTCTGCTTTTTGTTCAGGCGTTAGATCAGCCGCTGTTTTAGGACTTTCTAATTGCCATTTAGGCCAACCACCCATCATAGCTACTCTTTGCCATATTTCATTGTCTTCATCTAAAGCTCCTTCAATGTTTTTTATCTTATACATAACTCTATCAAGAGGAACATTAGTTGTAGCAGAAACTACTTTAGCAGCAGCTTCATAAGCTGGGTTATCTAAAGAAAATCCTTTCTCAAATATTAATTCTCTACGTTTTTTAGAATCAAACTGCCAACCAGCTTGCTTCAGTTTAGATAACTTAGAGTATATAGGTGGTGAGAACCTAGTCACTTCCCATACAGAATCTACATACTCCGGTCGATCTCTTCCTGATCTTTCGTAAATATCCATTAAAAAGTTTTTAGCTACAGAAACAGCTGCTCCTCCAATACCTAAACCTCTTAGTAGAGAGTCTAGCATACCGTTAGCTACATTTAAATACTTCTTATTTTTAGCTTCTTCTTTTTCATCATCATCATCTCCAAAACCTAAAGCAAATACAGCTTGTTGTAAAGCGTTGAATATTACATTTTGAACAAATCCATAATAAACTATTCTACTAACATGAGACTTAGCATCTCCTCTACCGTTAACTAAATCTTGTATAGCTCTTTTTTGTATCCTAGCATACTGCATAGGTGTATTAGCAAAAGCTAATATTAACCTACCAACATTACTAGATTGTTGTTGAGATATTCTACTAGGATCAGAAGACTGTTGAGACTCTTCAGCTACTTGTCTAAATTCTATAAGAGCTTGTTCCTTAGCTTCAGTTTCTGTCTTGCCTTGACGTACTAAATCTTTTATTCTATTTCTATAAAAAGTAGCACCACCAGAAGCTATAGCAAAGCTATCAGCGTATTGTGTAGGTAAGAAACCTTTTTGTAATAAATAATTAATAGCAGCTTTAGCCTTGTTCTTACTTGTTGCAGCAGCATCAGCTATTTCAGACTCTGATATATTAAGTTTTAAACCATTACGTCTATCTAGTAAGTAGTCAGAGTTCATTAGCTCTTTAAAATCAGACCAGTATTGTTTTTGATTAGCAAAAGCTTTACCAGCTTGATAAGGGTTATTAAAACTCCAGTTAACAAAGTTTATAGAAGATATTGTTTGTAACACTGCTGATCTAGTGTTAAAAAACATTATAGTACCTATCGAACCATTAACATAGTCTAATATTTGGTTTTCTATTTTACTACCGCTAGTTAACCTGTTCTTACCAGTCTTCATTCTAGTTAACATGTTTGTCAACGCGTCTACATATTTAGTACCATATATAGCTTCTAGCTTATTTAAATTCTCTTTAGAGTATATAGTGTCAATAGACTCTTGCCATTCGCTTAGATATTTAGATCTTTTCTCTGTGTTGATTAAATTTATTAAATCAGTTGTTATAGTACCAACAAGCCAATTAGCATCTGGTTTAGAATAACCATCACCCTTAGTTATTTGTAATATTTGCTCAGAAAATTCTTTTAGTGTAGCGTCATTTTCAACAGTGTCATTTAATTGTTTTAAATCTCTTTTAGAAAGCCCAGGAACTTCATAACCCATACTTGTGAATAAGTGTACTCTAACAGCTTGTTCATTAGTAAAACCACTGCTGTTCTTTTTTCTAAGGTTTGCAGGTATGTTTAATGATTTTTTTAATTGCTTAAAATCGTTCATTAAATTTAATCTAGACGTAGATAAATTCTCTTGAGCTTTAGTATATTTATCTATTAAATTAGTTTTATACCAAGCCATTTGAGCATCTCCCTTGCTACCTTTTGATAAAGTAGGATATACTAAACCTAAAAAGTCTTCAGCAGAATAAGGTATAAAGAATTTAAAATTACCTTTACTTGCTCCTATAGTTTTAGCTTTAGCCGCAGAGTATTCTTTAAATGCGTCTACACCAGTAGTTTCCTCTAGTAGGTCATTAAATTCATCACTAAGCTTTTTACTTTCTTTAATTCTAGCTTGTTGAACTTTAGATTTAACATCTATGACTGACATTACATCTCTAACAGCTTTAACATTTTGATAAGCATCATCTGCGAAGTAGAAGTCGTTATAACCTTCTGCAGCTTTATTAACCATCCACTTTGCTTTAGCAGCTCCTGTTGAGTCACCTAGTCCAGTTATATTCTCTAATGGTATATCTAAACCTTGGCTATCTAAAAATTCTTTTATAGCTACTTGAGCAGCAGGGTTTCTAGCTGTTAGCACAAATACATCTTGTGTGCCTCTAGCGTCTTGTATTTTCTTAGCTATATCTAAAAGTGGACCAGGCTTTCCTTTAGTTACTTTATTAAACTCTGAAAAATCAAATTCATATCCTTGTTCTAGTAATTGAGCTCCTTGTGTTGCAAACTGTTCAGCGTTTAATTTGCCTTCTGTTCCATCAGGTGCTGTAAATAAAACATCTGATTTAGTAGTTGCTAAAGTATCGTCAAAATCAAATACCCTAATTTTTTTAACTGGCTGATCTAGCGAATTAGCTAATTTTAATGCTTCATCGACAGTTGAAGCATAATTAATTATATCTTCATTAGTTTCAGTTTTACTAAACTTAACAACTTCGTTAGATAATTCTTTTATGTTTGACTCTTTAGCAGGGACTTTGGCTTCTAACATTTTAACAGCCTCTGTTTTCATTAAAGAAGAAACACTTGATGCACTGTCTAAAGTATAGTCACTTTTAGGAATATTTCTTAATTTACTTGGTAATACTCTTAAATTAACAGTTGTCATCATTACGCCGTCTTTATTCACTGAAGATTTACCTTTATTTACTCTTAAAGTAAGATCAACATTACCTGTTAATTCTGGTAAAGGTAATCCTAAAGGGTTTTTACCCATAAAAAATAATCCACTACCTTGTAATTGTATATAGCTAGTTGGAGGTACTTTATTTTCATAAATCTCCCTTACTGGAGTTATATCAAATTCAGCTATTTGAGTTATTGCTTTTTGAAGTCCTTCTCCTTTTATTCCATCTGGATATTTTTCTTTTATTGCGGAGTATTTAGGTTTTAAATCAGCAACGCCTTCAGCATCTAACCCTTCACCTAGTTGTATATATATATCTGCAGGAAGTTTACCTGTTTTATCATATACATTTAAATCAGCACCTAATTCACCTGCTCTTTTTCTATAAGCTTTTAAAGCCTTATCAGCTTTTTCAAATAATTCTTTTCTTATTCTTTCTTTAAAACTATAGTTTTTCTTTTTAACATTGTTGTTAAAATCTATTAAACCATTTCTAAATCTTAGACCAACATCTCCGTATTGAGCAACTGCTAATTTAACTTCTACATTAAGAGCATTGTCAAATATTGTAGCTGCAAAATCTGATATTCCTTTTTTATTACCCCCAGCTTGACCTGAAACATTAAAACCTTTTATTTTTAAAGCTTTTAATCTTTCTATAATTACATTTTCATAAGCAAATCCTTTATTTGTACCTATCTTGTTGTATTCAAGATTTATAGCCTCTTGAAGTGTTATCCCAGGGTTATTATCTACTATTTGTCCAACTCTTTTTACAAATGTTTTTTCTTGATTTTTATCTAAATCTAATCCATCTAGTTTTTTAGCAAATAATAGTCTAGGATCTTTTTGAGTTTTCTTAGCAGACATAGCTTTAGTCTGATCACTTTCACCTTTTTTATTTCTTATTTCAGGTAAAGCATCTTTGAACATCTGTCTACCTAAAGACTCTGCTAATTTACCTTTTCTATTGCTAACAGTAGATGGTTTTTCTTTTGTAAAGAAATCTACAGTAGCACCTGCACCAGGATTTAATATGTCATAAAGCATAACACCTTGAGACTCATTTTCAACATAAGCTCTACCTGAGTCTCTATACTTTCTTATATCAGCTTGACTTGTTAAACGTCTATTAGGCTTAGTAAACATTCTAGGTTTACCTTGTTTCATTAAACCCTTGTCTAAGTCTATTAAGTATTTAATATCTAAATCTCTAATATTATTATAATTATCTTTTATAAAGGTTTTGTAGTCTTGTCCTTTTAATATATTATCTTTAACCCAAGATTTAAGCTCTGTACCAGCTAATTGATCTAGTTTAGTTCTAAAGTTCTTAGCGTTGGCATCAGGAAGCTTGTTAGAGACGTTCTCTGACACTTTCTTAAAATCTTCGACTTGTTCGTTGTTTAAACCTTTTTGATCTCCTACAATTAAGTTTCTTCTAAATTGAGATTTTGGAGCAGCAGAAGCTTCGCCACCATCTATTCTATTTATAATATCTTGTTCTGCACTTTTATCTTCAATATCAAAAGCTTGGCCTTCACTAGTTGGCTTATCTATACTACGAGCATTAGAATCTGGTCTTGTTGCATATTCTTTCTTAACATCTAATAAAGCTTTTTGAGCTATACCACCCATACCATTTTCACTTGCTTTTCCATAGATAAAGCTAAATAAACTACGTCTATTACCGTCAAGTTCTGGTTTGAAGTTTTTTAATGTTCTTATTTGTAAGTTTTCTTTTATTTTTCTATTAACTTCTTCCTTAACACTTGGACTTAAACTTTGTAAATTTCCATCTCTAGTTATTAATTGATTTATATAACTATTAAAATTTGAATTATTTTCAATAGCATCAAAAGCATCTAAAGCAGCTTCGCTTTCTTTAAAATCATCGTTTGTTTTAAGATCTTCAGTAATATTCTGATCAAAAGAGTTAGACATGGATTTAGTATCAACGCTTATAGGTTTAGCTGCAACCATTTTAGTATCTCTAGATTTTATATCTTCAGTAGTAGTTTCAGATTGCTTATTTATAGGTATTACTTTTGTGTCGTTTTCAGATGCTATTAAGTCTCCAGACTTTTTAATTATATCAGAAAACTTAACTTTACCTTTAGCTAGCTTTCTTTGTGATCTAGTTAACTTACCTCTTCCAGTATTTCTAATATAATCATCAAGAACTTCCATAACATTGTTCTCATTAATTTCTATTTCCATACCTAAACCTTGAAATAATCTTCTTACTCCAGCTTGAATTTCACCACCAACAGTTGTGCCTTTTTTAAACTCACCTCTTTTCTTGAGTTGAGTATAATAAGTTAATATTTCTTCAGCTACATCAGCATCTGTGTAGTTTTCATCTGACCTATACTTGTCTAATTGTCTTTCTATTTTTCTTGCTGTCTCAGGATCTACCTCAGCCATTTGCTTTTTCAAAGCTTCCGCTATACCGAATACTACATTTTTATTTTTAGGATCGCTTAAAGCTATATCTAAAAAGTTATGTAAAGATTCATGTTCTAAAACACCTTTAGTTGCCGTTTTAGACATTAGTATTATGCCTTTGTCTTTTAAATAAACACCTTCTGGATCTAATAAATCTTCTTTATTTAAATTATATTTTTTAGCTATTTCATCAACGTTTTCATCATCAAATACTTCTACTTTAGATTCGTTTAATAAATTATCAGCATCTTCTTTAGATATATCTTGATCTTTAGCTAAGTTTTTTATTTTCTGTAATGACACAATTTTTAGTTGCTTGTCAGTAAAATCTAGTTGCTCTTGCTCAGTTAACTCCTTAGATATTTCATTGTTACTATCTGTAGTTATTTCTTGAATTTGCTTGTTATTATCTTCTATTTGATTTTTTATTCTAGCATTAGTGTTTGGCCCTAATTTTTTTGCTTCTACTTCTAGCTTTTCATTAGCCTCTAATAATTGAGCAACTTCCATTTGAGCTTTACCATTTATGTTTGGGTCTATTTTATTAAACCTACTAAATGCTTTATTCATTTCAAAAGCATCTTCATCAAACTGCTCTTGAGTATATATCTCGCCATTAACCTCTTGTCCTATTTGCTCTTTTATTTGTGTTAAAGCTACTGATAGATCTTCTGGAGATCTTAAAGTATTAGCAAGTTCTTCCATGTTTTTTTCAAACTGCTTTCTTTCAGCAAAAGAATTTTCAGCTTCGTAATCGCTTAATATTTGTTCACTATTTATCATAGCTTGAAAACTACCACCTGCATTACCTGATAAAAAAGAAACACCAGCCATATGTTTCATTTCTTTTTTAAACTCACTTGAAGTGTAAGCAGGTAATTCAAAACTCAATTGATTTCCTGTTCCTTTGTTAAACATCTCAGTAATAAAGTAATCCGCGCCTGTTTGAATAGTTTCATCTAAAAGTTCATCTATACCAGATCCAGTTACTTTACCAAACTTAGATAAAGCTTTAGCGCTTAAATCTCCTATTTTCTTGTTAACAGCTATTTGAATATCTTTTGCAGTAACATTACCTGTCAAGTTCTTCATTACAGAATTAGTTACTCTACCTACTACTTTTTCAGTTATTTTAATATTACCTTTCATTATACCTGCAGTAACATAAGACAAAGCACCTTGCACAGTTGCTTTTGCTAAAGCATATCCTTGCCTAGAAGCTGGCGACCATATTTCATCAAATCTTTTCTTAGCTTCTGACCTGCTTAGTTCAGGGTGATCAGCTATAAATTCATTTTCTACTCTAACAGCATCAGCTTGTTCAGCGGCTAGAGTTCCAAAGAAATAACCGCCAGCTAAACCTGTTAATGGAGCACCTATGACAGCACCGTACATTTGAGCAAAAGAATTTATAGTTCCACCAACAAGGCTTTGAGCAAATTCTTGACTGAACTTTTCATCATTACCACTTAGTTGTAGTTGATCTTTTATCGCTTTAATATTACTATCTATACTTGCATTTTCAAAAGCAAATCTCTGTTTGTAAGACTTGTACTGTCTATCATTTATACCAAAAGCTTTTTTAATGAAATCAGGAGATCCACTTGAATATATCTCATGTCCAAGATAGTTTATACCTCTAGCAAATAATTGAAAAGCTTGAACTCTACCTACACTTGTCTCCGCAACTTGACCCACTACAGTATTATATAACTCTCTTATATAACTTCCTTGTGCTTCATATTTTTCAGACATTTTTTCTAAGCGACCACTAAGCATTAAATTTGAAGCTGTATATTCTCCTTCTAAAGCTGTTAAAAAATCATTATCAGCAAGTAAACCATCAAACTCATCTTTTAACTTAGTAAAACCACCAATTCCGGCATTGTACTCCTCTGTTAAAGATTCTATATTTGGTATTTTATCATCATAAAATTCTTTGTATTTAGAGGATATACTTTTTTCTTTTTCTAAGTTTTTATTATAAGTCTTTATAGAGTCTTTTTGATCTGACATGAAACCTTTTTCCCACTTTACATACTCTTTAGTTAATTGCTTTGCTAAATCTGGGTTATTAGCTATCTCTTTCTTTAATTGATCTACCTTTTTACTTTGAACATTAGAACCATTGTCTATTTCTTCTTTAAGAATTTTGTTATCTTTTTCTATTAATCTTATTTCTTCATTTGATTTTATAAACTGTTTTCTTAATAAAGTTTTTTGTTTTGTAATATCTTCTGAAATCTTAGAAGTATCTAGTATTATTTTTGTTCTTTGTTGGATATTAGACTTTTGTTCGTTTATATTTCCTTTTATGAGATTAATTGTTTTCTTTTTTTCTTTTATTTCCTTGCTGTTATCAGCCTTAGCTCCAGGAGCAGTGCTGTTTGATTTTTTGTATTCACTTATGTTTTTATCTATAAAGTTTGTAATACCTTCAATGTCTTCTACTTTGTTTCCTCTTGCACCAAAATCAGCCTTATAAGAAAGACCTTTTCTTTCCATTAATTTATTAAAGTCATCTGTTTCATAAATTACTTCTCCAAAAGAATTTCTTTTTGGCATCTGATCGGCAGATATACCATTAGCTTCTAAAGTTTTTCTATAATCTACACTACCGTCATCTTTAAATACAGGGTTTTTATAAACATAAACGTCACTACCATCTCTAATAGCGCCAATACCATTATTTATATACTTTTCATTAATATTATCTCTTACAGCATCAGATTCTAGATTTTCAAACTCTCTTATATTTTTTCCTAGTTTCTTTTTTATACCAAATATTCCTGTCTGGCCATAGTTTTTCTCTGTTTTAATTTCATAGCCATTATCAGTATTTTTAAAATAACCACCTTTACCAGTCCAGTCCGTAGGTTTTGGCTTTTCTTGTTTTTCTTCTATGGAACTTAACATATTGTTATTACGATATGCTTGAACAAGTTTTGATTGTTTATTATTTTTGTTTTCTTTAAGCTCTTCTACCCTTTCTGGAGTTGTCTCAGGGTTGTTTAATTCTTGATCAATTACATTTATCTCATTTATAATTTCTGAAGGATTAGCAGGTATAAGTGAGCTTTCCGCGGTAACAACTAATTCTGGTAAAGTTTCATCTTTAGGATCTCTTATAGTAACTTGATCTGTAGTTACAACATCATCTTTTTTACCAAACAATTCTTCTTCTTGCTCAAAAGTTAGGTATATTGGAGTATCTCCTTGAATTTCCTTGGCTGTATTAAAGTTGAAAAAGCCATTTTTTTTATCTTGCTTGTAGTAAGCTATATAATAATTTCCTTTAGAAGTTTCAACTGTAGATTCTTTATCTTCACCTGGCCTGTTTATTCTTTTTTTAGTTTCTGGCTCAGTATAATTATAGTTTATTTTCTTTAATGAAACTAAGTTACCTGATCTTCTATCTGTATCTTCTTCTAGCCTAGTTAAAGGCTCAGATTGATTTTTTAATTTATCCGCGTCTTCAGCTATGTTAGATAAATCTACGTTTTTTCTATTAAATGAGTTTTGTATTTTAGTTTTTTCTTCATCATTTAAACTAGTTAAATCATAAGTTTCTATAACATCGTATTTTCCTTCTGGTATATTTTCAGAGTTTTTTGGTACTTTGATTTTTCCCTTAGACTTTTTTTCTTCTTTAATATCTTTTTTACCTAAGTTTTCAGGATCATTTTCATTTTTTTGAGAGTCCAAAGAAGTATCTTCCGAGCTGGATTCCGTACTGTCTTGACTTTCCGCCGCTACAGGTGCAGCTTTCTCCGCAACGACTTTTGGCTTTTCCACCTCTGCAGGTTTATTGTCAATATCCCACTGGTTAAGTAGTTCTAAAGCTTCTGCTTTTTTTACTCCTTTATCTTTTAAAGATTGTACGTATTCTTTTTTAGTCATAATAATATTTTATTAATCTTCAAATTGTTCTGCTAACTGCTCGTTAGATTCTTTTTCTTCTTTAACTACATCTGGCATTTTGTAACGATCTTTAATATCTGCTATTCTTCTAGTATATTGAGTTTGATAACCTTTATTTCGTTTTTTATTTTGTTCTTCAGAATTTCCATTTTTACTATTATCAGTACCTTTATATATAGCTTCAAGATTTTCTAACATAACACTATCTTTACCCTTAAGTAAAGCAGCTATTTCATCTTTATTTTCTTCATATAATTTATTTACATCCCATTTTGAAGGATCTTTTTGGTTTTGAGGTTTGTGATATTTTCCTCTATCGTCTTTAGATATTATACCAGCTGTTTGTAACATCAATACCTTAGGATTCCAGCCAACATTTAAATGCTCCATTCTTAATATAGCTTTTTCAGAATCAGACAAAGCGTTGTAAACATCTTCACCTATGTCTGCTTTTAAACCTTTCTTATCAGTTCCATCAAAATAAGCCCCAGATTTACCAGGAAGAACTTTTGTTGAATTTAAATGATCATCAACTCTAGTGTCATCTTCATCTCCGTAACTAGGTATACCTGCAGTTCCTTCATCTCCGTCATAACCTCCATAAGTAGTTTCTATGTTTGTTAGAAAAGTATTTGAATCTTGCTCAAAATCTACGTCCTCACCTTTTTTATTTTTATAAACAGGTTTTTCTATATCAGTATTAGAATCGTAAAAGTTTTTAACTAATACCTCTTCTTCTTTAACTACTTCAGTATTACCTGTTTTATTATCATTTACTTCAACACCACCAGCGCCTGTTTGTTCATTATTAACTATTTCTTCTTCTTGTTTTTGACCTTCTGTATTTTCTTCTTGCTCTTCGTCTAGTGTAATTTGTAATTCGTTAGCACCTTGTAAAGATTGATCAGCTAAAAAACCTAAAGCAGGTTCATAAAAATCTTTATAAAAAAGCTTGTAAAGCTCTTTTTCTTCTTCAGTTGCATTAGGTCTTTTAGCTGCTTCAATTATTTGATCTGAAGTTTTACCAGAGTAAACAGTATCGTTTTCTTCTCCATTAGGCCACTGTGTAGTGGAGATTCCAGCATCAAACATTTGATCTTCCCAAATACTCTCAGCAGCATTGCCATCTCCAGCTAGTAAACCTTCAAACATTCCTCCAGTTGCATAATCAGAACCAGGTTCTTTACCTATTATATCGTTTTTATAATCTGCCTGTTGTTGAGTAGTCATTGAAAAACCACCTTTATCGTTTTTGGTAGTATATTTTTCTAAAAAAGTTCCACCTTCACTTTTGTCTTCAATTATTGTTTTAAAAAACCCACTTGTAGTTTCCTCAGTTGGTATTGCAAATTTTAAATATTGTTCTCCTGCTTGTTGAGCTTTGTTAAATTCAGTTATATTTAAAGTTTGTTTAGTAGTTCTATCATATAGCATTATATTACCACCTTCTCTTCTAAATTCAATGTCTTCAGCTTCTGCACCACCACCAGATATTTTTCTTATTATCTGTAGTTGAGCTGCTGGAGCACCTGTATTGCTTAATTTTCCTCCACTATTTAAATCGGCTTTAGTTGCTTTTTCTATTTCCGAATTAAAAGCAACCATGTTAGTAACACCCTCGCCATATTGGTTAACCATGTTCTCTATCATAGCTAGATCTTGCTGACCTAAGCTAGGATCTTTCATATCTTTAATACTATTCTTTATCCTGTAATAATCATCTATTAAACCATTCATAAACACATCGGCCTTTTTATCAGTTCCTTCAAATCCAGTATCATAAGCAGCACTACCAACTTTGTTATATAGTTTTTGAGTTTGCTTTTGGTAATCTTTATTTAATTCACTTAAAGCATCTGCTTTAGGAGCTATAGATTCTGTAACTAAAGATAAACCTGTATTTACTAGCGCACTAATGTTCTGTGTATTTCTAGCCTGTCTATTAGCCTCTTGTTGATCACTATCTTTTAAAGTCTCTTTAAGTAGAGTGTTGTTTAACTCTAATGCTCCGGTACTTATTTGTTTAGGTTTACTATAACTCATTTTTTTTATATTAAGCTTGTGCTTCGTTTACATAAGATGTATTGAACGCATTTAAATTCTCCATAACACTTTGCTCTGTGTTATCTAGTTTAGTAGCAGCTCTATCTATATCTGCATTTTGTCTAGTTTCAGTAGTATTGAATTTGAATTTCTCACCTTCAGCCATTTTGCTCTGCAGTGCCTGTGCTCCAGCTGCTGCTTTATCTTGATTAGCTTTTTCTTGTTGTTCTAGTGAAGCAGAAATACCTCTTTTACTTTGCAATGCAGCTTGAGCCAATGCAGTAGCACCACCAGCTCCAGCCCCAGAAGCTGCCATAGTATCTAATGTATTTGCTAAAGCTATATCAGTTTGTTCAGCTTGAAACTCAGCGGCTTGAGTAGCAACACCTAAATTAGCCATTTGATTAGTCATGCCAGCATATGGATTTATAGCTGGTTGCCTATTCTTTACTAAATTATCTAAAGCTTTTTGCTTAGCTTTTATTAGTTTTACACCTTTGTCTCTTTGCGCTTGTATTTTATCTCGTCTTAATTGTTCTGCCCTTTCTAGAGCACTGTTATTGTCTTTACATCTACCCATATCTTTTTATTTACTATATTACTTTAATTATTTTATGCAAAGGATCACTTACATTCCAGTTTTTCTTTTTAAAAGTTGATATTAAACTTTTGTTGTCACTAACTGTTATTATATATTTCTTACCAGCTGCTTCAACCATATCTTCAACTATATTTAACAAGCTTATTAAAGCTTTGGCTCTAGTTATTCTATTAGCTTTTTTGTCAGATATTATCCAGTCAAACCACACTATGTTTGAGTTACTCCAAAACAAGAAACCTGCTATTATAGGCTTATTGTTTTTTTCAATCATAACCCCACCTTTGCCATTTTCCGGTAACATATCTTGAGGTATCGGATCCCATCCCCAGTCTTTCCACCATTTTACTAGTGTACTATAATCTTTTTCTGTAAGATTTCTTACGTTTAATTCCATTTAATTTAATTTAATATGATGACGTTACAAAATTAGTAGCTGAAGACCATAGTTCTTTTGGACCACCTAGTTGAGTAGTTTCGTCTGTTTCAATTTTTACTGTAGCAAAATATCCTTTAATTCCGCTCATCTTATTGCCAAATATAATTTCATCAGCTGTAGGCGTTGAATTATTTACTAGATTAGCAACGTATCTATTTTCTTTCCTATCAAACCCGGCTCTAAATGGTTGGCCTGTATTTATATCTGTGTATAAACCTTCATTGTAACTTTTTATTGATAATATTTTATCATTATTCTGTACATAGGAAGATGTGCCGTCTGGATTAACGTCTTGTCCAGTAAAACCAGATATATAAGAAACTACTTCCCATCCATTGCTACCTTCGTAAGATATAGTATTAAAGTTTTTCATTACATCTGGCTGCGGGTTAAAAACAAAAGTCACATTAGATGGACTTCTTGAGTTATAAAAAACTCCTCTTTCATTTAGTCCTGGCGTGTCAAAATATTGTTGATAAACTTGAGAACTATTAATTGATGTGTTCCCTTTACCTATAGTATAGAATTTATTTAATATACTAAATAATGCTACGGGTTTATAAGTAAAAAAGCTAACCCAACCGTTTATTTCCTCATCAAAAGCTAATGTCTTATATGATTCTCTTGCTGTAGAAGCTTGGCTAGAGTTTTTCTGAAGTGATAAGACATAGTTTTTAGCATGTATATCAAAACCTCCTTTTATCTGGCCTTTTGTTGGAAAAACAAATGTTAAAGTACCACTTAAATCATTTTCAAAAACAGTAGAATAATATATAATTGTATTACCGCCACTAATTTCAATATTAGTTATATACCCTTGAGTCTGTATATTATTAGCTCCTTGTATATACATGCCAGTTGTTATATTGTAACCACTTTCTATATTGTTTACAGTTACCAACGTATCACCAGTTGTTCCTTCTGAAACCCAAGTTGCAGTAAAAGTATTTAAAGTTTGTTCATTTGATATTTCAGCTAACTCATCTCTAAAATAATCACGCATACCATACATACTTATTTCAGTTAAACCATCATTAGATAATCTCATTATAGCATTACGGCTTTTATCAGAAAAATACTTCCTATAGTTATATATTGCAAATGATTCTGGATTTTTACTTATTCCGTACTCTCCTTTATAAGGAACAAACTGACCTATCACCTTTTGACCTGCTTGTGTTTGTGTACCACTTTCGGTTGTATATATAGTATCTTTATCTATTAATGCTCTATGTATTCTATTCTCTTGAAATACTATTAAGTTAGTTTCTTCAGCATGTGTAAGTTGTATTGATCCGTGAACAGGATCTAAAGATCTAGTTATAGCATCTCCAACAGAAAATACATTAGTTTGATTTATACCGGTTCTAGAATTATAAATACCTGAGTAAATCAAAGTACTTATTCTTCTTTGTTGCTGTGGATATTCTTCGTCTAAATAAGCTCTAACACCTTGGTCAGTAAAAGTATCATTATAACCACCTCTAATTCTAGACTCTTCAATATACCAATTACTGTTTCCAGCTACTGGTGTGGTAGCGGAGGTTGGGTTCAGAGGAACAAATAATAGCCCATTAAGGAGTGCTGTGTTAATTGCAATGTCTGTAAGTGGCGCTATTGCCGGCCAAGAAAAAACTGGGTAAGAATTGTTTTGAACATCGCCAGCTTGCTGTTCCCATCGAACTGCTAATGTTCTTCTCACTATGTAAGTGTTGAAAAAATCTACTTCTATTACTGCTCCGGTTGACATATCATTAATTTAGTTTTTTATTAATTACCCCTTATTTGGCTATTAACCACACTTGAACCGCTAGCTGGAGAAATACCCTCTTCAACAGGTTCTAATGGAACGTCTGGAGCAACTGGTAATACGCTTGCTCCAGCGGCTATTCTACTATTTAATTCAGTTACTAACCCAGAAGTTGATGTTTCCCAATATATTTCAAGTTTAGAAACTCTTGGAACAATTTCTGCTATAGAAAACCCATAATCTTCATTAAGACTACCAGGCAAGCCAAATACCTCTTGATTAGCACCAGATACTATTATAGCAGGTGGATTGTTTCCACTTTGCTGTAAACCTACAACTTCTGAATCAATAGAATCATCACTAAGTCCTAAGTCTAAAACTTTTCCATAGCCTTGAATACTAGCTGTAGAAGCTCCAAAATAAAAATTACCAGGATAAACACTACCTCTACTAAAGAAAGTTGGAGTTCCAGTTAGGTATTGAAAATCTGAACCAACTCTAATATTTAGCCTAGTATCACTAGTGCCAAATTGGTTTTGCTCAGGTGCTACCGCTCCTAAATCAGCAGGTATCTTATTTACGTTGTCAGCTAATAAAGAAGTTATATACGTAGTAAGATAGTTATTTATACCACCTGCGTTTATTCTAGCGCCACTAGCAATAGTTTGAAAACCTCCTAAATAAGCGTTGTAATATTCTTCTGCTAATTGCTTTACTACTATTTTATAACTATACCAACCTAATTTGTTTTCTTGAGTGTAAACAGTTAAGTCAGATGAGTTGGGTATACTTAAGGTTTTGTTTACTGTTATAGTCTTGTTTGTAGAGTCAATAGAATTTACAGCAGCAGTAAATAAGTTTGCTGTGCTAGATTGAGGTCCAGTAACTATATCTCCTACAGATATTTGATCAAAATCATTATTAACAGGTTGTACATTTAGTTGAGTAGCGTTAACTGTAGAATTTATTTTTCCACTAAAAGAAGAGCCGTTACCAACAACACATAGCTTATCTCCAATTTCATAACCACTTCCACCATCAGTAACTACACCTTGCGCAACCAGTAGTGGAGCACTGAAAGCTCCAGAATTTAGTACCGTTATTTGAAGTTTAGCACCTGATCCGTTGCCAGAATATCCTGTTTGATAAACTAAATCTAAAGGAGCTGTTCCACCACCATTAACAAGAGTAAATCCAGTACCCTCTTCTAAAGTATTATAAGGCCCAGGTTCTCCAGTGTTAACCCAATAAACAGTGTCTGGAAACCCTTTTAAAGACGGTAAGGATCCGTCACTAATAGATATCACATTACTACTAATAACCTCAGCATTTGTCTTAAATTTATAACTAACAGCTTTGTATATACCTGGATATCCTTGAGGATTATCCTTTAAAGACGGTATACCTAAACCAGAAAAAAGCACTTTTATAGAATTACCTTTCCATAATTCTGGTCTTATTGAATCAGTTCCAGACCTACCTGTAGAATATGGACTATAAAAAGTAGAACCATCAAAAGTAGTATTTCCACCATCTTGGGACTGTTGGAATTGTATTTCATTTGATAATATAACATCAGACTGTCTTCCGTATCTATCAGCTAAAACTATACCTACTTGATATGTTCTGTTTTGTTTTACTGTATGGATAGGATATGCCATTGAACAATTAGAGCTGTAATTACTAGTGCCTATAATGTTAAAATTAGATGAACTTCTAGCTTCGTATTTTTCACTAACAGATATTGAGTAATCTAAGCCAGTAGGTGGAGAATGTTTATCTATAAAATTGCCATATATTACTCTATTGCCTGAAATAGATTGAGACTTTGCTCTAATAGGCACTTTATCAAAAACTCTTTCTACTTCTCTTGAAGGCAGTGTTCTAAAAGGGTTTTTTGATTGATAATCATATATAAGATTTCTAGATGCACCTTGTGTAGGGTCAAAATCAGAAACTTTAAATTCTTCTAAAACTTGAATTGAAAGAGCATTAGATTCTCTATATATTAATTGTACTTCAGTTACTTTTAATGCGGTTTCTAATTGAGCTTGTGTATACGGTAATGGAATTGTTATTCTTACTTGATCTACTTCGTTCTCAAAAAAATCTAATATTGTGCTATTAGAAATTGCATCTATTACACCTTTGCTAGGGTCAGCCCTAATATCAGTTCCTAAATCATATCTTGTAGGAATATAACCTTTATTTCTAGGTATAAAAGCTGGTTGAGTAAATGGAGATATTAAAGAGAACTCCCCGTCATCAAATTTAAATCTATAAGCAAATCTAACAAATTTATCAGTTAAAAACTCATCATCACCAGGCCAACTACTTATGTAATTAGGATTAGGCCATGCTAATGTAACTTTAGTGCCCTCATCAAATGCGAAATCGGGGCCAGATATAGCTCTTGGAGGAGAAATGCCTAATAATTTATAGTTTGGATTTACACCAGGGACTGCTGGAACGTCTGTTACACTAGTTATTATTGTTTCAAAACCATTAAATGTATCTGTTATTTTCATCTTTGTGAAAACTCCATCAGGATTTGATAGCCCCGAACCATTTGGAAAGGCATCACCGGCAATTATTGAAATTTCATTTGCAGTTGCTGGATTTGGATATGCAGCACATCGCGAAAAAACACTAGGTGCAAGATATTCGTCTGTTACATTTTTTGAAGAAGTATCTACAAAACAAAGTGACGTTTTTCCAATTAAATTTATTGCACTTGTTAAACGAAAACTATAAGGAGATACATAACTTACTGTTCTTATATAAACGTCTGGATAACCGACAACTGCCATACCAGGTATTAAGTTTTCAGTACTATCATTAGTTGTAATTGTTAAAACAGTACCACTAGAAGTTATATTATCTATACATACTTCATTCCATAAAATTGGAGCTTGATAAGGATAGTATTTAGCAACTGATATTTGATCCTCTGTAGTATAGTATCCAGGAGAGAAAGGGTTAACAGTTGGGGTATCTTGGTTTACATTTATTTTTCTAGGTTGATTCCTATCGTCTGTCCAGAATAAAAGTTTTTCTAATAAATCTATGCCCGTTACAGGGTGTGTTTTAGAGAAATTTAAAAAACTACCTTCAACAAGTATTTTAAATCTAAGCAGTGGATCTGTTTGTTTATTATCAAACTTTAATATATAACAAGAAGCACCATAAGGAGCTACGTTATCTAATGTGCTTACAGACGTATCAACATAGTTTGTTGCAATAAAATAAGCTGATTCTGAACTTTCATCTATTGTATGGCCAATTATTTCTAAATTTGGAATAGATCCTAAGCCCCAATCACCTAAAAATGTATTTCCTAATATATTTTCTAAAGCGCCAACGTCTTCTCCCTCTGACCTACTTACCTGAACATTTTCCGCGTCTCTATACTCACCTTTAGAAAGCAGTCTGTCATCAAGATCTTTATTCATCTTGGATTTTATAAAAGTATTCCTTGCGTTAGCCATTTATTTAATGTTTAATCCATTTAGATTTACCTCTCATAACTTGAACTATTTCACCTAGTTTTATATTTGAAAGTCTTATTTTAGCATTTCTTAATTTAGCTGATCTTTCTCTTTGATATCTTTGAACAATGTATTCCTGGGTGTTTGCTTTAGTAGATAGTATAGAATGGTTAATGTGAGCATATAATGCATCCTCGGCCATCTTAGGCACCTTAGAATCCATATCGTAAGCTAAACCATCTGATATATATTCTAAAACTATTATTTTACCAGCAATATCACTAGAGAAAGTAAATTTTCCTTCTCTTTCATTTATTTGAAACCAACCGTTGAATTGAGAAGTTTGAGGCTCAAGTCCATACCTTTGACCATATGTTAGTTTCCACCAGTCACCTCTAAAAGTATTAGGGTTATTGTCATCTATTTCACCAGTTATATTATTATCATCTGCAGAAGCCCATCTTTCTTCTGTTATCGATTGAGAAGCTAAGTTATTACCTCCAAAAGAGTTTTGAGTAGGTATACCTGTCGTATCTTGAATAGGTAATTCGTAAGGTGATGAAGTTAAATTGTTTACAGGATAAATTATATGTTGGATGCCTGAGTTATCTACCCATGAACACCTAACGTAATTAACATAGTCTTGTGGAATTGGCACTCCTAGTCCTGCTGGCACTGTTAATTCTTGTGATTTAATACTTTTTAAAGTGTCATAACTAAATTCTTGTAAACCTCTTTTAGCATGGAATATAACATCAGATCTTTTTATTCTAGGTATTAATTTATCCATACCAACATAAGCAACCATAAAGTTATTTACTACATCTTTTAAGCTTATATATTCATAACTACCATAGTTATTTTCAATAGCAGGTGTAGTTAATTCTACATATACGTTACCTGTGTAAGTGCCTCTTAGAGTTAATGTGTTTGTTAAAGCATTAGATACATAAGAAAGATCTTGATTTTGAATATTTCCATCTACGTATATGTTATAATTAGATCCTGGAAGTATTTGATTGCCTAAGCTGTCAAAAGCGCTAACTATTGGAGTATCAAATGTACATACGAACGTAGGATCTACTGTTGAATTAAGGTCTGGAAAAGCTTGTTGACCAGCATAGTATTGAGCATTAGTTTCGTTTATTAGTCCCATGTTTTATTATCTTTTAGTATTTGCTTCATTAGCGGCTGAAAGCTGTGTAGCTGATTGAACTATTTGTGGATCTCTTATTATGACTCCAGCATATTTTAGTATTTCTATTATAACATCTGTTTGTTGACTATCACTTATTTCAAAATTAACAGAACCAGTACTTGGTATAACAGGTGTTAATGAAAAACCAGGTGTTCCATCCCAAACATAATTTCCAAGAGTAGTGTTAACCCCATATCCCCAAACAACGTCGTTAGGTTTTCTAATGTAATTAAATGTTACATCGTTATTTGTATATGTATTTGTAACTGTTGGAAATACAGTTAATTTATCTTGCTTGTATTTAGCTATAGGAAAATTTGACGTAGGAGCTGTTAATGGTGATAATATCTGTTCAGTATATTCTCTAGCGCTTACTATTTCTATTTCTGGAGAATTAAAACCTTTATTGTAATTTACTGAACCAAATCTATGTAAGTCTATTGGTTGTGTGTAAACATTGGCTGAGTGAGAAGATGCATCGCTGTTTTTTATAAAAACTTGAAACTCTTCCATTGTATGATCCATTCTGGAAGCAAACTCTACATTTGTTTTCGGCATACGTGTATACTGATTATAGTCTTCAAAAAACTTTTCAAATATCTCTAATTGAACTTGAGTTGCTAATTGATTAAACTCATATGGAGTTAAATATCCTCTTTGCTCTTTATTAAGAATACTTAATACTGTTGTGTATACCGTATTTACATTTATTGCCATTTTAATTCTTTATTTAAAAAAAAGATACGTCCCTTCTAGCAGCCCGTGCTTAACGCCGGTAAATCCCTCATTCTTTTACTCATTCTTTTCCCATTTTCCTACTCAGTGTCCCAAAAATTCAATTCATTTTATATTTTAATAGCCTTTCATCAGTGTTCTTCATTTCAAATCCTTTTCAAATCCTTTTCAAATCCTTTGTTCTGTCCCTTTATTTGTCAATTATAAATAATCAACTACACGGTACCACTAGAAGTTAGTACCCTTTTCCACATAGTAATATAACCTATCCGCAATAACTCCAGGATAAATTACAACCGTCACTCTATCTGTTTCGATTACAACATATGGAATTTATGCATAAATTTATCATATTGCTTCTAATATCATTCAATGCGTAAGTTCTATTTCCAAATCACAACATACCCATCGTGTGGGTATATCGCAGTTGATCCTTAATAAAACATACTAAAGAATGAAAAATTATATTATTACCATGCTTAATTATAATATTACTTGTTTATTCTATTTATTACTTGTTTATTTCATTTTTTTCTCTATTGATCTAAAAACTTCTAAACCTTCATCTGTTTTAAACCAAGCAGCTAAAGCTGAGTATGGGTTTTCATCAAAAGGTACTGTCATTAGTTTTCTATCATTAGATGCCCAAGAGAATGATCTATTGTCTCCGCTAAGTTTTATAATGCTTTCTTCAACAGCTACAATTCCAATATTTCTTAATTGTACGTTTTCATCATTAGCTAAATCTATAAATAATTCAGGGCTTTGCTTAGCAAATAGTAATATATCTCTTTTTATTTCTTTAGAACTCATACTAGTAACTGAAGATCCTAGTTCTACTCTTAATATAGCCTCTGCAAAATCAGTATCCATACTAGAAGCAGCATTCATAGCTAATAATTGAGTCTCTAAACTGTCAACTTGATCTATAGCTTGAACCGCCTTGTCATGTTCTTCAAATATAATACCTTTATGAGGGTGTTTAGCCAAGAATTCTTGTAAATTTCTTTTTTCTTTTTTAACTGATAAAATACCAGAGTCAAAAACAATATGCTTCAATGTAACTTGACCATTTTGCTCATCTACAAATATACTGTTTTGATTTGTTGCGTATCTTAGTTCTCTTTCATAACCTTTATCTTTATCAAACCAAACTAAAGGAAATCTTCTAGTATGTTTGCTGGGTATTGTATGAGTTAAAGGTTGGCCTTTTATTATGTAATAATTTCTATCTTTATATTCCCAAGTGTCTTTTTTAACCTCTTGCTTGGGAGCAGGAGCTTTTATTTCTTTTGTTTTCATAATATAATATAATATAATAATTAAAAAAGATCCTACCTAAGTAGGACCTTGTATTTGTTTTAGTTACGTACTAAATTGCTTCAGCAGTAGCTGAGCTAACTAGTTGTGAAAATTCTATATCTAATGTTGAACCAGAAGATCCATTAAGAATGTTTACACCCTTAATAATAGCATTAACATCGTCTTGATTTAAAGAGACGTTATCATCTTCAAGCTTGAGCTGGTATCCACTACCATATTCTATAACAATTTCACCGCCATCATCTCTAACTGAAACAACATCTTCGGTTGAAATTAAATTTACCGGCAACGTGTTAGAATCAAATTTATATTTTAAATATCCCATAATTTATTTTTTTTTATATTCTTGCTGTTGAAATACTTGTTATAGGCGCACTTAACTCATCTGGAGCAATACCTTCTCCTGAAGCTCCTTCAATTTTTAAAACAGCGTTCACTATCTTAATAGAATCTTTACTTCCAATACTTGAAAAATTAACAGTACATTTAGTTCCAGTTGTGTAGCTAAATATAATAGTATTACCGGATTGAGTAACATCTACTATATCATCCGCAGGTAATAGATCAAAAGTTCTATCAGCCTTGAATAATTTTACATATCCCATATTTTCTTATTTTTTAAATGTTAATAAAGTGGAGAGCGTTAACCCTCCACATTTATATAATAATTAAGCTCCTTTGAATAACACGAAGTTATTAGCAGCTTGTGTAACTAAACATCTTTCAGATAAGAAATGAACTTGCATTGCATCTAAAGAAGAAGTGTAAGCTCCACCAACGGAACCAGTAATCCAGTTTTTGAATCTTCGATCTTCAGTTTCAGAAGCTCTGTAACGTACATGTAAGAAAGGACGTCTAATGTTAGAACCTAACATTTGATCATATACTGTTGAAGTTCCAGCAGGAACTAAAACACCATCAATCTCACTGTCCATTCCTCTTGTAGAAGCGTCATTTAAGTATTTCCAATCAGTCTTGTAGAAGTCATAAGAACCTCTTCTGAATCCTGAAAATCCAAAGTTTAATGCCATTTCTTGCTCATTATCAAATAAACCATAAGAAGCTGAAGCTGTAGAAGCAAAACCTCCACCTGCCATAGCAGCAATCATATCGTCAAAATCAAGAGATGTTGATCTTGATAAAAACAACATATTTTCTTCAATAGCACCTTGCTTATCTAAGTTCTTAAGAATTTCATCAAAATCACCCATTGCACCTGAACCAGGAGCAGCAGCACCAGCAAAGCCAGAATATACATTACCTCTTGCTTCGATAGCAGCGAATAAACCTTCAGAACCTAATAAACCTAAAGCACTTAATTTAGTAGCTGTACCATCAGCTTCTTTTGCATTTTCACCTTCAACCATTTGCATTTCAAGATAATCTTCAAAACGTAATCTAGTTTCAGACTCAGACTTTAGATACCATAAGTATCCAGATGTTCCGTCTTCAGTAGCAACTTCAATCCACCCAATTTGAGCAGTATCAGAACCATTGATCTCGTACTTGTCTTTGATAATTACAGGTCTGTTAGAAAACTGAGTGAAAGATGGCTCAATAGAACCGTCCATACCAGGTGTTCCTTTTCTAAATTCAGCACCATAAACAAATATGTTTACATTTGGTGTTCCAGCTAAAGCGGGGTTTAAAGTATCTGTTCCGTACAGCTCAAATGTAAAACCAGTCACTGCAGTTGCAGCTGGCGATGCAGGTATTGTATCAATAACTAAACCTTTTTGAACTATTAAACCTGTAGCCTCATCAGAGAATAAAACTGTTTGACCAACTCTAATTGCTGAAGTTGTAGCAGCAGGAGTTTGTCCAGTTAAATCAGGTGAACAACTATAAGCAGCAGCACCACCACCAGTAATACCAGCAGCTGTTAAGCCTTTATAAGCTACATGCAATCTATTTTGTTCAGACCAAATTACTTGATCAGAAGTCATAGGCATTTCAGCTCCTACCATTCTCAAGAAACCAGATAAAGTTCGGTTTCCGTATCTTTCTACTTCTGCTTCGTAAAGCTCAGGTAGATATTGTTGCGCAAAGTTAAGGCCAGTGCCGTCACCTGTTACGTCATCATTGAAATTAAGGTAGTTAGATTCTAGAGCCATTCTCCTTTGTGAAGGAATTATTGACGCTGGAAAACTACCAGTTTGTGTAAAACTCATTTTTTAGTTTTTAGTTTTTATTTTTGTTTGTTTGTATTTTCAACTTAGTACTGTCTTTGCCAGAAATAGCTTTAACTTTTAACCCTCCTATATAGATTTCACCATTACTTTTAGGTCGTGATGCGGTTTCTATATTTTTAGATTTATCAACTATATTTTTAATTCCGTCGGATTTACCTTGTTCATAAAAATGCTTAGCGATTGTATCGGCATTTCTAGCAGCGTACATAGCTTTGTGATAACCTTTATAATCAGATACAGACCCATCTTCATTTAAGAACATCTTAGTGAAGTCGGATATTTTAGACTGATCTTTAGCTAAATTTTGAGCATTGCTGACATTATAGTTAAACTTTTTTTCCCCTACGTTAAACTCAAAACCTTTGAAATTCTCAGAGAAGTAGTCTGTACTTACGTCAATAAACTCTTGCTGTTGTTGTACTGCTTTTTCTTGTACTTTGTTGTATCTATTGAAAAAGTCCATTGCTTTTTGTTGATCTTCGGTTACATTGGATTTCAACTTGATCTCCTGGTAATATTTATCCTTAGTATCTTCTAAAAAGGTTTTGGCATTTGCAATTTCTTCTTTAAAAGCGAGTTTTTTCTTTTTTATATCTCGCTCTTCATCCAAATCTTCATCAATTCCAAAATTATCATCCATTATGAAAGTAATCTCTTCTTCGTTCAAATGTGGTTTAGTGCTTTTGTAATATTCTTTTAATAAAACATTTTCATCAACGCTAGAAAAATCTGTATCTAATCTAACGTAGTCTTTTACTGTACCTCCAGTTTCTTTCATAAATTCAACTAATTTATTTAATCCTTCTGGTAGTTCTACAATTGGTTTTGTGACTTCTTTTTTTAATTCCGTCTCTTCATTATTCTCAGTAATTTCTACAACGACATCTTCAACTTTTTCAGTTTTATCTTCTTTTTGTAAATTTACTTTTGTAATTTCTTTTTCAGCTTTTTCAGCTTTTTCTGTTTTATTAAATTCTATTTTTATTGGAGTATCTTTTTTTGTTAATTTTTTAACTTGTTTTTTTACTTTAAACTCACCTTGAGTTAACTCACCTCCGGCTGTTTCTTTTATTTCTTCTGACATAATATAATATAATAATTAATAATTACTCTAAAATCCCTTCTGGCATAGAGTCTTGCATTCCACCACCTTGTTTAAAATCTATAGGTGGTAAATTTAAGTTTCTTTGGTTTATCATTTCACTCTGTTGAGTTCCTTCAATTCTAGTTCTAGTATCTTTTCTATCTTCAATCATGGTTTCTTTAGCACCTAGTCTTTCTAGTTCCATTTGCTTTAGTTGCTTATCAAACATAAATTGCATTTCCATCATCTGTTTCTTTAACTCTGCGTCTTGCTGCATCTTATTAATATCAAACTCAGATTTACCTTTAGCAATTTGTAAAGTTGTTTCAGCTAATGCTTGTTGCTTTTGCATTTCAGCTAATGCAGCTCTTTCGCTGGATTCAGCATTTGCTTTAGCTTGAGCTTGTATGTTAGCTTGAGAAGCAGCTTGATCTTCAGCAGCTTTTTGTTTCCTCTTAATCTTTATATATTGATTAGCTAATTTTAAGTTTTTAATATCTCTTATTTCTATAGCGTCTTCTAAGTTTATAGATTGCTGCTGCAGTGCCATTTGTATGTTTTGCTCTAACTGAGCTTTTTCTTCTTCGTCTGGAACTAGCTCTAAATATATACCAAACTCGAACATATTTAAACTATACATGTCTTCTAGCGTTCCTACATTATAAGAGCTTATACTTGATTTTAAAGCTTCTTTAGTTAAAGGGTACTCTAACATGTCAGATATTCTTAAGGCGATGTTCTCACAGGTTCTAGCTGATAAATATAAACTAGCTTGAACTATATGCTTAGTAGCTGTATTTGAATTAGCAGCAGCTAACTTTTGGAGACCTACCAAAGAATCTTTGTTTGGCTGACTGCCATCTCTAGCTTCATTTAGACCAGTTGCATCTCTCATCATCTGTAAGTAGTATTGGTAAGTTTGTATAAGAGACTGTATTTTTGCTCCACCTGATCCTGATTGTAATTCTTGTATAGGCACTTTTCCAGGGTTGGCTCCTCCATCTTGTGTCATGGATCTACCTAATATACTACCAGTTTGGAAATACATATTAAGAGCTTCTGCAGGATTATAGTTTGTTCCATTTCCTAAGTCAACCTCTGCCAAACCATCTACATCTAAAAAAACACCATCAGGAACTGTTCTAGCTAAAACTTGTTGTAGTTTAAGATGAGTTAATTGAATCATGTCAGCAAAGCCCGTCATTCTACTTACTAATGACTCTATACGGCCTTTATACATTTTAGGAGCACATATGTTATAATTCATATTAACCTTTACTAAATTAGAATCAGGTCTAACCATGTTTTTAGCTAATTTCCAGCTTAACATCATCTCATGCCCTAAAACCTTTGCTCCTTGATATAGTACTTCAATAGATCTAGATACTCTATCAAATTTATCATTTTTAGGAGGGTTAAAAGTATCAGGCTTTTCTAAAACTTTTTCTAAACCTGTGTTTGTTTCTTTTATTTTAAACACTTGGTTTTGGAAAGTCTTGTACTCAAAATAAAGTACTGCTACACTATTGTTATCTTGTCTGCCATTAAATTGATAATTATAACTAGAGTTTCCAGGATATTGCTGTATACGTTCCATTTCCTCGTCTGTTAAATCTGGAAATTCTTTTTTAAGTTCATTTAAACTTATATATTTGACCTCTCCAACATACCATATATCTTGAAAATTAGGATCATCTGTATATGAATAGACTAAATCTGCTGGATCAACATATTTAACAGTAACTCCTTCTGATAAATTAAAAGAAGTTTTAACAGCTCCTATACCTAGCACTACTAAATCCTCAGCCATTCTTCTTCTAGTAAGTTCAAACTTATTAAAAGTTAAAGTATTATTTATAGCTTCTTCTTCAGCTATTTCTATAGACTGCTTGTAAGTAAGCTGCATATGAACGTCTAGTTCTTCTTTGTTTTGAGGTAGATCTTCAGGATTAGAAGTAGAATACATATTCATACCTGTAACTTGTTTTATTTGATCTATTAATTTCTTAGCTTCTATATCTCTTAATATACTTTCAGCGTACTCAGTTCTTTTCTTTATAGACTCTGGATCTTGCGCGTAAGCTTTTATATCATATAGCTTACCATCCATACCATTAACTACTATATCTACAAATTTTGGTATTATAGGTACTGGCTGCCAATCTAAGTTTAGATAAGATAAATCACCATTTATAGCTAATTCATCTTTGTATTTTTGCACAGATTGCTCTGCTCTTGCATATAATCTTAGATTTCTAAAATTATTAAAATTTGTGTTAAACCTACCAGATACTCCAGTTCTAGTACCGCTAAACCAATCGCCTTCAATTGCTCTACCAACTTGTCTGCCGTAATCTAAGCTTTCTTTGACTTCATCAGGTACTACCTGATCAGGGAAAGAACTGCCGTTGTTAGTATTTATTTGCATTTATTTTTTTATTTTAGATAAACTTCCTTCGTTATTATATTTCATTATACCCAAGTCAATACTTTTTTTAATAATAGTAGATACAGGCGTATACCTGTTCTTGTTGCAAGCCATTATAGCTAAACCAGAACTTATAGAAGCATCATGTTTTGTTCTGTTGTTTATATCAAAAGTAGCCCAGTCTTCTAGTGTTTTTTGAAAAAACATATCACCATATTCTTCGTTTGAATATCCAATATGACTTTCTATATAAGACTCAATAGCTGCTGCATGTGCTTGTTTTATATCTTCGCTTGAGTTAGGTATTCCACCAATTTCTTTTTCTGTTATAGATAATTTATTCCATACTCTATCAGGTCTGTTCATTGAAAAACCTCTATAACCTCTACGTTTAAAATAGTATAATAACCTTGGTTTGTTGTTCTCACACAATATTGGCATACCATAAAATACACAAGCCATAAGTACATCTTCAAAGAATATTTCAGCTGTTTGAGGTCTTGATATATATTCTAAAAAGAAATGGTTAGGTGGTGCATCTTCCATAGAGAACTTAGTTAAACCATGTAATGATCCATTAGATCCTTTTCCATCTACAGTTCCAGAGATATCATAACTATCACAACCAAATGCACCTATCTGTTCATTGCCAGGGTATTTTATGCCATTTTTAATTACAACTCTATTTTGTAGATTAATATTAGGAACCCAAGATACTTTAAACCTACCGTTTCTATTAGGCATAAATACTACTTTAGTATCTTTAACTCCATTAACCCATTGAAAATTACCTACAGATACTCTACTTAAGTTGTTAATTTCGTCATTATAATCTATTTGTTGATATATTTTAGTTAAATTAAACAAACTTTGTTTAGACTCATCTCTAAAAGCGTGTTGCTCTGTTCTTGGAAATTGTCTATAGTATTCATTTAAACTGTCCTGATCTGACTTTAAACCATCTACTTCATTTTCCCAGTGTTCAATAACGCCTGTTGTAATGTCATAACCGTCAACTCCTTTGATTGTATCTTTTTCTCTAATGAAAACAGGTGATCCGTAAGAATCCATGAATCCTTCGTAGTTCCACTCCATAGGGACGAACAGAGAATAGAGTCCAGAAGAAGTTTGTCCGTTACGATTTCTTTTTGTAACGTCTGAATTATAGTATAACTTTTTGAAGTTGTTTCCACCTTTATCTAATGCATTTGAAGTTGAGCCCATCATACACTTACCTACGATTCTTGATCCTAGCCTTAGTGTTGTTTTTGTGACTCTCCAGTTATTTAATATATTATCAGGTCTTTCCCATTTTCCGCTTTCATCGTGTGCTAATAGCTTTAGCTTTTCACCATCGTAAGAGTTATCACCTGTGTTTTTCCAGTCAATGGTTGTATCAAGTCCGTCAAGTTCTCTTAATTGCTCATTACTCTCAAGCTTTCTTCTAGTAAGTTTTGAAGCCGGAACCCTATACGCCAGTTCTGTCTTAGGACGATCCATACCGTCTTGGATCGGCTTGAAGAAAAACGGATAGTTAACGGATATTGGCACGACTTTATCTGTAAACATTTTTTTAGCATCTGCTCCAGATTTAGATAATATACCGAATCTGGCATCACTGGATATCGTCGCTTGATTAACAAGCTCTGCTGAGGACATAAATGAAAATCCAGACCTTCTGTTTTTAAGATAGCACATACCGTAACATCTGTTATCTGCCTTGCATGCTTCCCAAAATATAAAGAATAATCTATTTGCTTCTCTATAATCTGGCGCTCCAACGTCGATCTTTGACCATTGTAAGTACATGTAGTGAGTACCAGTAATATAAGTAAGTAAACCTTTATTATAGAACCAATAGCCTTGATCTCTTCTTGTAAATTCTTTATCAATATAATCATACCACTCTTCTTTAAACTCAGTGTCATAATCTTCCCAGTCAAACCTAGATTTTATTCTACTTAGTTCTTTTGGATACTCTTGTTTTTCCCATCTTTGATCCTTTTTAGCTTCGCTTCGTTTAAACGGTTCATTTGCTGCTGGTAAAGCAATCCTGAGATTTTGTATTTCAATGATTTGTCCAATTTTTCCAGTTTTACTTATTACTATAAAATCATAATCAGAGTTATAACCATACTCCCATTTTTTTAAACGATTTTGTTTATTTAATATCTTAGGATTAATTAAATCTTTAACCTCTTTCCAAAGAGTTTGTTTGTAACTCACTTGCTTCTCCCTTCAGCAAAACCTTTAAAAGTTTTTTGATCTTTAACTTCTTTAGGTTTTTCGTTTAAAATATCTTCTTCTACTTGTATTCTAGTTAATATTTCAAAAGCATCAAATATCGCTAATTTTTTTGTTGCAGCAGCATTTTTTAATCTGTCAGCGCTTACATCGTCGTCTGAGTCTACAATCTTTTCTTTTGCTACTTTAATTAGTTCTTCAACTGCTTTCTGCCCAGCTTGGATTATTTTCTTTTTCGTTTCCTTTATATTCATGGGTTAAGGCTATATCATTTGATTTCATACAATAGAGTCGTTCACCATCTATAATAAACTCAAATTCAGAGTTTGGGGTAAACGTAATAAGTGTTCCAGGAGTTACTCCTAGCGCTTCTAAGGTCTTATTAGTATATTTTACTATACCAACGTTAGGTTGTTCTTTTCTATTCTCTAGAAAACTGGTATTTAAAACTGGTTTTATAAAGCAATAATCTAAATGTGGCTTTAAGTTGTACATATAGATTTGCTCAGGTGAAACAAAATAAAGATCATCTTTAAAATAAGTTGAACTATTTCTTTCTTTTCCTTTTTGATCATACCATCTTCTAAATATATTATGATGAATATAAATTTCATCTCCTACATTTACTTTAGTTTTAAGAGCAGCCGGAGTAGAAACTACAACTGCTTTTTTACTAATAAATTGATGATCTTCAATGCCTGTATTAATAATAAGTTTTTTACTACCTATTTTTTTTACATTATCGTATCTTTTATTTAAAGGTTTTACGATAAAGCTATATAAGCTTTTCATTAATACTTAAGATCGTATTCTACAGAAACAGCCATATTAGAATTAAACTTTTTCCAAGGTAAAACCTCATCGTTTTTAGTTATAAAAATGTTATACGATTGATCTTTGTCTTTGAAAATAATATCACTAATTATATGACCACCATAAACTTCTTGTCCAGTAGCATAATGCATAGCTTCATTCTTATAATCAGCCCCTATACTAATTTTCCTTATCTTCGACATCTTCTTTTATCTCAGTGTAAGAACCATTTTCTAAGTTTATATTAACTCTTCCGTATTCTTTTTCTAAAATTTCTTTAAAATCTTCTATATCTCTATTAGCAGCAGATATATCATGTAATAACCCATGCTTTTGAGCTTCTAAAACACCTACGTTGTGTAGCATCTCAGCGAGTTGAGTTTGCTGTTCTTTAATTAATTTTAAATCTTCTTCTTTTATTTTATTCATTTTATTTGATTTTATTTGATTGTTAATTATATATTTACTTGTTTTAAATTTTATTTACTCTTAATCATCATCAACAGGCGTAGGTCCTGCCATAAATCCTGGACCACAACTTTTTGGATCGTCAGCTCTTCCAAAATCTTGAATTTCAAAAGAATTTCCACTTGATGCTTCTTTATAGTAACCAGGGTCAGCTACATTTCTACCGTCTTTAACCTCACTTTTATAAATTGTATCACCTCTTACTACATTACCTTCACCTTCTTTATATAATAATCCATATTCAGCTTGCTCACAAGCTTCTTCATGGCTTTCTGCCGGCTTAATTGTTGAATTAAAAGGTAATAGCGGTGTTGGACAATTACCAATATTACTTACTACGTTTGAGCCTTTCGTCATCCCATAATAACCAGAAGACTTATCAGCTTTTTTATATGCTAAGAAAAATTCAGTAATAAGTGGTTTAGTTCCCTCTGGGTCTATATATATTTTATCACCAACTGCTAGAGGGTCATCTCCATTATCTTTATAGTATGTAGTATCTATTTCAAAATCACAAGCCGCTAAACCTTCGCCTCCATTTAAAGTACTAAGAAAAGGTCTTATTACTACTGGTCTAGGCTCTGGTGGTATTCCTCCACCTCCTGGCTTTAAAGCTGATATTGGTATTCCTAATCTTATTTTCATATCAACTCGTCTTCTGTTGGTGGATCAGGAATTATATCCCATTTGGCTAATTGTAATAACCAATCTTCTTCATTATAATATGAGTCAATTATAGGTTGTCCAGAGTCAAGTTCTGTTCCTGCTAAGCAAAAACCATAATGAACAACACTAGGTTTACCGACTCTAACAAATAAAACTTTTGCTTGATTATGTGCTATAAACCACGTGTCTTTTTCTACTACTTTTTTTACACTCATTTTAATTAATTTATTCTTGTATCACCTGTAATTGTCCAACCAGCTATGGCGCCTGCTAGATAATCTCTTGCCTCACCAGCATCACCAAAATTAGCTCCACCACTTGCTGAATTATTAAATTGTAAACTTGCTAAAGCTGCTATTTGAGCAGCATTTACATTATAAGGAGCTGAATTATTGTAAACTTGATTTGCCCAGCCAACAATAGTATTTGTCCAATTAACATCACTTAATGTCTGATTCTTATAGAATAAATACTGCATTGTATTAATATTTGGACCTAATGTCATTGATCCTAAATCATAATTATAATCTACATCAAAAAGAAATCTATCAAGAAAACCATTAACATTCCAAGAACTTAAATCAAAATCAATTTTAGTTTCAGCAAATAAGTAATAGAAGTTGACGCAGTTATCAACATTCCAAGAGCTTAAATCACCATCAAATTTAGTTGCCTTGTAAAGAAATTGATACATACTTGTAACATTACTCATGTCCCAAGAACTAATATCTGAATTAAATTCATAATTAAAAGCAAAAGTTCCTATAGCATTTACAAGTGAGGAAGTGTCCCAATCGCTAATATCACTATCAAAATCATAAGTTTGATAAAACATAAACTGCATATTTGTAACATTACTAACGTCCCAAGCATAATAGGTATTATCATCAACAGTAACTTGCTTTGTATTTATACCAGGATTTTCATTGTTCATAGCTGTTCTTCTAAGCATACTAAACATATTAGTAACATTAGAAGTATCCCAAGTAGATATATCACCATTAAATGATGTGGCGTTCATAAGCAAACTATTAGCATCCCATATTTTTGAAAAGTCCCACGTATTTAGGTCTTTATTAAGACTCGTACAACCTTGAAAACAATAGCGTATGGATTTTAATGGTCCTTCTTCATCCCCCAATTTCCACGTTTCTAAGCCTTTACCTTCAAATGCAATATTATTAGTAAACATATAATCCATTGTAGTACATGACGAAAAATCCCAATTACCTACACTTGAATTAAAATCACTAATTTTACTTTGAGAATACATAAATTGATCTATTCTTTTCACGTTGGAAATATCCCAATTGTCTAAGTCTTGATTAAAGACTCTAGTATCTCTAAACATGGAAAACATAGTGGTAATGTTAGAAACATCCCAAGTGTTAATTGACTCATTACCTTTAAAGTTAAAACAACCATTAAACATGTGTGACATATTAGTAGCTGCAGAAAAATCAGGCGTGTCTGTAGCTGTCATATCCATAGCTTCGCAATACTGAAACATATAATACGGAAGATATAAAGAGTGTTGTCCCCATTGTATAATTTCTCTTATGTCTTGCCTACCAGCGCCTAGCTCTTTGTAAATAGACCACATGCCTCCAAAACTTGCAGTATCGTTTTTTTTATTACCTATAGACATTACAGGGTTCTCAACAGTACCATCATATTGGTGTGTTACAGGTTGAATTGTTCCACCTGTCCCTGATAAAATATCTACTGTACCATCACCCCAGTCTATAGTTAAATCTCCAGTTGTCTTGTAAAGTCTAAAAATTCTAGCTTCCTTAGGTGCACCAATAGAAACATTCCAAGATAATTTATAAGGATATGGATCTGTAGGTATAATTACACGACCACCACCACCACCAGGTCTAGAAATACCAGGTAAACTAGATAAAGATGGTATTGGGAAGCCGATACCTAATTTCACAATTTAAAATAAAGCTATTATTCTTTTATCTACTTCTGCAGCCGTGAATGCTTCAGCGGGCGCTATACTTGTTACTTCCCAAACTTTAGTTACTAAAATTGGTAAAAAAGAACCTGCTGTTACACCATAAAAAGTGACTGATTTAGCAAGTGATGTGTCTGCTGGTTGTCCTTCCATAACTACTGTTATATTACAAGATACTCCAACATACAAACAAGCTCCCCTGCTTAATACACTAACACTGTCTCCAGTTGTTGGTGTTCCGGTTTCTACTACTTGTTGTCCTGTGGGATCTTCACCAGCATTTCCCCTTACAATGTTTGAACCTGTTATAGGATTTACTGAATGAGCAAAAACTCTAGGTTGAGCTGCTTCGTTACCAGATAATCCATCTATATCTATATTAGTTATATCTGCCATTATTATTTATTTATTTTTGTTATTTTTTCAGCACCACGACTTCCGAAGTAGGCTACGTAAACTGTTATTAATAGTGTTTTTAAAAGTTCTATCCAAGCTTCATCAACATCAAATTGTAAATGAAAAGAATCTACAGACATCATTAACACAGCGGAAGCTGTTAAAAATATAAGAGCTAGCGGCCTTGTGTTTTTTGAAAGCCATGAGTCACTTTTCATATCGCTCCTCCACCTGCTAGATACTTCTTTCATTTCAGCTATATCTTGTTCTATAAGCTTCATAGCCTGCTCTTTATCTATTGCCTTAATCTTATTATCACTTGATATAAGATTTTTTACCACGCCAAGTGTTCCTTGATTAGGTAGTACATCTCCAAGAGCTTGTAATACCTTAGGAGCTTTGCTTGAAAGAAAAGCACCTATTTTTGTTTCTTTAAACGATTTTTTCATTAAGCAAAAAATTGTTTAATTTTAGCCCTTCTATCTGCGCTAGCTCGTCCTCTTTTTTGTTTTCTACCAGCCGAACCAAGGGCTATAGATTCTTTTGCGGCCGCTAGTGGAGCAAATGTTTTTTTGTTAGCTTTTCTTTCAGACTTAGCTAATTTTTTACCTGACTTACTAGTAACTCCTCCTTTTTTTGTTTTTAAACCAAATATCCCAGATTTACCACCACCTAAACATGATACGTCTGTGCTTTGAGGTGTACAAACTTTTGCTTCCTTGTATTTAGTTACTTTAGGATCATTAACTTTATTTTTATCTTTATTGTTAGCTCTAGTTTTAGTTTTATTAGTTTCGTAAGTAGACGTACTTATAGTAGGCGCACCTTTCAAAACCATTGATCGTTTAATACCTGGATTAATTTGTACAGCCGGTCTAATTGGCAATTTCTCTATTTTAGGAGGTGATTTTTTACCTGGATTTTCTTTATTCCATTTTATAGCTTTAGTCTCAAAATCTTTATAAGGTATGGACTTGTCTGTTTTATTGTAAGCTTCTTTATATCCAGTTACTTTTAAAGGCTTAACAAAAGGTTTATTATCACCTTCAGTAGAACTACCGGGGGTTGATTCTTTAATTGGTACTGTTTTAAATTGTGTAACAGTTTCTGGAGTATTAATTTCAATTTTAGTATCTGGAGGAGCTGGAGTTGTTGTTGTTGTAACAGGTCCTTTTGTATTTACTGATTTTGTTTTTCTACCTGTTTCAGAATTTTTAGTTATATTTTTGGTTACAGTTTCTCCTTTTCGGTTTGTTTTTACTTTAGTTTTAGTTGTTTTTGGGTCTTCATTTTCAGAAGCACCATCGTACATAGAAGCTCCTATTAAGCCTCTGCTTGTCATTTGGCTAAAAGGTTTATTATTACCTCTGTGACCGTTTAATTTAAATTTTGTTGATCCCATTTCTTCTGATTCTTTGTTCCTTGATTTTTCACTAGCCTTGTAAGCTTCCTTCTCCCAAGGTAATTGTTCGTTGTGTTCGTTTAAATTTGCTCTAGGGTAAGTTTTACCTTTCCAATAGAAATTTTCTTTATCATAATCTAAATCACCTTTGGCTTGTTGCTCTTGGTGGACTTTTTCATGAGCTATAACATGCTGCTCCTCTTCTGGGCTAATACCGCTCTGCACTATTATACCAGTATGGTTTGATTTACCAATAGATCCGTCTGTTAAATCTTTCTTGTAAACAGCTATGTTCATATTAGATTTATCGTATGGTGCACCTTTTAGTTTAAAACCCATTATTTATTTTTTAGTCTTTTTTTCAGCTTTTATTTGTTTATTAGTTAAAGGAACATCAGCATCGGTAGAAGGACGCATTTTTATTGTGCCTTTATCACAGTAAAACTCTCTTCTTTCTCTAGCAGCTTCTTCTTTACCACCTTCTTTTTCTGCATAACCAGCTTCCCAAGCTTTCCAAGCTTTTCCACATTTACCTTTATTACCTAATTTGCTCATTATTTATTTTTATTATTATAACCTTTAACCGCCATTTTATTTCTAGCATCGTATTCAGATTGAGTCATGTTAGTTCCGAAAACCTTAGGTTCATTTTTTTTAGCTTTTTTAGCTTTTATTGATGCAACTTTGTCTTTAATTTTGTTTTTAATTTTACCCTTTGGCTTCATTGAAGCGCCATCAGAAGCTAGTATTTTAGATTTTAAACCGTCTGGTAAATTCTTTTGTTTACCTTTTAACGGAACTGAAGCACCATCTTCTTTTTTAGTTTTACAACCAAAGTTATTAGCATAGTTAGCCATTTTAACTACGGCTGGAGAATACTTTTTAGTACGAGATCTCATTACTTTGCTAGCAGCTTTACAAGTGTCCATACCACCCATATTCTTTTCTACCCACGCAGTGAATTTACCTTCGTTCTTTTTCTTTATTTCTGGAAATTCTTTTTTAGCCATTTTGTTTTATTTATTAATATTATACGGAAAATTTTTATTAAACCATTGTTTGCGTTCGTCACAACCGCAACCACCTGGGATCATATCTGCAACTCTTTTTATACCTGTTGCCTTTGTAAATTTTTCTATGCTATCGCCTAAACCTCTTGATTTCATTTTTCTTTATTTGATTGACAAAAACTTCTAGCTGCGCCTACGCTATCAAATCCCCACTTTTTTAAAGCTATAGCTTTTCTAGTTGGTTTACCATTTGGTTTTTTCATAGGACCTTTCATACCAGCAAATCTACAAGCAAAAGAAACTCTACGTTTGTTTTTACCAGTAGTTAATCTTTTACCTAGTGTTTTGCCTGTTTCTGATTTATACTCAGAACGCATTTTACGATTTGATTTTTCGTATCCAGCGTCGTTCATAATTCTCTTGCTTTTTCCCACCCACGCTTAACCATTCTATCAGCTCTCTTTGTTTTAACGTCTTTTTTTTTACGTTTATAATCTTGAAAATATGCATCAGAACTTGTGTCTGTAAACTTGTCTTTAGTTACACGTACTCTTTTTTTTCTTTCTTCTTTAAGCCTTTGTTTTTCTGCTTTTGGAGATTCACTAATTATATAAGTGTAACCATTGTCCTTATCTTTCATTGAAGCTCCATCTTTTTTACCTTTAATAGGTCTACAAGCAGGAACCATTTTTTCACCTTTTTTCTTCATGACTATTTGGCCATCACTACCCATTGCTGTGTAACCTTTCCAACATGGATTTTTCTTTTTTGATTTACCTCTTTTAGTTGCCATTATTTTTTACAGTTTTTAGATTTTTTATGGTCATAACCATTTTTTTTTAAAGACAAATGTTTTTTCATGGTTTTAGCCATTACTTCTTTACAGTCTTTATACATCATATGGGGTTTAAATTCTTCAGCCATTATCTACGTTTTTTTGATTTCAATGCTAAAACTTGTTTAGCTAATTCATCTAGTTTTCCATCAGTCTTTGTGCCATCTTTTACAAGTGTAGAAAGCACTTTAATTTCTTCAGATAATATATCATTCATCTGCTCCATCATATCAACTCTTTCTTTTAGATCTTCTATATTAGCATGATTCCATTGTTCTTTTAAATCATATTCTAATCTCTTAACCTCTGTAGGTGGCATTCTTTTCGCTAAATCAATATCATCTTGTAATGTATAATACATACCAACTAAAGTAGTTGTTAACATAATTATACCTATTACTGTTTTTATATCAATTTTAAATTCTGTGTTTTCAGATATTTTCATACTCCTCTGTTGCATCAAATGACGGGCATGCTTTGTTAGCAAACTCGTTGTGTGAATAAATAACTGCCCCTGGGTACATTGCCTTAAGTGTTTTAAGCACATGTAAGAGACTATCTTTCTGTTCTTGTGTTCTTGTATCTTTAGGTGTCTTTCCATCAGCCTCAACGCCACCGCAATAGCAAATCCCTATTGAGTTTCGATTGTGACCTTTGCAATGAGCTCCTATTTTATCAATATCACGACCTTTGTTTATCGTTCCGTCTAAATCAATATAAAAATGATAACCTATATTGTTCCAGCCTTTAGCTAAGTGCCAGTCTCTAATAGTATCTACAGAAATCTGCTGTCCTTCTCTAGTTGCGGAACAATGTATTATAATCTCTTTTACTAATCTCATTTCTGTGGAGTTTCTGGATCTTCTCTAACTCCTAATTTTGGAGCAAATCTTGCACTTTTGTTTTTTATAGCCTCTGCTTTTTGCTCAGGACTCATTTTCTTGTGAGTTTGCCCTCTGTCTATTTTTTTTTGTGCTCTTTTTTCGCTTAGTGAAGCTCCCATTGGTATTGGTTGAGTATTTGCTTGTGGAAATAATACAGTACTCATAGGATTACCTTGATTTACTTGGTTTATTCCATTTACTTTAGTTTCTTCAAAAGTTGGCCTAGCTGATCCAGTTCCATTAGAATAAGGATTTTGGTTCACCTGACCCGGCATTGGTTGAGTAGGCAACATACCTGGAACTTGATTTTGTATTTGAGCATTTTGAACTTGTTCAGCTGTTTCAGCAGCTTGTTCAACCTTTTTGTCTAGATTATTGATCATTTTATCTTCTTTTTATGCAATAATAACCATTTATGTACGGTGTACCCTATAGTTAAAGTTAATAATAATATTTCTAACATCGGCTCTACCCAGTTTAATGCGGCTAAAGCAAATGAAGATGCATTTAGTAAATACAGCTTCATATCTTCCATATCCATTATCTATTTGCGTTTAACACTGCGTTTCCTTTATAAGGAATATTGTCTATAGTTCCTATCATAGGTGATATAGTTGAGTTATTACTTTTCATAACTCTAGTACCTACTATAGGCTTAGCAGTGTTTAATACTTTTCCCGCTGGTGGTTGTTTTTCTCCGTAACTTGGCATAATTTTTATTTTTTTAATTTTACTTGTTTACCTAAATTTAAAGAGCCAGATGTTGTTGGGCTTTTTTGTGTAGGATCTATTTTTATGTTTTGAGCAATTGCACTCATTTTATCTGTATTAGCTTTTACTTGAGCAGATAATTTGCTACCTGATATAGGTTTGTTAGTATTTATTTGACTTAATGATTTTCTTTCTTTTTTAACTGCGTTTACAGCTTTTCTTCTTTTAACAGCGTCAATTCCTGAATCTAATAAAAACTTACCTATTAAACCTACACTACCTGGATTAACACTTACTCCTCCTATATTTAGATTAGACCCTTGATTGTTTTGCAAATTATGCATCATTTTTACAAAATTTGTTTTTGGAGCTCTTTTGTTACTAGTAGCCTCAGACGAGAATCCTTTATTACTTTTGTCTTCAGACGCATAACTAGCTCCTGAAGGATTACTATAAGAACTTTGTCTATCTTGAGCAGGAAAAGATTGAGGTTGCTCTTCTTCTGGAGTCGAATCTGTAACACCTAGTTGAGGATTAATTTCTTGTTCTACTCCTGAGCTTTCGTTTTTAGCTTGTTGTTTTTGAATTAAATTAGAAGTTTGATTAATAGCCATTTCACCAGCTTTAGCTTTTAAATCACCTGCGTCTTTACCTGTTATATCAGCAGCTTTGTCAAAGCCTTTATCTATTTTTCCTTGTGCTTTTTCAGCAAATGATTTAGTTTTTTCTATAGCTTTACCTAGCTTCTGGTGTTTAGAAGAGAATTTTGCTAATTTTTGAGCTTTAGCAACACTTTTTTGACCAGCTTGACCAAGTTTCTGAATCTGAGGCATTGTATTTTGAGTTAGCTTAACAGCACCTTTTGTAGTGGCCTTAGTTGTTGTTGCAGCTGTTTTGGTAGCTTTTGCTGTAGTACTTACTGCTTTAGTTGCTTTTGCTGTAGTACTTACTGCTTTAGTTGCTTTAGCTGCTTTTGCTGCTTTAGCCGCTGTCATAGCTACTTTGGTTGCTTTAGCTGCTTTTGCTGCTTTAGCGGCAGTTGCTGCTATTTTTACTGCTTTAGCTGCTTTAGCTGCTTTTGCAGCTACTACTCCCATTTTTATAAGCTTAGCAGCACCTATTATAGCTGATATAGGTTCTGAAGCGCCATCATTATGTATAGGAGTATTTTTAGGTTGTTTATAAGCCATATTATCTTGTTTTGTCTTTGTTAACGTAATCTATTGATTTAGTAATTACTTTATAACTATATCTATTACTTTTTTCTAATTTAGTTGTAGGCATATCTTCTTCACCTAGCATAATACGGTACATGCGACTTATCAGCTGTTTGCACTTATACGAAACTTTATATATATGATATTTTTGAGTGGTGTGGTTTCTTTTCCGCCACACTGTAATCCACCCTTGTTTCAATAATCTGTTCCAGCGCCTGTTATCCCAGCTGAATGAGTACGTACCTTTTATAAAATCATTTTTATTAAACATACCTACAGCATCTAAGTAAATTAGTAGCTCTAAGTCCGCATCGTTTAATTCATTAGTTTTACAAGCCCATTTTCTAATTATTCTATAATGTTTAAGTAAACCTAGCTCTTTTATATCGCTAGATGTTAACTTTCTCATAACACAATAACTATATCAAATTCTTTAATGACCTTATATTGTTCTTTTTCTATTTCGATGTTGAAGCCAGACGACTTATCATAGTAAACTTCGTCGCCTGGTACTATACCTTCAACAAGGGTACCGACTGCTACAACCGTAGCCTTTCGGTACCTTATATCTTCTCTTTGCTTTTCAGCTAAGATTAAACCACCCTTAGTGGTTACATCAGTTTCTTTAATTGGATTAACAACTACATACTTACCTATTGCTTTCATGCTCGTACATTATTTATTACACAATCAGTGGATAATATAGTAGTAGCTACTGAAGCCGCGTTAAGTAATGCACTTTTAGTTACTAGCAAAGGATCAATAATTCCGGCTTTTACCATATTAACCGTTTTTCCTGTAACCACATCTAATCCTATACCTTCTTCTCTAACAGAAACATTATCACTGTCTATACCAGCATTTTTAAGTATCAATTTATAAGGCTCTTTAATAGCACAGTAAAGTACTTCTTCGCCTATTGACATTGGTTTTAATTGCTGTGCAGCGTTTAATAAAGCTATACCGCCTCCTGGCACTATACCTTCTTTTATCGCAGCTTTTGTAGCACAAATAGCATCTTCTACTCTATCTCTTTTTTCTTTTAACTCTATTTCAGAATTAGCCCCAACTTTAACTGTAGCAACTTTAGCTTTTAATTTAGCTAAACGTCTTTCTAATCTAATAACTACATTAGGGTTTTTAGTTTCTTTAACCTGTTTCTCTAATAAAGTAATAACTTCTTTAACTTCGCTATTATCAGATAAATCAACTTTTAAAATAGTTTCTTCATTATCTGAAACAGATTTTAAGCAAGTTCCTAGATGTTCTGGTTCTATAATATCCATATCATCACCTAAGTCTTCGTTAATAAGTGTAGCACCAGTAACTGCGCATAAATCATTTAGAGTATCCTTCTTACTAATACCATAAACCGGCGCATCTATAATGTTAACCTTTATGTTTCCTTTTACTTTATTCATTGAAAGTGCTGAAACTACTTGCGGGTCAACATCTGCTATTATGAGCAAACTTTTACCTTTCTTTATCACATATTCAAGAACTGACTGAATCTTCCGCACGTTGGGTATTACTGATTCTACTATGAGAACCAACGGATTTTCAAGTTCAGCCGTGCCCTTTTCCTTGTTGGTAATAAAATGGTTATTTTTCAAGGGCTGATCATATTGCACGCCTTCTACTAGCTCAACTATAGTCTCTGGCTGTTCGTTTGTTTCCATCATAACAACACCTGTTTCGTCTACTAATCTAAACGCTTCTCCTATGATCTTCCCAAGCTCTTTGTCATTGTTGGCTGATATTGTAGCCACTTGATCAATCTTTTTACCTTTTACTTTATTTGATTTTTTATTTAAATAAGCTATAACTTTTTTAACACCTGAGTCAATACCTTCTTTTAATTCTCTTGAGGTATCTAGCTCGCTATGTTTGTAAGCTTCATCTAAAATAGCTTTTGCTAATACTGTAGCAGTTGTAGTACCGTCACCTGCGTCTGATACTGTTCTTTGTGCTGCTTGTTTTATTAACGTAGCTCCAATATTTTCTAAAGAATCTTGTAATGTAACTGCATTAGCTACTGTTACTCCATCTTTTGTTATTTGTGGCATACCATTAGCATCTTCTAATATAACACATTTACCACTTGCTCCTAGAGTTGAACCTACTGCATTAGTAAGTTTTTCAACTCCAGTTAATATCTGACTTCTGGCACCATCACCAAAAGCCAGATTTTTAACTAACTTTAATTCTTGCATTTAATTTAATTTGATATAATTGATTTTGAATATTACTCGAAGGTTTTAATTACTTTCGGTCCTTTGGTAAACTCTAGTTTTCTAGCATAATGTTCAATAGAAGCATCTATTGCTTGCTCTGCTCCAGCTATTGTTTCTCTTCTGGTTACGTCAACCCATAATTCCGAGTCTTCCATACTGTTATATTCGGTTTGTAAAAATCCATTAGGTAATTGAACTATTCTCCAGTTTTTCTTCTGTGAAATATGTTTCCAGTATTTAATGGTTTCTTCTGTTGGTTGTGGTGCACTAGACCACGTATTAGTGCGGGTATATAAAAACGTCATTGTATTTGGTTTTAAGTTAAACGTTGGTTATTTATATTATCACTTGATAATTCGGTTATTTAATTTTTTTATGGATTTATTAAAGTATTACTTATTACATAGTAACTAGTTCCGTTCCAAAATACAGTTGCAGCTCTATAAACTGCTACTGCAGCATCTGAATACTGTAAAGTTGCTATAACAGCTCCTGAAAATTTTATCCTAACAAAACTGGTTACAAAGCTAGGGTCAACCACAAAAGTAATAAGCCTGTTTGCTGTTAAGCCCCCTGGTAGTCTTAACTCTGCATCCCCAGTAGCTCCACTCCATGTTAATATTTCTAAACTACCTATGGTTGAAGGAAGATTTACAGCTTGGCCATCTACTAATCCTCTAGTGTTAGGAGTCATAAAGCTTGGTAAAGCACTTATTTGAGCTGGTGTTATTTGATTAAAATTACCTATAGCACTAGTTGTTAAAAGATTGAATGTATCTGTTAATGTTTGTGCAAAGTTAATTGAACCATATTCACCAGCCTTTAGTTGACCTGTGTTTAATGCTTCAAAAATGTTTTTTCTAGCATTATCAGCAGTACCTGCTCCAACAACAAACTTAGCATTATCCTTAGACTCATTCCATCTACCTACTGCCACTTGATTGTTACCAGCTACAATTAGATTAGAACCAAAGGCCATTCCGGCAGAACCAGTACCTGATATTGAATTATTAAAACCTCCTAAAATAGCAGCATTAAAAGCTCCTGTTGTTATAGTGTTATTTCTACCACCAATTATCATACCATAGTTAGCACCATTAGTATTTCCTATTCCACCTAATATAGCACTGTATTTACCTTCAGTAGAATTTCTTGCACCAACACTTGAATCTGCAGTATCATAAGATCCTATAATAGTTGAATATGAGTTTGCAGTTCCACCACTTCCTACTGCTGTTCCTCCGGTTGTTCCAATTGCAATAGATCCTGTTAAAGCAGTTGATGATCCAGAGTTTTGATTTGCAACTCTACCTATTGCTATATTACTTCCAGCACTAACTGTTGAATTAAAAACAGATGTGCCTATTAATATATCATCAGCCAATGTACCACTAGTAGCTTGGCCTGCGCTTTCTCCTATTACAACTGAGTTTTTAGCAGAAGTAGCTGTTGAAGATATTAAAGAACTTGCTCCTATTACTACAGACTCATCAGCATCGCCTGTAAAAGCTTTACCAGCCCATCTACCTATAGCTACAGCATTTAATAAAGTTGTTTTTAAATCATATATTGATTGCCCTATAGCAACATTGTTCTTACCAGTAACTAAATCACCTAAACAATCAAACCCCATTGCTATATTAGAAACAGTATCTCCTCTAACTCCAGTTAAAGAAAATAAAGCTTTCTTGCCAAGAGCTATATTATTACCACCTAGAGTTAATGATCCTAACGTATCTACTCCAATACCTACATTATTAGTACCTCCAGTTGCTATAGTTAATGACTGATAACCTATTGCTACGTTTTCACCAGATGTTTCAGCACCTGATCCAGTTAAGCCCTTTATAAAACTTTTTAAAGACTCATCACCTATAGCTACATTGTTTTGATTTATAGTAGCATTTACTAATGCCCCAGAATTAGTACCTATTAAAACAGATCCTCTGGTTCCAATTTGAGAAACTCCGCCACCGCTAGATGTTTGTAAAAAAGAAGAGTTGCCAAGTGTATTGGCTGACATCCATAATGGTATTCTACCTATCGCACCACCACCAAACACACCAGATGTTAAACTCTGTATATTAGATATTTTAACTGTTTTTGTTTTATTACTATCTTCTTTGTCAGATATTAATAATAAATCATTGGCAGTTGGGTTGGTTTTTACTGGATAAGTATATATTATAGCCATATGTAATTTTATTTTAGTTCCTCAGGTTCTGCAACTACTGCCCCATCTGTGCCTCTAGGACCAGAAACTATAGTTACTTTTCCCCATGCAAAATCTGTTCCTGTACCGCTTGAAACCCATAGACCTTTTTCTATACCACTATTTAAACCTAACTCCCAATACATAGCTCCTCCAGTACGAGCGCCACCATTTGCTGTTGGCCTACCGTCTGAATAAGGTATTTGCATAAAGTTAGTTGTTGTTTTACTAGAATCCACAGCGTCATTATCAGTGCCTTGGCCAATTAATACTGTGTTTTCAGTAAATTTTGGACTTCCTTGACTGCCATACAATTCTGTAAAATTATCATTACACATTGTGAATGCCTCGTCTAAAGGTGTTCCGCTAGGATTATTTTTTGGTGTTGAAATTATAGTTTTTTGTGCCATTTTTATTTATTTATATTTTTTTTAAATTTTTTTTATACAGTTGCACCTGACGCTAGAGGACTACCTGCTGATGCTAGTGGTAAGCCTGAAGCTGCATTACCAGCAAAACTTCCTCCACCGCCACCTGAGTTATCCGCCCATTCCATAATTGCATTACTCCCGTTAATAGAAGCTATAGCTAGAACTTGACCAACTTGACCAATTACTGCTGGTAATACTATTGTATAATCATTAGTTGATCCTTGACTCAAAGGTCCAGATATTCCAATATAACCGTCATTAGAGTCATTTCCAAATCTTATTCTTCCTGCAGCTGGGGTAGCAGCCGTCCATGCTTTAACTAAAATTCCATCTGGATCAGTTCTAAGTTTTTCATTATCATTAGCACCTGGACCTCCATTGTAATATAAAGATATACTACCAGCCGTAGTCCCACCGGAAGATGTTTTAAGCCTTATAGTTCCATCGGTTTTTATAGTTGTATTATAAGGTGTTATTCTAAAAGACTCTTGATCATCGCTTTCAGTATACACTAGAAATGATGAGGTATCATTAAATCCAAAAAAATTATTATTGTCTCCATCATGCTTTATAAACCTAGGTATTAATACGTCTAAGCCTCCTTGATCTTTTATTATAGAATCAGTTAAAGTAGAACCGTCACTTGACCACTTAGGTATTGTGCCAGCTGTGCCAGTACCCGTGACATTATCTACGGGTAATATAGCATCTCTAATAGAACTTACACTAGTTTTCTTTGTTTTCTTTTTTGGGTCTACAGTTTCACTATCTGTTATTACAACTGTATCTGCCAGTGCCGCGGCTTTAAATGGATAACTGTAGATTATTGCCATAATTTATTTATTAAGTTTTAGATTTTTTCTTACTCATATCAATAACAATAGCCTTTGCAGTTGGTTTACCTTTTTTAGCAGGAACTAGTTTACCAGCGGTTTTCATTGCTTTCTTGGTAGGAATAAGTTTTTCGCCTCTTTTCATTGCTTTTTTAGCAGGAATAAGCTTTTCACCTCTTCTCATTGCTTTCATTTCAGGCTTACCATCTAAATAAAGATTTTCAGTTATACCGCCTTGATTTTTAAGAGCACCAGGGCTAGCTACAACGTGAGGTCTTAAAGGAGATTTTCTAACAACAGGAGATATTCTACCTTCATCAACTTGAAGTCCTGAAACCTTACTATTGTTTGCATCTCTATAATTTTGTCCTGAACCAGTATATTGTGGATTTTGATTTGAATTAGCAGCGGCGTTAATAGTCTTAGTGCCTAAATTAGTCATTGATCTATTTGTCTTTCCACCAGGAGTAAAACCATTTCTTTGGCTAGCTCCGTATCTGTTAGTCTTTAAGCTCATTATTTAAAGCCTTTCATGTGCTTCATAATAGAATGTCTACCTCTAGCATCGTGCTTAGCATCTTTCTTTAAAGCATGTGCATGATCAAAGTCATTCTTAGCATTAGCCATCTTTCCATGTGCAGCTTCATATCTTCCATCAAACTTTAATTTCTTCTCGTGAGAGTAATCATCCATCGATGCTTCTTTATCTTGGTATGCGTTCATAGAAGACCCGTGCTTTTTGCCATACATAGAAGGTCCAGCTATATCAGCCATCATATCCATTTGGCCTGCAGCAAATTCTCTACCTATTATAGCAGCTTCTTTGTTTTTACCAGATTGTCCTTTTCCGTACTTTCTTTTTTTAGCTCTTTTAGCTCTTCTTCTTTCTTGACCCTTAGTTGCAGATGCTCCATGCATTGACATTCCATCGGATGTAGCTTTAGTTTCTGCTGGTGTTGCTGATTTAGCAGCTTTTCCAGCTTCTGCAGCGGCTTGTGCAGCTTTACCTGCGCCTTTTTTACCCATCTCTCCTCCAGCTTTTTCTCCTTTTTTCTTACGTTTTTTTAATTTAATTTTAGATCCAAGTTTTTTTAGTGAATCTTTAAACTTTCCTGAAGCTCCGTCTTCTTTATTTTTCATCATGATTTTATTTTTTTTAATATTTTTAAGTAATTACCTTAATATAAGAGATTACACAGTAAACTTAATATTTACATATATAGTGATTAATAAAAAGGTGACAAATGCCCCTTATTCTATAGCTCTAAGGGGTAAATGTCACCCTATTTAGATATATATAAGTAAAGTACTGCAATATCAAATTTTTATTTTGTATTTTTTAGCAAAGTCAGTTTTATATTTCGGGGTTCCCATCGTTTTCACGATTATGTTTTGTATATATGCGAATAATCGATACGATATTGCGGCAGAGTTTTAGGCTTCAGCGTTTCACATTGTTATATATACTAACTAGTACATACTATATACGACGACATGTGGATAATAATAATGTAACTACGAAAGATACAAACTAAACTAATAAATAAATAACATATGACTAATATAATAAATAAACTTACATCACTCGAAATAGTATTACCAATAATCTTTATCACTTATGAATTAATGTTCTTAATATATATAATGTAAGATCATTAGAGATAATGTGATACACTTAACAACTAATAATAATAATTAAATAAATATACACTTATACAAACTAAATACGACACTAACAAGATAATAATAATAACTAAACTAAATAAATAATAACAATATGAAAACTAATAACTTAACAACAAAAAGATTTGTAATAAGAAAATCTTTACTCGGTACAAATACAGTAATAACATTTACTAACAAAAAAGATATAACTTTTACTTATGATCATGATGAGATTTACTCAACATTTCAACAAAAGTTTGAAGAAATGCAATGTTTTCAACAGTACAAATCTTATACAAATAGTAATACTGTTCCAAAATTCTGTAGAGAATTAAGTACTCAGTCTTAAAACTAAAAGTCGAAGTTGATAGTAATACTTTAACGACTATAAATAACACGAACATATTACTCGACACATAACTGAAATGGTTGTAAGTGAGATTCGATTTCTCACTCAGTTACAAACTAATTACGACAATCGTAAGATAATAATAATAACTATGTATAATGAAATAAAAATACTACAAGAGTTTTCAAAGAAAGTCTTTGATATGACTCCAATAACCATCAATCAATTATTGATGATAAAAAAAGAATTTAATAACTATAAAAATAAATAATATGTCTTATAATATAAACTCACCTTCAAACTGGTCATGGTCAAAAGCATTTGACGAAATGGACAAATATGTTCATCAAACAGAAATGACTCAACAATCTATAAATCACGTAATCGGTTATCCCGGTGAAGCTAATGGTGTCTTTATGTCACTAGATAAATCACAACAAGATGATGTTTACGATATACTAAATCAAATACTATGAATAAAGAACAGAAACTATTTATAGCAATATTAATTTGCTCAATACTAATAATAATAACAGATGTCGTTACAAACTAAATACGACAAATAATAGATAATAATAATATGAATATAAAACAACATAAGCAAAAGCTTAACAAAGAATACAATCAAGCGATTGTCGATAAAGTACTAAACTCAATGTGGTCAAAGCTCGGTAACGAACTAGATAATGTAATGATCAGTGAAGGTCCTTACTCTGAAACTAATAATGAAATGTTTGACGATCAAGATTGTTACGCAGGTATTATACTAAATACTATGAAACTACAATGTGATGAATAAGTTTAACTGATGAGAGTTTAATACTCGAAACTACGTAAGTAGTCTTAAACAATAATAACTAACTAAATATGAAAAAAATAATAATAAGTATTGCTGCACTCGGCGCAATGTCATTCACAAGTAATCAATTATATTACTCAACTCAACTAGTCTATGCTATGAATAACATAGAAGATATGAAAGAGTGGATTATACAAGATGTTGAAAACAATAAAATTGATAGTGTATATGCAGAGTTTTACTTTGAAACACTAGATGAAACTCACGGTTTTATTAATGACTTTTTCGAGCACGAATGCAAATAACAAACTAAATACGAACACTAATAGATAATAATAATATAATAAATAAATAAATATGAATAAAAAAACAATAACATCAATCACAGGATTACTAATGATAGTAGTTCTAGCAATGGCAACATCATGCTCAACTACACAATATGCTAATAAAACATACGCTAAAAAGAAGTTTAACGGTAAGATTACTGCTCGTGCTCATCACTACAATGCTTGTCCAGCTTACCAATAAAATATAATTATGACTGAACAGCAAAAAATAGAAGCAATCGCTCAAGATATACAAGATGGTATCTACGGTTGGACACAGAAATGTGGAACAGAGTGGCAGAAGTGGACATACTCATTAATGCAAGCTAAAAAAATATATGAAGGTGATTTAATAATAAGTTTAAGTATAGAAAATGAATAGAGATAGAGAATGGGATTTTATGGAAGAACATAGAGAGCTAATGAAAACAGAAGATGAAAGATCTTTACTAGCAACTTTTGGAATAGTAGTTAGAGAACTAGCTATTAAGTATCCTAATAACCAAGAATTAGGTGCAGAAGTAAGAGAATTAATACAAGATTACAAACTAAATACGAATAGCTAAAGATAATAACAATATGAAAACAATTAAATTTTACCCAAGCGACAGGTCTCTAATGAGATTAGATGGCAAATTACTAAAAGGTTACACTATAGATAGTATACCAGACAATATAAACTCATGGTTTAACTATAAAGGTCTAACATTTGTAACAAGTTAACGGACATGAGTGTGATGTTGTAACTCGATCCAAAAACATACGAGCGTTAACTCGCGATAGCTCATACTTAACCAGTATGGGCTTTTCGTGGTATGAAATGTAACCACAATATTCCACAAGCAAGATTAGATCTTGGCTATAAAGTATGTATCGATTGTAGTACAGTAGAAAAACTCGGCTGTATCGACACTATAAATCATAAAACTGGCAATACTATTCAAGTAATGTCACATGAAGATGCAGAAAAAGCCAATAAGTTAACAAAACGAGCAGGTTTTGGTATACTAAGATCTATGGCTAATGGTTCAAGTCAACGTAAAGCTAATATGATCACTGGATGCTCAACTACTTATGTAGGTAACGACGTTATGTTCGAGCAAATAGGTAAAACTTACATGGATTATTTAGAAGTTGATGAAGAAATTGCCCAGCGCTATCTCGATCGAGCGCTAAACAATGCAGATATATCTGAAAACCAATATAATAAGATAAAAATGCTTTGTAACAGACTAAATACGATCACTATTTGATAATATATTAAACAAATATATGAATAAAATAACAAAACAGCTCGAAAACTTGTACTCTTGGACAAAATTCTATCAAGATCGAGCAGATAAAGAAGCAATTAGAAAATGTCAAACTGAAATCGCGCAGTTGAAACAAGCGTTTAATCAATTGAAATCTAAAAAATGAAAGATACTAATGCAATAGATAAAGCTATTAGACAAAAATGTGAAAAAGAAATATGGTTTATAGTTGATAGTTTCTTAAATGAAATAGAAACTAAATTAAGAGGTGAATATAATAACTCTAGTTTTTACTATTTAAATGCTCCTAATTCAAAAGTTAAATTCACTGTAATGGGTATGGAACAACTTAAAACTGTATTAAACAATATGTTAATAGAAGGTCACATAGAATCTATGTTGAGTATAAAATCACGAGAATTAATCAAAAAACTTGAATTATTATGAAAAATAGAACACTAAACGAAATTAGACAATCAAAAGAGTATCAACAAGCCGTTAAATCAGGAAATAATCTAGATTTAAATGTTGATGTAGCTATAGATGAAATAGTAGATAATCTTAATACTCACATGTTTGATATAATATTTCAAGCAGTAAATGATGAAATGCATAAGTATACTGTGTTTCAAGAACAAACTTATCTAACTGATGAAGGTATGGATATGTTTGAAGAGCAATGGTTCGAGTTTTATCATGAGCATCACGGTGAAATTCTAGGTAAAATAATGAAAACTCTTACAAACTAAATACGAACACTTAAAGATAATACATATATGAATGATATAATAAAACAAACTCTTACAGAAAAGATAGACTCTCTAACTAAGTCTGTGTGGGGTGTTAGCAATGATGAGCTAACAGAAATAGTCTATAAAATAGACAAGCTAAAACAACAATTAAAACTAATAAAATGACAGAAGAAAAACTAGCTTTAGAAACATTAAAAGCACTAGGTGTTAAAGATACATCAAGTCCATCTCAAACAAAAAGAGGTACAACTTGTTTTACTTTACCGACAGGTGATTGTGTGTCTGAGCACAAAACAGGTTATATTAGAAAAAATCTACTAAATAAAAACGGTGGAATATATACTTGTTATCAACTAAATCCACAATACAAGACAATTGAAAAGTCTATAAACTGGAACGGTGAAGAGCGTACTTTTGATAGAAACAACAGAATGTTGATATGGAACAGAGCTGAAAGACTAAAAAGATTAGTTCTTTACACAATAAAAAAAATAAACGAAACTAAATAATATGACAATAACTGAAGAAAAAATGATAAAAATAGCTAAGCAAGCACTTGGTTTAGAAATAACTGATAGCTTTGATACAAGCTGTGACTTATACTGCTACAATGAATCTACTGTAGATGGCTATGACGTATGGGTATTAACTCATAGCTTGAATGATATAAATGTATGTGAAAACGTATATTACTATGAAGGTGACTTAGCATCTGCTGTTATGGAAGAAATTCAATACAACGGCGGTAGCGAAACTCTATTACATATGGATAGCTACTTGTGGGACGACTTATATATGGACGATCAAATGCTTGAATATTTCGGTGAAACTATCGATGATATTATTGAAAACAATGATGAAGAAGGCTATGGTTTAACTAAAGCTGAAATACAAGAATTAAAAGATGAACATGGCTTAGAAGCCGAAGAAATTGAAGAAACTGTTAGTTAGTTAATAGTAGTTTAGTTTCCACGTTAGCTCGTACTTTCCCTTCGGCGTAAGCCCACAGGTGACGGTACGGGCTTTTCGTGGTATGAATAATATAGGAATAATGCAAGCGTTTATGTTACTAGGTGACTTAGACACTAAACAAGAGGACAAGCTAAGCAATAAAGCTATAGCTTATAAAGAAAGAATAGTTTTCTCTACAATGAGAGCTAGTATACCTGGTTGGCAACCGCCAAGTAACTGGAATAGTTTAACTAATAAAGAAAAACTAAAAAGACTTGATAAACTACAATCAGTATAATTACAAACTAAATACGATAACTAACAGATAATATTATTATGATGAACGAAGACGAAATAGAAAGACTAGCTGACTTGTTGTTCGATAGAATAATGGAAAAGCAAGAAGAAGCAGACAGAGAGTATGCTGAACAAATAGTTAAATTAGCTAAAGATGGTTATGTAGTAAATGACATAACTGACAAACTAGAACTCAATGAAGAAGAAAAACTAGTAGGTGAATTAGCTAAAATGCAGACAATTATGATGATTCTCGAAGACAGAGAAGAATATGAAAAAGCTGCAGTAATACAAAAGAAAATTAAAAATATAAACAAGAAATTAAATAATGGATCAGGAAGATATTAAAGCAATGCTAGCGCATAAGTACAATGAAGATAAAGCAGATTATCCTGCGTTTATACAACCAAAACTAGATGGCGTACGCTGTTTATTTACTGCAAAAGGCGCTGTCTCTCGTGCTAACAATCAATTTATGAATGTACAGCATATAGAACAAGCTTTAAAGCCTTTCTTTGCAAAGAATCCTACAGCTATTCTTGACGGCGAATTATACAATCACGGCCTAAAAGATGACTTTGAAAAGATTATATCTCTTGTAAAGAAGAAAAAACCAACAGATGATGACAGGCTTGAAGCAGCTGAACTAGTAGAATATCACATTTATGATGTGGCTAGTATGTCAATAGCTAATTATACTACAAGATTAAATTATATAAATTCAATATCAAACTTTCAATGGAATCATATACTACGTAGAGTTGACACTAAAGTTGCATTAGACTTTGACGATGCTCTTAAAATGCACAATAAAAACCTTAAACTAGGTTATGAAGGCAGTATATACAGATCATTTGAAGGCAAATACAAAGGTACAAGATCATGGGATCTTATGAAGTTTAAAGACTTTCACGATGCAGAAGCTCATATCGTAGGTTACGAAGAAGGTAAAGGCAAGCGCGAAGGTACACTAGGTAAATTCTTTATGCAAGATGATGACGGAAATAAGTTCGGTTGTCCTCCAGGTAAAGGATACAATTACAAAGACTTAGCTAATATGCTAGAAAATATACACGACTACATCGGTCAGTATGCTACATTTACATACTTCGAGCGAACTAAAGCAGGTAGTTACAGACATCCACATTATAAAG
>Ga0257110_1000052_pt1 | contig 63128 bp, 96 predicted proteins | sample LP_taG_7_FD_190184 | JGI IMG/M metagenome (GOLD analysis project Ga0257110, IMG submission 190184) | Marine microbial communities from Northeast Subartic Pacific Ocean, Canada - LP_J_2015_P26_10m | ecosystem: Environmental > Aquatic > Marine > Oceanic | place: Canada: Northeast Subartic Pacific...
AACTCTGGCAGAAACCAGTAAGAACTGGTGACGCTAGAAACTACAGCACCAGTCTTGGTTTATCTGCAACGATCTCCTTCCCACTTGATGGTGGACTACAAGAACGTTGTAAGACAGCAGCAGATACCCAGACTGCATTAATGAATCAACAACTTGCCAATAAGAGATTAGATTTTGAGATAGCTCGTTTGAAGAATTGTGGCGAATTGATGCAGAAGGGAATCAGTTTTCACCCTAGAAGTCCTTACTTTAAAGTGTGTGCAGACGTTGTAGTACAAAATGTCAATACCGTCAAGCAACATCGTCACACTATCCCTTCGGTTTCAGTGCCGACCGTAAGATCTTTATCGCCCGGTTCCTATCCCGTTGCTCCGCCTTCCTCTCAGTCGCAGATAGTACCGGGGGTTTCTTACCCCGTAAGGCAGCAATCTTCTTCACAACCTTCTTCGTTACAGGTTTCACCACTTTTAACAAAAGATCAGCAAGAGGTTTTGCAAGCAGTGCCGAGGTCGTTGCCACCACGGCAATAGATGCAGTAACAGTTATCATACCCGCTGATGGTATGTTCTGGACAATCTGATCAGGTATATTTAAATTTTCAAATACAGGGAGACATTCTTTTCCTACTGTCTCATACCTAGTAATCTTCTTATTACCCTCTAGGATCTTTCCTACAGGGTTTTTTAATTCTTGTGTTCTACTAGGACACTCTGCCAATGCAGCATCAGTTCTAGGAGGTGCTGGAGTTTCTGGCGTCTCTGGTGGTTTTGATTCTGGTGATTTGTATGGTGGTGGAGGTGGAGACTGTGTAGTTACTTCTAATCTACGTGGATCATAATCTATTGGACTATAACTAGGAGTTCCTGCATCACAGAATACTCTAACACCATCCTTATCTTCTTCTTTAAGTGTTTGATTCTCACTACTATCCCTATGAGACTCGACACATCCAGGTATATTAACAATAGGAATACCTACCTGTGAAGTCACGGGTGGGTATATCGGGATTGCCTGTGGAGGATTACTCATCCAATCAGGCATTACATTAATATTTAAATTACGAATATCACCAATACGAATATCATTATTCGGTATATTAATGTTAGGTATGTCCATCAGTCTTTCCAACCACCTTTCAATACCCATTCATCATGGTATTGATTTTTCCAAGAACTACTAATTCCATATGAAGGTTGGATAACCTGTTCAATATATCTTCTATTTTCTTTTGCAAGATTGAGACTCAGAGTTTCTAAACTCTTTACCCTACCATCAACTTGAGATGCCCACCATACGGCACCAGCACCCTGGACAAGTAGGAATGATACAATCGCAAAAGGAACCTTTAAGTCTTTCATTATTAGAATGGAAGTCCACCTCCACCCATGGGAAGAATACCGCCAGTAGCACCGGGGACCTCAGGCATACTAGAATCCATCATGTCAGGAAGGGAATCTGTAATCGCCTCTCCGGCAGCAGCTGCGACTTGAGATTTGATGTTCTCAACAATAGAATCTTTATTGAGATATAGTGCAGTACCACCTCCGACGATACCTGCAGTTCCAACAAAAGAAAGAACTGCTAAAACATTAATTACTTTTTGCATGATTTTATCAGTGTCATTATACTATCTAGTCATCAACAAAGTATCGGTCCAGAACATCAAGACGTTCCTGTTCTTTCGCAATCAGATCAATTTGGTCTTGAATGGCACTCATAATATCTGGATGCTCACCAATACCAACAGGACTTTTAAAATAAACCTCAATGTTAATCTTAGCTCTTTTAATATTTCCAATAGCACTTGCTTTGAGTGCATCGATCATTTCGTTTCTCATTTTAGTCCTCAGTAACGTTACAAGTTAATTCGCAGTTTTCACCTTCAAATTCAGAGTTAGGAATGAATACATCCCCTCCACATACGGCACTCCTACACCATCGTGCCGTGAGCCCTTCTGATTTCTCTGAGTGCTTCAAGGTCCATGTTTTTTGTTCCTCCATCATATGCATGAGCATAACCTTCAGTAATCATTTGTTCGTTGAGGGACACACTGTCGTCCCCAATGTAAAGCCAACCCAGAAGACGCCCGTATTTGCCAGTGCCACCAACAAGTTCAGTCCTAACAGACAACTCATCATCACCAGCCAACGTGCCTTCGAGTTTTTCTTTGAGCCAGTTGGTTGCTTCGATTCCAAGTGCTTTCTCCTCTAGATTTCTCGTCCTTTTCTCTGGCGTATCAACTCCTGCAACTCTAACTCTTTCTTTCTTGTATAAATCAAACCCGAGGTCAATAGTGACATCGATAGTATCGCCATCAAGAACACGATTGATCTCCGTCACTCGGAAGTTGTAACAACTCTTTCTGCTTGGTGGTGTCAGTGCTCCCATGGGATTCTCTCTCATCTATTCCTAGTATGTATATGATAGTATAAACTGCCATAGCCACAACAATGATTACCATAATAATCACTGACCATACAGGATCATTTGGATTATCAAGTGGTCTTAATAATAAATTCATGGGTTCCTCGGGTCAATCCCTAAGTCTTTTAAATATTCTATCCACCAATCTTGGTCTTTGATGTATCTCCAGTTAGGAATAGGTTTCCCTTGCTCCACAACATAGTGTTGATATAAAACATCATCGATAGTCTGTGCGATCTGTAAATTCCTCTTCATCCTCGTCAACGTCTGCATATGCATTGTCCACGTATGGTCCTCGTTTTCTAAAGGGTTCTTTTCCGACATAATTTTTTTCGTCGTTAACAGCAGATACCCATACAGCAAGTTTGAGAATGATAAAGATAATAACAAGTGGTGACAATGACAATATTAGAGCTAGTTTCATATTCCGTCCCCCTTCCAAAACTCTTCCCAATCATATTGTGAGTGTGTAACATCCACCCAACCAGGTTCACAATTGTGTTCTGAATTATCAATTAAGTTTTCAAGAAAGATTTCAGATACCCTACTCTGCAATGATCGATATAAATCCTTAGTGTTCATAGTGTTTCTTAGTGAATGGTTCCCAATGTTGCCAGTCGTACTTATGTACAGCCCACATACCTAACACCGGCACATATACTAAAAACAAGCATAATCCACCGAGTGTTATAGGATTATTTAACAACCACGCTGAAAAATGAATCACAAATTTCCCCCCCAGGCATCCCACCTGTCTTTAAAGTAAAAATTAATTGATACTAAAGTTCCATCCGGTGTCTCTTCATTAGACTCTGACCACTTATGGCAGAATTCATGGATATCTTTTGAAGCATTAACTGCATTTGTTCCATACATTCTAGAAAAAGCACTCATGGAAAAATTATAACGTAATTTAATCCTTTCAGAATTCATTTATTTTAAAACCTTATGTGCTGTACCATGACCATCATACTTATTACTTTCATAATAAAAATTTTCACCTCTATAAAATCCAAAGATTACAGTAAGGAACACGAATGGGATTGGTACCCATATTAAAACGTCTGATAAAATCATCTGAAGAATACCTTTACTTTATACTTAAATCTAACCAATCTGCCAATGGCGGAATGATCCCAAGCAATCTGAGTAGACCCTCAGAAAATAAAGCGAGAACAACCCACCCGACAGAGAAACTGATAATAGAAGCGTTGCGATTATGTCGTCGAATAGCATCATCAATCATCTCCTGACATTGTTCTTTGGTTATGTAATTCTTACTCGACATGAACTACGCCAGTCATACCTGCACTCTGATGGGGACCACAAAAAAAGTTATAGTCTCCTACGTCAGCAAATACAACGTCCTGTGTCTCTCCAGGAGCAAACAACAATGCTTCTCTCGAAAGATCGGGGCGAGCTTCTACAATGATATTATGAGGAGGTAGTGATTCATTCATGAAATGAACTGTGTCACCCGCAGAGATTGTGATCTCATTCGGTGAAAATTCTAGGTTGCCATTAGCACCCATTGTTACATCTACTGCCCACACTGGAGCAGCAAGAAAAAGTGTAGCGATTAGTGCAAAAAGAAATTTCATATTAATTACGCAACTACACTATCTATTATAGTAGTATATTCTTATTGTGGTAGTTTGTTAGTGAGTCCTAACCTTAACAATCGTTAAACACACTACCAATTTCTGATCCCATTGTTGATCCAATTTGACCTCCAAGAAGAGATACCCATCCAGCAGCTAACCACCCAACATAAGGGATACCAATTACAGCAGGAACACCAACACCAGCAGCAATACTAGTTCCCGCCATCGCACCTTGTGACCGTGCTCCAGCGTCCGCCACGATACACTCTATGTCTTTTGCAGACTTTCCCTCGCCACCTAATGTGGCACCTCCTAAATTCCTAGTACCATCCATAGTAAATTGATCTTTACGCCACTCACGGCGACTCTCAGTACCACCTCCAAAGAATCCTTTCTTATTTTTATCTGAGGATAATGATCTTTGAGATTCTAGAATTGCAGGATCGTTTGCTTTATATTCTATACTATAACCTTCTTTACCTGCTTCAATTTTATATGAAGAATAATTACCCCTAGGGAAATTAATAACTGGTGCTTCTGGTACTTTAGTTGCTTTAATGATGTGCCCCAGAACACCGATATGAGCTATAGCAACAACACCACCAACTCCCAATGCAGTCCATTTAAAGAAGTTCATAAGTTTACACGGTAGGTTTTACAGGTGGTTCACTATCCTTTGTAGTGAACTGAATTGGAGCTTGTTCCACACGAATAGTTTGAGCAGGTGCTATCTGTGCTGCCTTCTCAATCAATCTCTCCATCTGTTCTTTGGTGATTCCACCACCATTAGAAGATCCATTACCATTGCCGTTAGCACCTTTCTTTGCTGCTTGAACACCAAAAGTAGCCAAAACCCCAGTAAACACACTGGCAATAAAAGTTGGATCTAGTTTTTGTTCGGGAATACCAAGTACTGGTGGTAATTGAATATACGCCAACGTGAGTATTCCGCCGCTCCAAACAAGGATGCCAAGCCTAACAAAAGTAGACAGAATATCAAGCTGTTCTTCTTTGTCACTTGCTGCCTCCTTCATCTTTCCAAGAATACTTTTCTTTTTCTCGATGGGAGATACTTTCTTCTCTTCCATATGAAGTGCTGGTGTGGGCACCAGTATTTATTGCAAAAAAAAGAGACTATTAAGCCCCTGTTCCTTGATATACTGGTGTCATAAGACCACCGTCTGGTGGTCCGTTGTCATCATCTTCAGTTTCAATCAAAAGTAACATAAAAAAGAACGGTGCTAATAAAAAAATAGTTGTCTGTGCCCATTCCATATTCATCATGATTTTCTGACTGCTGCTCCAATTGGAACTAGCAACAGCAGTGCTGCTACTAAAAAACCCATCAAAAAATACCGGGGATGATTTGGCCTGTGGTTGCGTATGCACCCATAGCGGCTACGACACCAATCATGGCAGCCCATCCATTAATTCTTTCTGCTCTTTCGTTCATTAGTTTTCTCCTTAAATCCTTTTTGTTTGGTTTCTTTGTCTAATACTTCTATATGTGATAGAAGTTGTTTACTTTGGAACCAGATTGCTCTAACCTGTTCATAGTCATCGAGGATGTGTGTCCTACCTGTTTTGGTATGAACCTTATACTTGTGTCGATCATATGGAAGATCTGAAGTTCTTTCAAACCAATCTGGTAAACTCATTTTTCAATTTGTGTTTTGTTAATAATAAAGACCTTCTCACCGTCGTGAGTGAAAACTAATTCATCACCATTGTCCCAACATAACTCTTCGAAAAGGGCATTTAGTTTTTCCATGTCCTCATAGAGTTGGTTGGGGTTAGACATTATTCCATCCGGGCTACTTGTATTGTAGTTATAAGAATTTGATCTGTCAATACAGATTTTCTTCTTGTTCCGTCAGGAGTGTCACATCTGATGTTGCATAAGCTACACAGGTCAATACAAATCCTTCTTCAATTTGATCATCATCAAGAAAGGATTGATCACTTTGGTCCACTGTACCTGATTCAATCTTAGTAGCACATGATGAACATGCACCAGCTCTACAAGAATAAGGAAGATCAATCCCAGCCTCTTCAGCTGCGTCTAAAATGTATTGATCAGATTCAACTTGAATTGTCTCTTCACCATCAGGTGTCTTAAGTATAACGGTGTAGGCCATAGTTATTTTTTATGTTTGACAATATAATTTATATCATTGTAACCAATGATGTACCAATTGTCAAGAAATGTTAGAATCCGAAGACTCCAAAGAAAAATACACTACCACTGACACTATAAGAGATAACAGCAGCAACAAATCCAAGCATAGCAGTCCGTCCATTTAGTTTTTCTGCTTTCTCTGCGTATGTCTCAAAACCATAACGTTGTGCGTCTGTATCAGAAATATACATTTGTGGTTCTGTAGCGAACATGTTTGTGCGCCCACCATCTTCAGTTGTTACAGTCACGATACACTCCGTAATGTTTCTTTACATACTATATAGGAAATATAAAGTTTTGTCAAGTTATCAATCCATGTCTCCACCATAACTGATGCAGGTCTTTTTGTTTTCTGCTGATGACCTACACCACTGTCTCACATAAGAATCTGCATCTGTGGTCATTCTGAGATGAGCGTCGTTATGGACTATCCCTATGAATGTTATCGTTCCCAACATAATAAGACTGATCAGCACCCCTGGATGCGTTAGAGATTTTAGAAATAATTTCATAAAAAAAGGGGATGCCGTCGCACCCCCAGTATAACATCTAGATGTTTATGTGTTTATATGAACAATCAGAAGTTGAACTTAGCGCCCAACTTACCACCAAGACCGAAGTCATCATCGTCGTCAGCCGTCAGGAAGGAGAGCTCACCGTATACTCCGATAGAATCGGTGACAGGGACGCCAACTCCTGCTTTACCAGAGAACTGGGTGTCAGTTTCTTCACCGTCAACAGCGACGATTGCAGGACCAGCCTGGACGTAGTAAGAAGCATCACCTGCTTCTCCTTCAAATCCTACGTGCAGGTCTGTGGTTGCAGCGGTATAGTCATCGCCAACCCAACCAGCATTGGTTTCGATATTGACGTAGGGACCTGCAAGGGCAGCGCCTGCGGACATGGACAGAGCAGCAGTTGCTGCGAATACAGATTTAAACATTTGTTTTACCTTTTTGTCTCGTAGAGTTTAACCTACGGATGGAAAGAGACTCGACGCGTCTCTGTTTGTTTGAACTACATGCCCCCAACCTAAGTTTGCGAGGGTAGGGCACTGTTGAAAAAATCTTGTGAGGAATTATCGTCTCACAAGCTTATTTATTATAATATAAAACTATCAACCCGTCAATCTTGTGTTGGTTGATGTGAGGATTCCACTACTCTTCCAAAATAAGGATCAAAGTTCATTAGTTCCTCAATGGTCATCTGTGCTCCGGCATTGGACCAGAAGTTGAATTGTGCATTGAAGTTATGCTTATGGAAAGCATCAACATGATCAGGATGAATACTGGATCCCAGTTCAATCTTATACAGAAGAAGTGGGATAGAGTAGGTGTTACCAGAGTTGTAGATGAGATCATCAGCTACAGGTCTCGGACGTACACCATTGTCTAGTTTGTACTTGTCCCCTCTTGTATGAAGTCTTAATAACTTCTGAGCGTGATGTCTAGTGATTAGATAACAAGCTGTAGAGAACTCATTCACGAACCTTTTATGGATCTTGATATTGATATCACCAGTACAGATGATAGCGATTTGGACAACGTCCCAATCATAAGGAACTTTACCATAGAAATCTTTCCATGTAAAGTTCCAGAACTTTACTAGATCGAGACTACAATCGTCTTCCATTATAATTGCATAGGGATCATCCGTCTCCTCTACGAAGTGTCGGAGAGCCCTGAGATGTGACGTTACACACCCTACCTCACCAGAAGACATCATATCAGGGTAACGACCCTTCAAAATCTCTCCTAGATCACTTTCACGGCCGTCATAGGCAGAAATACGATGGTAGTTCTTTACCTCCCAGTATTTGAACTGGTCCTCCATGAATTCCCATCTCTCAGGTTGCCCATCCAGATTAATACAATAAATGGGTCCAATGTTCTGGAGTTTATAAACTGACTTATTCTTGTCCATTGATACGTCGTTTGTAATAATCTTGGGATGTAATATATTCTCGGAGTGTTTCGGAATCCATCTTCTGGACTCTACTCCACTCTTCATTATTCTCAGTCATATGGGGGTTGGTAAACCAAGAGTTGGGTGTCCTCTCATGTTCTAGGTGATAGACCATAGAATTCAACCTTCCAACATTATACCCCAGAGTGCCAAACCTGTAAAATCTTTCAACGTCTTCTGGAGCATATGCAATAAAGTTCTCATTCTCCAACCCACCTTCAATATAGACATTACGATTGAAGAACTGACAGAACCCATACTTAGAATCATACTTAGTAGATTTCTTTCTAAGGATAGAAAAATCAAATTCTTCAGTCAAGAATTCAGATACAAGTTCATCATCAGCTATAACACGATACTGGTAATCACCATCACCATATGGGTACACTACATCAGACTCTTTGTCAAGAATAGTGTTATATGCACTTAGATAAGACTCTACAGGGAGAAGGATATCACAATCATAGTTGACCACAATCTCAGTCTCACTCTCCATAATCATGTCATTTAGGATAGACTGACGATGAAATGTTTGTGATTCGGAGAATACAAACTGATGAATGAGACCTTTGATATCACCACAAAATTCAATGATCTGAGGTAGTGCCTCTTCAACAAATATAGAACGGTCATCAACCTCTCTAAGAATGATAGTAGTATCAAAATTTGATAACAAATAACAAACTGAAGTGATAACATTCCTAAGTCTATCGTCTGACTCAATTCTGACAGGGATAATAAAAGTTGCTTTAGTTAAGTCATGTTTCATCTGGGTACTCCCTTGTGTCTTTATTTTTCTCCAAAACGTAATCCAATTCTTCTTTGTTTACTAACCATGGGCCTTCAGGATGTTCAATTCTAGTATCATATTGAACACTAGATGAACTTACACGATTGTCATGTTCCCGATTCGATGTCAAGACATCAGATATAATGTACGGCATTCCATAATTATATCGCATCCTATGGTAGAAGTCAGTATCCATGAGAAGAACCAACCTTTCGTCGAATTTAACAAACTTATCAGTCAAAAATGAGACACAAGATGGACTACCTAATAGGTTCCTACCCTCCAACATCATGTCAGTCCACCTAGGAACCTTCATTCTTGAGTGAGTGCATCCATCTTCAGTATGGGCAAAACCATTGAAACACCAACTAAATCCTTTGTCGAAACAATGAATGATATAGTTTAATGCCCAGGGATCTATGAATAGATCGTCCTGAAACATAATCTTAGTAATCTTACCTTCACACATCTCTATAGCAGAGTTTGTGTTGGAGGGCCCATTACCTCTATTCTTTTCATTCTTGAAGTATTGGATTTTGAAATTATCAGCAAACTCTCCACAAACATTTAATATTTCATCGTTCTGAGAGTGATCAGAGATGCAAACTTCATAGTTCTTGTACTTCTGATTCTTTATACTTTCAAACAATTGATAAAGATACTGAGGGCCTGTGCCTTTCATCTCATATGTGGGAATGGCAATTGAGATGGTAGGACTCATATTTTAGTCCATCTTTTGGGGACAATATCTTCAGTGTTATTAGAAGCCGTATAACCATTAGTACCAAACCATTTCTTAGGTGCAATGACCTTAGGGTCTGGATTATGACTCAACCATGCACCCCACCAAGAGAATGAACTATTAGCAATGATATAGTCATCACAGAGGGTCATCAAACACATATCATAGACATTGTCCTCGGTCTCAGAGACCATAAACCTATCTGGTTGAAAGATGTCTTGACTCTTACACCACTCGATGTCGTCAGTGAAGATGACAACAGGTCTCTTTACATCAAATTTACTCAATGCCTCTTTATAATACTCAAGGCTACAAGGTGGATGATCTTGAGACTTCTCCACATAGTCAGTCCTACGAACATGAAGTGCAATAGGTTCAACGAACTCTTCCATTACTTCCTTACAATTGGCAATCACATCATCTTTGAATGTGAAGTCCTCTCGGATTGAGTCAGCAATTTTATTGAAGTATCGTTCTGTTTGAAAGTAACCATAGAGGCTAGTGTCATCAGGACATTTATCAAAAAGTTCTGGATCAAAGTTAAATTGTTTTTCTTGCAGATACTTATCAGCAACTTTACCCCTGTTCTTTAGGTGAGGCATCGTGAAAACATCAAATAGTTGATGATCATTCCATTCATCCTTAAAATCACTTTCAGGGATAGTGAAATCATATCCTCTATTGTGTGCAATACCTCTAAGGGTTGCGTATTGGAACATCTGATTTCCCAGTCTTCCAATAATACCAAGGTGATTAAAACCAATCATAATAATTTTAAAATGTTGTTGACACGGTTGACATAAGTGTGTTTGTCCTTAATGAACTGCATGGCCTCCCTCATATTAATACTACCACTCTTCTCTGCCTGGACAAGGTTATTGTAGAGAGTTTCTGGAGTACCACCGAAAACTACATAATCACCAAAGGATTCCTTGATAAATGGTGAGTTTGTTCCTGTAACTCTACCATAACTGATGTTTTTTTGAATACGACAGGGGATATAACCACACTGAAGATGCCAGTCACTTCTAAAATCTGGACAGACATAAGAATCACGAATCAATCTACGATTATCCGAGTGTTCGATTGATTGGGTATATAGTTCAATTTGTTTACCATCTTTTTCTGCATAATATGCAAAGTTTTCAAGCCAATAAGGGCCCTGTTCATACATCATCCCCACATAGTTGATATTTTTCTTTGATGGATCAAACTTCTCATAGTTATCCACATCAATTTCATGAGGTAAAAGATCTGTTCCCCATGTTTGATAGAGAGTTCTGGTTGATTCATCCCAGTGACAAAGATCTTCTACTTTCTCAAAATCAACTGTATTACGAATACAGTTACCAAGTTTCAATACGTTCTCATATGGTATACCATTGTCAGTAAAATACTTTGTATCAATATGATGAGTGATATACTTACAATCTTTCCTGAGAGGCATATTAGACTTTTGTGAATCCTCCACAAAGAACACCGTATCAGTATAGTCAAGGTGGTGTGTATATTCATTAGACACCCATTTCACATCATGACCCAAGTGTTCAAAAGTTTTGAAGTATGTGTCATGAATATATCCATGTGTGGACGTGTGGATGGGGTAATGTCCCCAGATAATAATCTTCATAAAACAGTTCCCGCAGGGAGATGATAATGGAATCCAAATGGGGTGATACCCCTAGTTTCTGGTACAGGTTTCTCATGAGCGAACCTGGCAGCAACAGTAACAGGTGCAAACTTACAACCTAATACCTCGTATATATGTTTGTTGTGGACACAGATACATCCGTCTTCTGCGGTATTGTTAGCACCCATATGTTTATAGAAGTCACCCCAGTTCACATCAAAATGAACATAAGCATGTTGTGGTACTTCTAATAGTTTCTTTGACCTGAGGGTAAATCCACCATTACCAACTCTTTGGTGGCCACCCCAAGGGTCAATATATGCCCCATCAGAGTGTTCCCATGGAGCTCCAATGTAGTCATACTCTAGCCATAATGGGTCCCACTTTTCAGGGTTAATAATAAACCCATCAGCCTGGATAGTAATACAGTGAGTTGTATCTACATGTTTCTGTAGATCATAGATCATATAGTGACTATACTCATCAATAGAAGTAATCTTTGGACACTTCTCTACAGTGATACCTGCGTCTTCAAAGTCAGGACGATCCTGATCTGATACAAGTTTAACATCACCAAAACGAATACCCTGTATGCTCTTACGAAAAGCATACAGGGTCTGTTCAAAATTTACACTGGATACACAGATAAGTGTTACATCAGGTAAATCAATCATTGAAGACTCCTTCACTCAATAGTTTAGTGAAAGCCTCAGTCTTCTTTGAATTGTAAACGCTATTAGCCCATGCCATATAGTTACTACCAGCTTTGTAGTGAAAGATAAAAGACTCCTTTATTGTATCATCTTTTTCCAATTTTAGGAAGTCCACGAAGGTTGGTTTAGGAAATCCAGTTTTGTTAGTCTCATTGATAATATCAATGAAGTTATCAGAGAAGTAATCCCAGTAATTATCTCTGGGTGATTGATGGTCAAAAGTATTGTGGTCACTAGCTTGTCTGTTCTTGACATCGATACTCATCTCTTCAAGATTGATGAAGAACTGGGCACAACCATTCACATTAACTTCAATTTCATCACCCCTATCATCAAGGACACCCCATTGTTCAATATTGAGTGTCCTTAGTTGGTTCTGATACTTCTTAAGATAGTGATGACCCTGTCCACCAACGTCAACTCTTTCTCCAAGAACCTCACCACAACCCCAATCCATCTCTTCAGGATTAGGCATGTTGGGAATATCAGCAATAAAGAAACCATTCCAGGGGTAATGTACCCTGTGATCATTCCCCCTATACGCATGAACAATACCAAAGTTATTATTACCCATCATCTCCTTGAAACTGACATCCTTAATGAGGAACATGTCAGAATCAATGTTGATAACAAGGTCATCATGTTTAGTCATGTAGTTAATCCAAGCCCACTGGGTGGGATAAGAACATGCTAGATTGGCATTTGCATATTGGTCACCTGTGAAGTTTACCTCACCATGAGATACCCTCATCGATGGATCCAGGATAACCTTGAGAGATTCAACCCCAAGTGACTCACAGATACTATCAATCTCTGCAGTCCTCTCAACACTATCTACGGCATTGTTGATGACAATGTACTCAAAGTCATCAGTCACATGTTTCTTGATCGTCTCGTACTGAAGATTAATAAAGTCAGGTCTCTTGTCAGACAGAGTGTAAATTTTAATAGTCATCGTGTGCGCTTATAGAATTGTTTGGACTCTTTGAACATCTCATATTCAATCTTACAGTCGGTTCCTGTCATCAAATCACCTTGACGATCCAACCAGTACCACTCATCAACGATAGATTCGTCAGGTCTCCACCAACCATTAGAATTTTTCCAATCGAACCAGTATCTTGGAGCAATAACATCACACTCTTTATTGGTCCAAACAGGCCAGAAAGAAAAAGTGGATGCGGAAATGATTGCGTTCTTTGATGTATTAAGGATAGAGTAGTCAATACCAACAGGACCACCTGGGTACTTGTACCACCCAATACTTCCCTGGTATGGATCCTTCTCCTCCATGATTGCAGAACCAACAACCTCAGCAAAAGGAATGAACTTCCTTGCACTCTCTGCATCATCAGTAACACAGACAAACTTCATGTTTGGATTCTTCTCCAACATGTGTTTTGCTGCATTCTGATAATACTCAGGAGGAAGCCAAGATGCACCAGTGAGATAGTCACCGCCCCGGAACTGGATTACGCAAATATTGTCAGAAGAATACTGAGTAATCTTCTCATCATAGTCCAACCACTTGATGATATCATCACGATACTCCTTGATATATCCCATCTTCTGGAAACATCCTTCAACTTTTGTATTGTCTGAAAGATTGTTCCACAGATTGTCATCAAAGAACATCACTTCCTCTCCACCGAGATGGGGAGGATAACGTTCATCACGTTCTTTGTAGTAGTTTTCAATCCCTTCTGGTAGGGTTTCAGGTGGCCCTCCTTCTGGACCCGAACCACCCACAACTTCCTTACCAAAGTCGAAGTTTGTCATGAAGGCACATGCCTTGAATGGGTTGGACTTCTTTACTCCCCACTCATAACCATTTTTTTCTGCAAGAATTCTAGGAACAACCAGATTCCACAATTGGTTTCCGAGTCCAGAACCACTATAAAGTTCAGATACAATCATTTAATTAAGTCTGCAAATTTGTCTTTATTCTTCAAGATATACTCTGGGTAATCATCAAGGGGGACAGGTTGATAGTTAGTATAATGTCTACCTAACGGATCCTTATTATCCTTGACTCCAGCTACATTCTGTTTGATTTGTTCGGTATTTAGTTCCGAGTGTGCAGCACACTCAATTTTCTTCAATACCCTTTCCTCAACAGAGAGACCTTCACTTCCAACATAGCTCCAGTGCCACCCACCAGGGAAAATTCTGGAGTTCTTTTCTTTCTCCTGTATGCTACGGAGTTCTGACAGGGTATATTTCTCAAGAATAGATCTTCCAAATACTTTTGTACCCATCCATCTTGGTCTATCCCCATAGTCCCAGTCTGGAGTCATACCACGAATTGTACCACTAACTTCCACAAGATTCAAGTATCCCATGCAGTTTTCTTGAGCAAAATGGAAGATAACATTCTGTTCAAAGTATTCTCTTATGTCTTTAATTGCCTCTGGATTAGGAACCTCATCAATATCACTCCAAATAATAATGTCATCTTCAGATGAGTTTTCCAATACTACATCCTTGATCTTATCTTTCTGAAATACATCCCTCTGATATGGATGAAGATCTGAGGAGGTTGTGTCCTCAACAATGTTGTGGATAATCTTATGACTAAACTTAGAGAACCTTTCCTTATTCTCACTATAGAAGAGAGGTTTGTCTATCCCAGAGAAGGTTTTGGTTGCCTCACTGATGATAAAATAATCAACATAAGGATCCAGAACATTCAACCTTATTTCTAGGATATCTAGTTCATTGAAGAATGGAAATACGTCAATTACTTTCATAACTCTTCTTCATTTCATTAAATACTTTTCTGATTCCAGCATCAATAGTGGTCTTGGGGACCCACCAGTTTAAAATATAAGTGTCTGCCTCATTTCTTTTGTCCATCTGAACACTGTCTTTAGCCAGTCCAGAGTTAATCTTTACATCATATCTATCAATTAATCCAAAACAACCCTGAATGATATTAGCAATCTCTCTAACAGTATTAGAGTGGAATGATGTAATGTGAAGTGGATCTTCTGGTTTGAAGTCGGTATAGTTTTCCATAACCGTCTCTAATGCTTCACAACAGTCCTCAGCATATAAGAACTGACGTTCTTCAGTACCATCAGTCATCATTTCAAACTGACCCTCTTCAAATCCTTTACGAATAAAGTCAGTGATCACATGTGCCTTATCCATGTCTTTCTCAATACCATACACATTCCAGAACTTAACAGTTAGTCCTTTCAGTGCTGTAGTGTGAAGTTCACCCATTCTTTTAGCAACACCATATGGTGAGTGACTCATATTGCTCATTTGAGAAGAAGCAAAGATGAATCTCTTATTGAACTTTTTCAATAATTTAAAGGTGTTCGCCATCATACGAGTATTATTGTTGACAAAGTCAAACGTATGTTGATACTTCTTCAAGTAACGTGAACCACCTACATCAAAAGCAAGAAAGAATACAAAATCAGCATACTGAATTGCATTCTCTACCACAGTGTTAGGTGTCACTCTCAAATCATATTGAACACCATTTACAATATCAACATTGCTTACATGATGTCCTTTGTCTTTTAGGTACTCAGATAGATAAGCACCGATCTGACCAGCAGATCCTAGGATTGTAATATTCATACTCCTTTTAACAAAACGTCACCACCGTCGGCGTCACCACATCTCCAGTTATGCTCAAGAACATAGTTGGGAAGAAGTGATTGAATTTCTTCAAGACCTGCACAGTTTTTATACATCTCTTCATCATAATACTCAGTATAGACATAGTCAGTTTTTGAAAGCATCCTTTGAGCACCTTTAAGGACTTCTCTTTCAGCCCCCTGAGTGTCCATCCAAAGAAAATCAATATGATCAATATCATTTTCTTCACAGAAAATATCAACAGAGGTACACTCTGCCTCTACAGTCTCCTCAAATACAGTCTTTGGCCATCGGTTACCATATTTATCACTCCCTAAGTGGGTGACTGGTCGGTGAATTGAACCAGAGTATCTACCAATATTCTCACCACCATCTGGCCAACCAACATCTCTAGACCGATTGAAGGTAATGGTTCCTTTACGATCACACATTGCATAGGGATGGAAAATGTGTCTCTCATCGGTTACAAGTTGGTCATTGTTGCCCCCCATAGCATCGGTTTGGCCAAGATTAGTAAGAGCACGAATGTTGATAGGTTCTGGATCAAAGGTATAGATAGTCAACTCCTTACCAAAAGTGTTCAAGAAAGTCTTAGTGTCCCTACCATCTGCACACCCAACCTCAAAGATGATGACCTTTTCCCTTGATTTCATCAAGTTTTTAATTTGTGTATGTGTAATAGCCATAATAATCCTCAGTTAATTAAATCTTTTTAGATAGTTTCATTCAACGTGTCTAATTGCCATCATAGAGTCATCAAATCTTCCACTAACATCCCTCAAGTCATGGAAGACATAGGTGTACTCTTCAGGGAGAGCCGATTTAAGCATTCCATAAGGATCTTTGCTGTGTCCTTCCAAAGGCCATCCATGTTGAATGTCTTCAATAACATAAAGACCACCCTTTTTAAGTAGTGGTAAGTAAAGTTCCATAGCCTTTATTTGATGATCTGTCCAGTGATTACCATCATCGATGATGATATCAAACTTAGGAAGTTTGTCTACCATTTCCTGTGTATACGCATCACCAAAGTGATATTCCACACCTGGAATCGACCTATTGACCTGTTCAACTACCTCAGGTCTATTATCAATACCGACAACAGTTTTAGCGTTTTTGAAATACTCTCTCCAAAGTCTTAAAGAATATCCTCCACTGATTCCAATCTCTAGGACTGATACTTTCTTATCTCTGTATGGTTCAAATGCTTCTTCATAGAAGTAATCAACATAACAATGTGTAGAGTTTTTATCGGTTCCACCACCAGAAAACTCCAGATTGTTCTGGAGTATAACATCTTTTATTTTCATGAGTTAATTTGTTCTTGAATCCATTTGTATGTTTTACGGATACCCTCTTCAAGGGTTTGACTATAATTCCAATCAAGTTTCTCTCGGATAAGATCATTGTTGGAGTTACGACCACGAACACCCAGAGGAGCATCCAGTTTATACATCTTCTTAACAACCTTACCAGAAATTTTAGCAGTTGTCTCTACTAGTTGATTAATAGTAACCATCTCTTCAGATCCAATATTAACAGGACCCATGAAGTCACTATCCATCAGTCGTCTAGTTGCTTCAATGCATTCATCAACGAACAGGAAGGAACGAGTTTGTAAGCCATCTCCCCACACCTCGATGGCTCCACCAACCTCCGGGAGGTAAGCGACTTTACGGCAGATTGCAGCTGGTGCCTTCTCTCTTCCACCGTCCCAGGTTCCTTCGGGACCAAATATGTTGTGATAGCGAGCAACCCGAACAGGAATCCTATGATTACGGTTGTAAGCAAAGTAAAGTCTTTCGCTAAAGAGTTTTTCCCAACCGTACTCCGAGTCAGGAGCAGCAGGGTACGCAGATTCTTCACGGCAATCGGGGTTATCGGGGTCTAGTTGATTGTGTTCTGGATACATACAGGCTGATCCAGAATAGAAAATCTTAGTTTTATTTGTCTCAGTCTTCTCATTCAACTTACGTTGTTCTTCCAAGACATTCAGATTGATTGTCACTGAGTTGTGCATAATATCTGCATCATTCTCACCAGTGAATACGAAACCAGCACCACCCATATCAGCAGCGAACTGGTAGATCTCATCAAAAGATTCAATTAGTTTATCGGGAACACTATTGTAAAAGTTTCCACGATATCCGCTGAATTGAAGAGCACGGCGAACAAAATCTACTTCACGAAGATCACCAAGGATGAACTCATGAGATTCTGAAGAGGAAAACTCAGGGCGTTTTAGATCGACACCACGGACCCAATACCCCTCATCACGGAGACGTTTGACCATATGACTTCCAATAAAACCACCCGCACCGAGAACCAGTGCGGTTTTTGTATATTCACTCATTTTGATAATTTGTTTGTTACTATTTTATAGGTCTAGATCTCAGATGTCAATTCTCCTAACTCCATCATTATCTTTCTGACAATATTGAGTAATAACTGGAATACTATTCAGTGCATTAATCAAAGCATCAACTCTACTACTATCACCACTAGACTTCTTAGCAGCAGGAGCAGCATGTTTGTGAGAAGCCACTTCTTTCTTCAGTTCAGCAATAGCTGTTTCAAGATCTTGAAGTCTACCTTCAACTTCAACATCATATTTTGACATGGAAGCACCACTAGAGGACTTACCCGCAGTTCCTTTATAAGCCATATGTTCAGTAATAATTATACGACCCTATTTATAAAAAAAGGACGGGGGTCATCCCGTCCTGAAGAGGTCTTGCATGCACGCCACTTGTTCTTTAGAGAAACAAGAAACTCATCAGGTTGTATCCCGACCAGTGCTGTTAGAGTCCATCCGTGACTTAATGAGATCAATCCTTGCTTTTAAATTTACTTCAGAATCTCTTTGAAGATGTCCATAAAACATATTCATATGAGTCTGAACATTACTCCATCCATGATACTTTTTATGAGATCTTACTCTCATATAGTAATCATGGAGTAAAAGTTTGGCATCATATACCGTCATCCACTCATGTATTAGAGTTAAGTTGATGGCATCTTTTTCCATTTAAATTGATGATACAGTGTCTTTTACATAACAAGGTACATCTTCAGGATCTAACCATTTAGTGTACTCAAAATCATCTATTGCAGTTAGAAGTTGCATTTGATTATCAAGGAGATACATATCACTATATCTCTTTGACCAACTATTTGCTTTCTGAATGCGATAGTCTGGCATACCATTTATTTCCAATGTGCCACACTCAACATACCGATATGGAAAACGTTCTAGTAAAACTTTCACACTACCTCCGAAGTTTCAAGATCTTCAGCGATACAATCAATCAGGATATCATAGTCATCAAGTGGATCACCAGAAAACTCAACACCATTGTTCTGATAAAACTTACGGATCTTCTTGTAAAGTTTCGGATTCTTTACATCGAGATAGAAATCACCACCGACAGCAGATCGGAGAGTACTGATATCTTTCTTGAACTTGGAAGTAATAGTCATCTTCTGTATGGATTACTCTGTAATTATAGGGGGTGTACCCATATAGGTCAAGGGGCCAATCAAGGAACTGACCCGATGGGGGTTGTGGGGATCGAACCCACCTTCGGCACGTTATGAGCATGCTGCATTCTCCAGATTGCTAAACCCCCAATAGGACTGCTGGGAGTTGAACCCAGGTCACACCGTTATAAGCAGTGGGCCTTAACCGTTAGGCGACAGTCCCTCAGGATCCTTCGTTGTTCTGTTCTGTGTATATGCGTATGAGTTCATCATCCGCCGGAACCATCACTGCTCTATTTTTTCCATTTGTTATTCCTATTGACTCACCATTCTCAACCTTTGAAATCAGTTCTTCCCAGTTCTCTTGCCAGTGTTCCACTGAATAAAATTTCATAGTTGATTATATGTATAAAGGAATTCTACTTCGGATTATCTAGACTAAGATAAGTTCTATGATGGGAGATACAAGGATCGAACTTGTGACAATCTCGGTGTAAACGAGGTGCTCTACCTCTGAGCTAATCTCCCTAGTAATCTGTCATTAACACACCATCTAGGTGGTCAATCTCATGTTGAACAACACGAGATTCCCATGATTTGAGTTTCCACTTTTTGTACTTACCACTCAAATCTTGAAACTTAATTGATACTTTTGTTGGTCTAGTTAAATCAAAATATGTATCAGGGATACTGAGACAACCTTCTTGGAGGTTACAAGTACCTATAGAGTGCCACTTAATAACAGGATTGATCATTTCTTGAATTGTATTATCCAAGAGTTTAACGACAATCACTCTGATATTTTTGCCAACTTGAGGAGCTGATAGACCCATACCATCAGCATGAATCATAGTTTCTTTCATGTCTTCGATCAACTTTCTAACTTCATTAGTTAAAATGACAGGACAAGATTCTTTTCTTAGTATCTCATCACCGTCTTTTAGTATCTCTAAAATCATTACTCTTCATCTGGATGAGGTGCCCTGTGAGTAACCTCTGACCAATCCTTGTCAAAGATCTCAAGACCCTTGTCAGTTAGTATGTGATCATACATCTTCTTAAAGATTTCAGGAGGCATTGTCACTACCTGAGCTCCATTATAGAATGACCTTACAACTCTTTGAACACTACGAATTGAAGCCGAGAGAACCTGAGTACGGATACCATGAATACGATACAATTCAGAGATCGAACGTACAACTTCAAGACCAGCGATAGACTGATCATCAAGTCTTCCCACAAAAGGTGAGACATATGTGGCTCCAGACTTAGCTGCCAGGATTGCCTGAGCCGCTGAGAATATTAATGTCACATTTACATTAATTTTTTCTTTGGACAGGTAATTGCAGGCCATCAGACCATCTTCAGTACAAGGTACTTTGATAGTAGCCACAGAACCAAAACGATTATGGAGTCTCTGACCTTCCTTCACCATCTCATTAAAATCACCTACAACCTCCATACTAATATCTTTAATACCAATATCTTTGATTGCCTCATATACATCACCAGGAGATCTACCACTCTTCATGATGAGGGTGGGGTTAGTAGTGACTCCATCAATTAAACCAGTATTGTAACACTGACGGATAATATCTGTATCAGCAGTATCCAGGAAGATTTTCATGAATCTTTACTTCTTTAAATTGACTAGTTGATTAATATATATGTTAAGTGGTGGGGGTGTTACCACCCCCAGACCTCTTCACACGGAAGGGAAATTCGGGATTAACCCGAAGCCTCTGACAAGATTTGAACTTGCGACCTGAGCTTTACAAAAGCCCTGCTCTACCACTGAGCTACGGAGGCATACATTACACTTATCCATATACTATATGGGCATCACACCCAGTATACTGACAGTTTGCAATGGAGTAAGACGCAGGTCCTCCGCGAATATCCAAAGAGGGCTGACTCCACCAAGTATTAGTGGCACCTTTGGTTGGAACGTCTCAAGTTCCTAACTCCTCCACCTGGACTCGAACCAGGGACAGGGTGATTAACAGTCACCTGCTCTACCAACTGAGCTATAGAGGATTGAACGACTCGCGAAGGACTTGAACCTTCGACCGACTGCTTAGAAGGCAGTTGCTCTATCCATCTGAGCTAGCGAGTCATATGGTAGTTCCTATCGCCGCTAACCCTGAACTACCAAGGGAGTCACCGCAGTGACCTCTCGATCACCCCTTTACTATAACAGACCCACTCCTGACTGCCAACCCTCTTGGAATGTCTCGGAACCACCGCCAATTGATAGTGGAGGGTTCAGTTGAAGAGTGATTGGTGCACTCTCTGTAGCTATATCATACATCAGTTGATGGATGTTTTCTGGTTCTTTACTCACACTCCAAGAACCACCAACACCATCATCCATGTTGACAACAATATCATCTTCTTCTCGAACACTGTAGAATTTCATATACTCCATTTGTGTTTCTGTCATAATAGGTTCACTAAACCATTCATCATAAGGACATATCATTGATGCTGGATAGGTCATGTTTGCCAATGATAGTGAAAGAAGTTACCTTTTCGATCACACATTGGGTCTTCTTCTACCACACGATATGGTAGCATTCTTTGTCCTTTAAAGTCAGTCCTATCTCCAATGATGCTATATGCTTGTAGGAGTTTAGAAAGACCAAGTTTAGATTTAAATTTATTTACCATATCAGTAGGAGCAACAGGTCTCTGATAATCAAATCCTTGATACTGACCAGGAGCATATACTACATTAGCAACAGTGTTGGGGTAGTGAGGTGATCTAACACGATTAAGAATAGATACTGCCACACAGTACTCATCCATAGTGTTGAGTTTCGCTTCAACAGAGACCGCTCTGGCAAGGTGGTCATAATCGATGGCGCTAAGTGCCAGAATCGTTTCCAAAATCATAATAATCTTTCTTGTAGTACCTGCCTAGGACGTTACTATTGTAGTAGGTGGGGGTCCCATCTGTCAAGCCCTCTGTCAGCACATTATTCAAAAATAACTGACGGGTCTCTTCGTAGTTAACTTTCCCAGGAGTTTTATGTAGGCTTAGTATAGTTCTTCTAAAGGATTCCTTTCCGAACCGCTTAACATCTTCTTTAAGCTCTGGACAACTACCGTAGTATTCTCTCCAGTCACTTTCAGACGTAACTCTCCTTGGTTTGGGATTACTAGTTGTAGGTCTAGGCTTTCTTCGTTGCCAAAAATACTTTCTCCCAATGTACTGTCGTTGGTTCTTGAGATTGGTAATGTTATACACAAAACCGTGAAAGTCCCGAATAAGGCTCCCGTCAAAAGGAACGCCACTATATCTCCAGGGATTGGGGTACTCAGGGTACTCTTGATTTTCTTCCACATGACAAATTTTCATCTACCATATTTAGTGGTTCCTCATGGAACCACCAGTCATCTGTCTTTTTTGCTTTTACTAAGGGAGTAAGAGGTTCAATATCCTCCATTTCCCACCAGATATCTTCAAAGTTTGAATCCTGAGAAGGTGTCTTTTTTGACATCTTGTTTGATTCCTCCAACAACATAACTCTCTACCTCTGTTTCCTGTGGTGCTACTTGGAGTCCTTTAGAAGAGATCCAATGTTGAGTCCATGGTAGTGGATTATTCTTTGCAGGAATATCATATACAGGTTTCATACCAAGTGACTTCAGTCTGCGATTGGCTGTCCACTCAACATACTGTTTCAAGAGAGTATCATTCAGACCAATCATTGATCCATCTTTGAATAGGTAGTCAGCCCATCTTTTCTCCTCGTTTACTGCCCTGTCATACATGGCATAAACCCACTCTTCTTCTTCCTTGGCGATCTGTTTCATCTCGGGATCATCACCCTGTTTCCACTTGTTCAGAATGTTTTGAGTGATGGCGAGATGTTGGTTCTCGTCTCTTGCAATAAGGGAGATAATTTTAGCTGATCCTTCCATAAGTTTGAGTTCACCGAAGGCGAAACTACAAGCAAAAGAAACATAAAAACGAATACCTTCCAGTATGTTGACATTCGCTACTGCTCTATAAAGTTTTCGTTTGACATCAAGACGAGACCAACGTGCAGACGGTGAATCTTTCCAATCTTCCTGCCACATATGACCAGCACCCCATTCATGTGCACTTCTAATGAAGTCGTCATAAGATTCTGTTACACTCGAAGCACGTTCTAGAATACGTGGATCAGTAACAATCGTATCAAAGATCTCTGACGGGTCTGCATATATGTTCTTGATAATATAAGTATAGGAACGACTATGGATCATCTCCATAAATCCCCAAACCTCCATACAGGCTTCCAGTTCAGGTAAGGAACAGTAAGGAATAAATGCCATACCAGGACCACGACCCTGAATAGAATCAAGCATAATCTGATACTTCAGATTAGAAGTATAGATGTGTTTTTGTTCTGGACGCAGTAATTGATAGTCACCACGATCTTTCTGTAGGGAGACCTCCTCGGGTCTCCAGAAGTAACCTAGCTGTTGAGTTGTCAGTTTATCAAAGATAGGATACTTATAAGAATCATATCTTTGGACACCCAATGGTTTACCAAAGAACATTGGTTGTTTCTTTGTATTGACCTGTTCTGTATTGAAGACAGTCATGCCCTCAATCTTTTTCACGTTATTCACTTCTGATGACACTCTAAACTGCACAGGATTCACACTCTCCCTCCTCGGTTTGTTCTAATTCTGTTAACAATGAATCTAATTTAGTTCTGGTATCCTCTTCCTCTACCTCATCAGTCTTGAGGTCATTTGTATTTTGATAGTAAGAGGTCTTCCATCCATACTTATATGTAGTCAATAGATCACTTGCCATTTGTGACACGGGGACCTCATTATCTGGATAATGTTCAGGATTGTACGACCAATTTCCAGATATAGCTTGATCAAAGAACTTCTGCATAACTGCTACAATTTTGATGTAACCTTCATTACTTTCCATCTCCCACAGAAGAGTGTAGTTGTTTTTCAAAGTTCCGAAAGAGGGAACAATTTGTTTAAGAGGACCCTTCTTGGACTTCTTAATGGACAAGTAGTCTCTAGGAGGTTCGATTCCATTGGTTGCATTTGACACAACGGAACTGCTTTCCGATGGCATTTGTGCGGACAGTGTTGAGTGCCTGAGACCGAACTCATTGATAGATGTCCTAAGAGACTTCCAATCATGTTGCAACTCCTGTGATGTAATTTCGTCTACTTCCTGTTTGTATGTATCAATTGGTAGGATACCATCACCATATTTGGTACGTCCAAAGTATTCACAATGCCCTTTCTCCTTAGCTAAGTTATTGGATGACTTTAGTAGATAGTATTGGAAAGACTCAGAGAGTTGATGTACCGCGTCCCAAGCTTCCTGATCACCATACTTAAATCCCAGTTTAGCCAAGTAGTGAGCCAGACCAATGAATCCAATTCCGAGAGAACGTCTTGACTTGGTCGCAATCTCCGCTGCCTTAATTGGGTAATCTTGATAATCAATCAACTCATCCAGAGACCTCACAGAGAGGTCACAGAGGTCCTCCAGTTCCTCATCGGATTTGATCTTACCGACATTGACAGCTGACAAAATACAGAGGGCAATCTCACCACTCAAGTCATCAATATGATTCAGTGGATATGTTGGTAGAGTAATCTCCTGACACAAGTTACTCATATACACTTTATCTTTAAAGGAGGAGTGACTATTACAATGGTCGATGTTCATAATGTAGATACGACCAGTCTCCGCTCTCTCCTTTAGTAAATCAAGGAAGAGTTTCTGTGCCCCGATAGTTTTCTTTGGAGTAAGCTCATCTGATTCATAACGTACATAGAGATCGTCAAATGTATCAGTACCAAAAGCATCATACAGACCTGGTACGTCGTGCGGTGAGAATAAGCTAATCTCTCCATCTGCAATGAAACGTTCGTAGAAAATCTTTGATAGTTGGATTGAGTAGTCAAGTTTCCTCACTCGATTGTCTTCTGTACCCTTATTGTTCTTAAGAACTAGGATGTCTTCTATTTCTTGGTGCCAGATTGGGAAGTGAACGGTTGCTGATCCTCCTCGGATTCCGTTTTGCGTACAGCATCGTACAGTTGATTCAAACTTTTTAAGGAAAGGAACAACGCCAGTGTGTTGAACTTCTCCACCTCGGATTTTACTGTTGATACCACGGATCCTCCCTGCGTTGATACCAATTCCAGCCCTTTGTGCAACATAACGACCGATGGCCATATCAGAACTAAAAATACTATCCAGGGTGTCATCAACATCAATGAGAACGCAACTCGCAAACTGCCGGAGAGGCGTTCTGACCCCTGCCATGATTGGTGTTGGGATGTTGAGTCGGTGTTTGCTGATTGCATCATAGTATCTCTTTACATAACTCAGACGTGTTTCTTTAGGATACTCCTGAAATATAGTCAAAGCGATCATCATATACATGAATTGCGGAGTTTCGTATACTTTTCCCGAACTTCTATCTTGCACTAAGTATTTATCCACAACCTGTCTCAAACCAGCATATGTGAACAAAAAATCACGATCATGATTGACCCAATGACCAATCTTTTTAATTTCTTCTTCTGAATACTTTGTGAAGATCTCTTTATCATATACACCAGAGTAACATTTCTCAGTAATATGGTCGATAAGATCAGGCATATCCCTTATAAGCCCATACATCTGTTTCCTTAATGAGAACAGAAGGAGTCTAGCTGCAACAAACTGATAGTTAGGATGTTCTAGATCAATCAAATCACTAGCACTCTTAATCAAGATCTCCTGAATCTCATCAGTAGTAATGCCATCATAAAACTGGATACCTGATTGCATTTCTACCTGACTAGCAGAGACATTTGCAAGATCAACACATGCTTCCTCAACCATCAAATGCATCTTGTCAAGATCCAGAGATTCAATTCTTCCATCTCTCTTCTTTACCTTTGTGCCGTTACTCATATCTTTTTCCAAGTAGTAAATTTAAGTTTTGCTTTTAATCCAGAATATACATTTGATTCTACTAGTTCTGGAACTTTATGTCCAGCGAGAACCATATCATTTAGGTCTTTTTCTCTTACGTTCGGTGGCCAGATAACGACCTTTCCTCCACGTTCAATGACTCGTCCAATGCGGCTAACAATCTCTTTATTGCGGGGTTCATTATCATAAACATAAACGATATCGCTTCCCTCAAGATCACGAATTTCACCGTCACTACCACACATAGCCACACTATTAGGGAGGAAAGTGCTGTCAAAGGGTCCTTCGACGATATAGACGGGAAATTCTTTATTAACTCTATCAAGCCCATAGACTTTTGGCGCATCTTCATCGAACATTATGGTTAAGTATTTAACAGGATTACGATCTAGGGCTCTTCCCTGTATCCCTATCAACACACCATTTTTTATCAAGGGTATGACAATCCTAGGATCCTCATGCTTACTATCACTACCGGTAAACTTATTAAAGTCTTCGCAGAAATAAAAGTCACCAGAAAAGATTGCTCTTTCTTCTAAGTATTTCTTAGTCCTAGGTACATCAAAAGCTTTTGGCAAGTCCATCCTCACCTTCTTCTCAAACTTAGGTTTGGAAGTGTCTAGCGTTTTGAATACACCCTCAGGAGTTTCGGTCACAAAGTTCTTACCGGTGTGACCCTCTTTGAATTTCTCAAAGGTATATTGCTTATGTGTTTCACAATCAACCTCTTTGAGGAAGTTGTTAAACGACAAACTGACGCCGCAGTTGTGGCACTTATAATTTGTATTATTCTTGACTCTATACAGGTAACCACGAGCCTTATTCTTATGCTTCTGGGAGTCGCCACAAATGGGACACCGGAAGTTATAAAGATATGGTTTTACCTTTTTGAATTTAAAGAGTCTAGAAGAAATCAAATTGATGTATTTTACATCAATAAAATCCATTAACCATCAATCGCGCTTCTCTGTATTGTAGAGGGTTCAGTGACAGGTGTCAATAGTCTACTAACAAGTCCATTATTATTAATGAAAAATGTCAGGACAGCAAAACCACCGACAGCCATCCATACCCTCTTCTCTAATTGACGTATTCTTTGCAATACGAGGTCATGATCCCTGTCCATTTTATCACGGAGTTTGTCAATTTTAGCAAACAATACTGTGTCGATTTCTTCTTGTTTTGATATTCGTTCTTCATGAACAGCAAGCATTCTGCTAACTGTTATATTTACCTCAGATAATTTTTGAATTGCAGCATCAATCCTAAGCACAATAGGTTTAAGATCTTCTATTTTTTGTTGCAGGACTGCTATCTTAACTTCATTTTCTTCCATCTGTAGGGCTCCAAGTTTTCCTTAAACCCTTTTGATAAATGTACCTTTTCCTAGGCTTTCTTACTGGTGGATCATCACCAGCCTCTACTGTCCCTGCAATCTTTCCTTGACCAACGTTATTTGTTGGCACCACCCCCTCTTCATTGAGGTCTCTAATGATCTCTATAATTCTATTGAGTTTTTGATCATCCATCTGCGACTTTCCTTAACTCTTTTAAACAGTTGTCATCCAATGGAATATCATGAATATAGGTATGAGGATACTCTGGTAATCTATCTAGAAAAACAATAAATGTCTTAACAGATGACCAGAGATTATCTTCTATCTTGTAGAAGAACATGGGAGTGGCAGCATCTCCAAAGATATTATACAAGATGATGAAGTGATTGATTAACAGGTGAGTTTTTAATTCACCTGTATTCCTATATCGTTTCAGCAATCTTTTAATATATCTGAAATGATTTAAGTCCTTCTCAAAATCTTCTTTAGTCACCGCCTGAGGGTTCTCATAATTTTTAATAGCAAAGAGAAGAAAGTTCTCCTCGTTCAATTCAGAAAATAACATCTACACTATTAACCATTTCAAATATTTAGATGTTATGCAGCAATAGTCAATGTGCCAGCGGCAGTGCCGATAGCAGTAGAACTTGTAATCTCTGAGTTAGTTGTTGTACCAGTATCCTTAATTGTTGAACCACCGTTTTGTGCAAGTGGGTTAGCAATAACATTAAGTACATCATTAGCATTTATATCAGCTGATCCCCCAGCTAATGTTTTACCAAATATCAATTCATTAGTACCTGATCCACTAACATAAAGACAAGTTTGATGTCTTGATGCGTTTGTTGTGTTATTAACAATGAAATGTGGTGTTCCAGTTACAGTTACTGCTTCATTCCATCTTACACGCATAGAGATTGTACCACCAGCACCTTTACTAAAGGCGGTTGTCATAAATTCAATCTCAGTGATTGTAGCATTTTGTAGTCTATCAGCAAGCTCACCAATACAACATAAAACTTCAGGTTGTGCATCTACATTACCATTACCACTCATTGTGGATCCACCTTCAACAACCCAGCCACTGTTATTAGCATATACTTCTTTTTTCTCAGAGTCAGTAAGCCACTTTGGTTTTGACTCATCAGTTATTCCCCATAAAGGCATGATTCTTTCCTTTAAATTCTTTTATAGAAATATTTATAATAGAGGAGACCTTGTAGGTTGGTCTCCTTTGATTATGTTTCTTCGCGATTATTGATTGCTTTAGTCACAACTTCTAAGAGTTGATCGTCCATATCAGTCTTGGTCAACTTAACTGCCTTAGAAAGAATAACAAGACAGATCTCAACCATTTTCTCACCGAGTTCTTCATTCTCTGGAATATTGTTGATAGCATCTTTAATAATCTTTGATGCTAGTGGAAGTAAAAAGGATAGCATAGTAATAATTCATAACTACACTATATATAAATTCTTATTTATTTTTAGCCTCTTTGAAAAATTCAGAGAAGTTTTTTCTGTTTGTCTCATCAATTTTATTCACAAAAGCTTTAGAGGCATCAACCATTTGATCAATTGATGGTCCATCACCTTTATTATTTGACAGAGATACTTTCATCACAGGATAAACAGAGGAGAAAGTATTATATCTATTCTGTCCTGTCTCAGCTGCGGTCTGAAAGTCCTGACTTAGAAGATCATCATCACCCTTAAACAATCTCTTGTCAAATCCAGCGTTGGGACCGGCGGAATTTGCCGCATTTGTATATCCGTCGGCACCTACTTTCATCATGACTTAGATTTGCCCATGAACTGTTTGAAGGTCTTACGATGACTCTTGGATGAACCAATCTGACCCTTCAGGGTGTTGTAATCATTAGCGTCATAGGACTCTCCTACTGAGGAGGATCCACCATTATCACCCCCATTCCCATTGGAACCATTTCCATTGGAACCGTTTCCATTCCCATTGGAACCGTTTCCATTCTTATTCTCATCATCATCCACAGAATGGCCATTCTCCTTACGGAGATATCCGGCACGACCAACCATTTTAAACCCTTTGGGGATGGGTTTACATTTTTCGTCAGTGTAACAATAATACTGTCCGGTTGGACAACGACCATTCTTTTCTTCCTTTAGTTTACCACTACGAGGATCGATTTCTCGACCCATTTGATCAAAGGCACGTTTAGGAAGCATCTTCTTCAGTTGTTTTTCATATGTTGCTTTTCTCTCATCCTTCTTTCTCTGTTCCTCACCACCATAATATGCCTCAGACTTAACCTTATCAGGTAGTTCTTTATGTTTCGTTTTAGCAAACTTCTTCACGTCGGACTTGGACATGGAGGTTGCAGCTTGAGAAACCTCAGAAGAGGGACTTTCCATTTCCCCTTTCTGAGCCGCTCTAACCATCCCGAAAAATCTTTGTTGGGATTTTGATTTTGATGTCATGTCACTTCTTCTTGGTATCGATGATAGCACCCTGTCCATGTTTGGCACGAATACTTGCCTTCACTTTCTCAAGTGCAGACATACCATCATAGGGTTTCTTCTTTCCACCACCCATAGCAACATTTTTAGTAGCACTATTGTAACGGTTGTTGCCGTCAACACCACCACGTTCCATACGACGATCCTTCAATGAATCTTCGGTCTCTTCACCCATTGCTTTCGCGGGTGCTTCGGACGTTTTTACTTTGTTCAACCCCTGCTGCCTTTTCTGAGCAATCATTTTATCCAACATTGCTTTCTTTTTTTGCAATTGAATTTCCTGAGGACTCATTGATGCATCTTCATCCATATGATCAGCAGACTTGTAACGTTTGTCACCTGCCTTCATCTTTTGATAAGCAACAGTGTTTGCTTTCTTGTCAGCATTCGTGACAACCATACGGGTGTCTTTTTTCTCTGGTGGAGTTCCACCATAGACTGCTTCATCAATCTCAATCATCTCAAGGATTTGACCTCCCAATTCCCCAATAGCTTCTGTCATTCCCATAGGGGGATTGATAATAACTTTATTTTTTATCTTTTTCTCAGAGATTTTCTCCCCAGATTTAGTATCGGTCCTTCTTTTTGGTGAAGCATCTCCACCAGCATACTCAGAGAGATCAGTTCTCCAAGAGATATGCTCATTAACATCACCATCGGTATCTTTCTTATGAAGATTCTTGTAGAGATGTTTATGGAGTGGTTTTGCCTTATTAATGATATTATCCTTAGTCTTATAATTATCTTCCTCCTTCATAGAACATTCTTTTTCCTTACCATGAACAGGACAGTCTTCACCCTTGTGGGAGTGATTACATTCTTTTTTCTTATCTAATACTTCTTTTTCTTCACCCATGAAACCAAGCTTCTGTCTCAGTGCAGTTCTCTCAGTACCACTAAGTTGATTCTTTGCAACATAATCATTAAAAGCCTTGGGTAGGGGTACACCATCTCTACGAGATTGATATCTAATAGCTTTAACGTGGGATCCAACATCAGCTCCACCATCTTGATCTCCATCCCCCATGTCTTCTTGGAGGTTTTGAAGGTAGATGGCACTCAATTCTCTGAGTTCAATATCCATGAGACTGTTTTACTACTTTTTCCTGTACTTATTTATGAATTGTTTGCCATAATCATATCCAGGAGTCTTATCTTGTACGTTCTTTAAGTAACCATCAGTTCCAATAAGAGTATTTGGATGTTTATCATCCCTCTTTTTCCTATTCATTTTAACCTCAGTATACTCATTTAGGTCACTAATCCAGGACTTGAACATTACATTGTCCTCTGTTACACAGATTAGATAGTTAGTTCCTCTACGAATAACCTTGCCAATGAGTCCAGTATTAAGGCTCTCAACTAACTGATTGACCTTAAACAAACCACCATTGATGTAGTTTTCTCTAAGATTTTTCCAGTCAAATTTAGGTGCGATCTCCCAAAGTGACCATCCTTCTTTGACTGACATCCTTTTTCTAAGGGTCGCCATCATCATTTTGGTAGTCTTATCATCAATTGTATCAGGAACTCCACTACGATATGTCTCAAAATCGTCATCAAGGGCCGCTTTTCTCATCTTCGACGCAGACATTCCCTCAGTCCCTTCTGCATCTGGGTCTCTATCACCAGCCGATACAGTCGCCACGTCAGAAAAATCATAGAGTTTTCCGTTGTAGTCACTAGAGAGTTTGGTGAATTCCTGAACCCGGTCACCACCAACCACAATTTTAACACTTGAATGTCCATCTGAATATGCCTGTTTCAAAACGTCAAAAATAGTCTTTGAGTTGGGATCATTGACTATATTCTCAGCATAATCTGGGAAAGACTGTCTCATGACATCAACTTTCTCGTCTGGATCAAGAGGATTTTTCTTAGGATCTACTGATCTAGAGGGATATATCTTTAAAGATCCTTTACCTGCTGCTTTTTTAGCAGCGTCTAATAACTTTTTATGTCCAATTGTTGGGGGATTGAATCTACCAAAGGTGACTGTGAGAGGTCCAAGATCATCTTTAGCTGAACCATCTGATCTAGTAGGCACTGGCATTCTTCTTGGTTTTCCATCGCCAAATGTTCCAAATTCTCCTTTTGATCGTTGATCATTAATCTTTGGTTCTTGGGTGGATTGAGTCTTTGATGATGGATTTTCCTGGGATGGTTCCTTCTTGGTGAGCATTTGAAGGGTTCCCTTCTTGGTCACAGCTACTCTGGCACCCTCTTTATCATACCAATTACCGTGACCATCTCCTGTCAGACCCTTACTTTGGGCTTGATCAGAGATGGTAGAAGTTCTAGCTTCTCTTAAAAAGTTGAAAAAACTCTTCATCAGTTATTGTATCCCATGAGATTATTTAGATGATCAGGCGTATAGGACATCCTCCAGAGCATTTGTTGATGACTCTTGATCTCGGGGAAGAACATAGTTCATGACTAGAAGTTCTTCCTTTTTATTCTTGTTTTCCTTACGATGAGCTAGACTATAACGAAACTCAAAAGTTTCCATATGAAATTCATCGAACTGTTCCCTTAACCAGGGGTGTTCATTATAGGTGATCATCCAGTTGTGAGAGGTGTTTTTACACGCTTTGACGAAATCTTCGTGAGAGAAACCAGTGTGCATCTCCTTATTCTTACCATACAACATGTCTTTGATGAGGTATGGAGGGTCAAGGAACACAAACACGTCCTCACCTGGGGCTTCCATCAGGTCACGATAGTCCTGATTAGTAATCCTCCAGGGTTGAATGATCTCACTGATATTAGCAAGTTTCTTGATCTTACTCTGTGAGAAGATGGTATTCTTATAGGAGTCACGGATGAAAGCATTCTTGTTCTGTTCGGTAAAACCACCAAAACTAGAACGATTCAGGACATAGAATGCAGTGGCAAGTTCAAAGTCATCATCAGAAGTGTTGATGAGATCTCTCATATCAGCATAGAGAGCTCGGTGTTTAGCCTCCAGTTCCTCTACACCATCAGCACGACAAGCTTCATCCTTGAGTTCAAGGAGTCGGTTGATGAGGGAGTCAGGATTCTTCTGTAGTTGTGTCCAGAAAGCAAACAGATTATAGTACAAATCATTAACCCAGACAGGAACCCCTGGATACATGACAGAGAAAGTAAGAGCACAAGACCCACCACCAAGGAAACCTTCACGGTATTCCTTAATGTTCTCAGGTAACATATTCCTACGAAACAGATAGTAAATGATCCGTGACTTACCACCGGGATACCGGAGGACAGTAGGATACTTACGACGTTCAACGATCTTAGCCATGTGGACTCATTCCTATAATTCAATATTAGCATGAAAAGACCACCCAGTCAAGACGGATGGTCCAGTTTGTCAAGTGTCAGGATAGTTTAACGTATGGTCCTGATACCCCTGTGACAGTAGAGGAAGCGTATCTATACATATCTTCCATCAACATATTTTTCTTTTTATCATCATTGATGCCATTGATGATCTCAAACAATTTTACTGTAAGATACTTCGATTGTCTATAATTTGTGTCCCCTTGTAACCACCTCATCTCAGCTTCAGCTTCTTGATTTGCGTTGACAAGTCCGAGACTTTTTGATGTTTTAGCCACCCACTCAGCCATCTTTTCATCTCCCTGAACGGCAATTCTCCTAGAAGTTGGGTTGTCTGGGAGTTGATCAAATCCATGAGATTTCAGAAGGTTACTCATTGCCCCATGTCCGACCTTTCCATGTCTAGCCGAACCACCAAGAACCTCACCAGAGAAACCACCAGAACTAGTAAATGTTCTAAAGTTGACTTTGATTTCCTGTGGTCCTTTCTTCATGATGAGATAACCACTAGTTGAAGTCATAGGTGACTCCATCTTCTCATACTTAAAATCAACAGTAGATTTATCAGTAGGGAAGTTTATATCTGCTAAGTTTGATCCCCTCTCCATCTTCTTGAGTGAAACTCCAATGAACTTTTTTTCCTTCAGGAGTTCAAACATTCTAGCATTCAAAGTTTCCCATGTTGTGATACCATCCAGTTCCTCCTGCAATTGTTGAGCAGTGAATCCACTCTTAGCAATGTAAATATCAGCTGGTGACCACTTATTCAGGTCACCATACCAACCCTGAGCTTTCTTTACCTTTGAGAAAGCCTTACTAACCTTCTCAACCATGTCACCACCACGGAGATACTTATAACCTCGACCATATGGTGTTTTGAGTTTAAGTGCTCCCATGATGGATGACTTCTTCCAATCAGGATCCATCGACTCAATCTCTTCAAAGGAGGCACCTGTAGTAACACACTTGTCGTATGCCTTCTTCAATTTTGCTGAGTCAATGACACTATCAACAGCAACTCCAGCATTATCAATAACGTACTGAGCGTAAACTGCTTGACCAGATTCAGCGATAGCTGTCTTCTTAGAAGCTGAATAACCACCACCAACAGGTGGTTTTACATTGATTCTAATTTTCTTATTCGTATTTTTAATCAGAACATCAATCTGAGTGTCCTTATTGTCAGTACTTACAATATAATTAGAGTTCTCAAGGTTCTTCTTGAGATTAGCCGTAGCTCTCTGTCTTTGAACTTGTGGAACTACTACCCTAAACGTGGCTATAATTCTGGATCTACCAGAGGCAGCCATTGTAGTTGAGAAATCAGAGTAGTAGTTATAATCATCATTTCCCATTGCATCAACAACCGCCAACATGGCTTTCTTTGCTTCGGGGGCGATTACACTCATTTTTGCAATTCCTCTAAGTACTCTAATGATACCAAATTACTTTTATAATCTGGTCCGAAATATTCTTTCACTTTAATCGGTACACCCATAACAGTAGGCCACCCACTCTCGACATGAGTGTAGACGGTCTTAGTATCCTCGTTCACAAAGTGAGGCCAAGGATACTTATACATCAATTTTCCCAAGTATCAACAACCTCGATGATACGTTCAATTTCAGATTCCGTAAACCCCTGGAGCTCCAGTTCTTCTTTCTTCATCTTTGTCATGGAGTCCATGGCCATACGACGCTTGAACTGTTTGTCAGCTTCCTTGGTGTCACCCTTTGACTGAGCCATCATGTCCTTATCATAGGCTTTATTCTTTTGAGAATCAACCTTTGCCTTATTCATAACCATATAACCCTCCTTCTTGAACTGAGGATGGTCATCAAGTTTCATACCACGTTTCTTCTCAAGACGTGCTTTCTGTTCTGCAGAATCATTACCTCTAATGTTTTTCTTATCAGAAAGAGCTTTCTTCATTGGTTCTTTCTTATTTCCATCCTTATCAAAGTCAAGGTAATCTGGTTTAGCACCTTCACTCATTCTCTTGGCCACGTTGACAGCCCCGCGGGCTACCTTCATAGCTCCTTTCTTGAGCATTGACTTGATACCACTCTTGGCCTTATCCTTCATCTCAGAACCTTTTCTCTGAGCCTGAGCTGACATGTTTTTAGTTGTCTGACCGGCTCTTCTGGCCTGCATCTTAGCATTGGCCTTAGCGTCTCTATATGCCCCATATGCTTTGACTGCACCTTTAGAGGCTTTCGACTTGACCGTACCAATGGCTGACTTCAGACCTCTCTCCAGTCTATCTGTCTTTTTGGCTTTAGTACCAGCGGTATCGTGACCGTAAGTTACTTTAGCTTCTGAAATAACTGTGGTGAAGATTGCCTCACACTCTTCTACTGTATAACCTTCGTCCAGAAGTTCACCAAGTGCTTCTTCACAAAGATCCTCAATTTCTTCATCATTGATCCCAGAGAGGTCCATTTCAGCGATCTCGTCTCTTTTCGCTGTTAGTTCTTCTCTAGCTTCGGTACTATGGACAGCGCTGTACGCTTCCATAAAATTACGCATAGATGCAGACATCTTCTTTACAATTACTATTTCCTGTCTTTATTTATAGAGTCAAGGTATTCTCTTTCACTTTGGTACAGAGAAGAGGGATTAAGATAAATCTTAACTCCATTCTCTATTTCTGGTATCAACCACTCATGAACTGGAAGACATTGTTCCCAGTTTACAGGTTGAATACAGTTCATAACAACTACAGCCCAAAAAGCGTTCAAGTAGTTAATCAGTGTCGTCATCATTAAAAAAAGAACCAAATTGACCTTTACTGCCAAGTTCTCTACTATCAATCATATCCATAATTTCATCAAACTTTTTAGTTTGCTCCATACTCATTAGAATATCTGACAGTTGTTTGACTACCAGTGGTTTCTCATTTACCGCGGCAGATTTAATTGCAGAACGGATATAAGATTCTGCTTCAAGAAGATTGTCTAATGTATTTTTAGAAAGTGTCATTAGTTTGTTGATTCCTCATCTTTTTTATTGAAACCGAATGGTCCTTCTTTATCATCTAGTGCAAATTTAAGTGCTAAACCACCCACTGCTTCCATCACTTTGAGAACTTGTTCGGGTTTAGCACCTTCACCTAGTTCTTTAGCAACATACCAATACTTAGGCCAGAAAGTTTCTCCTGCTTTTTGATAATCTTCTAGTGTTAAAATTTTCATTTACCTACTCCATAATCAGGTGCTTCTTTTTCAAGTTCAGAGATTGCTTTAAAGGCTACTTCCAATTCTTTCTCAATTTGTTCATCTAAATTACTGATAACATTACGAAGATCAATAACTCGTTGAGGGCAACAGGTTGAATCATATGTATAGTCTTTTGTATCTCGGAAGAGTGATTCTCTCACTGCTGCTGCAGCTCTAACATCCATTTCAATCTGAATCATACATCTCCTTGTTTACGGTTTTCAGAGTAGTGAACATCAAACGATCCACCAGGGTATCGTTTCTCAAGTTTCTCTACATTCATTTCAATGATCTCATCAATGGTTGTATCTAGTCCCATACAGGCTTGAGCCACATACCACATAATATCACCAAGTTCTCGTTTCAGATGAAACAAGTTTTCTTCATTGACAGGTTTACCTTGAAATACAATCTTCTTGACAATCTCAGTAAACTCACCTGCCTCTGCGGACATACCTACAGCAGCAGTAAGCAGTCGCTCGGAAGGAAATCCCCGACCTTCAAGTTCCTGGATACGATATACAAAAGCTTCGTGACTTTTACTTTGTTCCGAGGTAACGCCATTTACAAATTCAAGGTATCGTTGTGTATCTACAGTCATAAGTCTAAAGGTTGTTGTTGATTTTCAGGGAGTTGTTTTGTATATTCAATTTCTTTCCAAGAACCACCCACTCCTCCATCCATATTAACTATAATATCTCGGGTAGGAAGTTGTTTACCAGAACTGACATCAATCATATCACCAGGAAGAGGATTAAACGTATAACAATGTCCCTCCCATCTATTGTTTCTCATATTAAGAAGATTGACGGCATCCTTTTGACTGCCACAATCGGCAATCTTTTCACCTCTGGGATTAAACACTGAATAGTAACCGTTCAAAACTTAAATCCCTCAAATGATTTCTTTGGTTTCTCCTCTGGATCATACTCCTCTTCCCTGGTATTGTCAAGGATGTCATCTTGAGCAGACTGTTCACAATCATACAATCTCATCTTTGCTCTATCAATACCAATCACGAATCTCTTGTATATGTTGATATCATTATACCTATTCTTCAATTGTTTTACTAGTATCTGTCCCAGTTCTTCGAGCTCTTCAGTAGAAATAAGGGCAAACATAAGATCAGCAGTAGCAGGGAGACCAAAGGACTCACTTGTATCAGTAAGCTCAACATCAGAGCTACCATAACCAGAACGAGTGGTCTGCGTGGCAGAAACGATAGGGACGTTTGTTTCAACAGCCAGTCCTCTAAGTTCTTCAGCAATAGCTTTGACAGTTGTATATGAATTGACATTGCCACCAGCGCGATATCGCGAGGAAGCACATATATTAAGGTAATCAATGAAAATAATATCAGGTCTAAATGATTTCTTAAGTGCAAGTTCATTAAGAAGTGATTTAAAATGTCCACTATGTGCCGATGCTGTAGGATATTCTTTAATAATCAGGGTTCCTTGTGTTTTCTTAGATAGGTTTGTCACCTTAGATTCAAACATCGACTTGGGTAGATCAGAGATCTCCTGAATATTAATGTTCAAAAGATTAGCATCAATTCTTTCTGCAATGCGTTCCTCAGCCATCTCAAGCGTGATGTATAATACATTCTTGTTTTGGAGTAACACACTACTTGCGACATGACACATAAACAAAGATTTACCAACACCAGTGCCAGCAAGAGCAATATTGAGTGTTTTATTTGGAAGACCGCCCGACGTAATCTTGTTGAAGTATTCCAAGTCGAATGGAATTCTTTCTTCCTTGGTGTTGTATAAGTCATATCTCTCAGCATAATCTAGGAGGTAGTCATGCCCAACATGATTATCAAAACTGACAGCAAGAGCATCAGACAGAATAGAAGGTATGGCGTCGGGTTGTTTTTTATCATTCTGTCCATCAGCAATGCCAATAGATTCAATGAGTGCAAGGTAGATTGCTCTGTCGCGACACCACTTCTCAGTTGTATCAACTAACCAATCAAACTCAACTGGTTGACCATCAAGGTGATCAACTAAGTGGTGTATATGTTTATATACATCTTCATTTATATCCTTTCTTTTCTCAACTTCAATATATAGAACTTCTTTTGTGGGCATTTCATTGTATTCTTCCACAAAACTTGCAATCTCTTGGAAAACAATCTTTTGATTTGTATCCTCAAAATACTCATCCTTCAAAAAAGGAATGACCTTACGAAGATATTCCTCATTGTTGACCAAGTTGTTTAGAATTAGGAACTCAATCTTATCCATAATGAATGTAAGTGCTCAATATATACTTGGTCGAACTAGGTGCTGCACCATAGTGTGGATGAGCCCAGGTCGGTGGGAACACCACTACCCTACCAGTCTTCGGTCTGACTGTAAAGCTTTGTCTTGTGAAGTGAGTGACTCCATCATTATCGTTTAGATAAAACAAAAATGCTACCGCCCGACGAGCACTAGCATAATCAACAATATCTACATGTTCATCAAATCTCTCATATCCATTGGGAAGGTATCTCTTGATTCTAAACTCTTCAAGAGATTTAATCTCAGGTAGAAACCGTGACTTTGTATCCATCTGATACATTGTACGAACTCCCTTGACAATGGGAATCATTTCACGGACCATCTCAATTTTCTCTTGATTCAGATTGACTTGAGTAAAACATGGTTTGTGGTCATCATTGATAAACTCTTGATGGGAAGAGTTTTCAAAGATTTTGATTAGTTTTTTACAGTATGATTCAGGGAGAACATCATACTGCCGAACCATATGAGAACTCTTCTTTTGCGATTTCATCTAGTTTCTGTAAGACCTCTTCAGTAAAATATTTGTCAGGGGTTTTCAAGATCTCTTTAGCATAGACCTTCTTACCATTCATCTCATAACGACCTGCAACATTTTTCCACAGACCTCCCAGCTCACCCAACTCAAGAAGACCAAAATATCGATCGAGACCACGCTCGTCATAATAAAGGCGTATAGTAACATTTTTATTCTCCTTACTTAGACGCGACTTTGCTGTCTTAGCTTTAATAAGATTTCCAACGACTTCTGTTCCATCCTTTTCTTTCTTTTTTGAGAGATAAATGATTGTACTTGCCGCATACTTGAGACCGCTGCCTCCGCCCATCTCTTTGGTGGGAACGTATGATCCGATAACATCATAAGTGTGATTGGTAACTATCATGGGAATGTCTGCTTGTCCTAGTTTCAGAGTCAACATACGAAACGCACCTTTGACAAGTTGTGACTTTGTCATGTCACGAACCATCTTATCGTTGAGTACGTCTGTGATCTCTTTCTCTGTAGACAACATACCAAGTGAGTCTAACACAAACATACAAGGTTTGCGGTCTTCTGATTGGGTTTTAAGATAAATGTCCACCGCCTTTAGGGCCTTGGACCTGAACTCTTCAATGGTGACCACGTTAACCACCACAAGACGATTTAGATCTATCCCACGACTTGCGAGTAGACCCTTATTAACAGCGGCTTCAGTGTCAAAATATAGACAATAACCATCGGGATTAGAATCAAGAAAGTTTTTGACAACGGCGAGAGCAAAGAAAGTCTTCCCAGTAGAAGACTCACCAGCAATGGCAGTAATCTTATTCCCAGAAACACCACCAAATATGCTACCTGAGACCAGTGAATTAAAAATGTAAGAGCCCGTGTCCACATAGGTTTCTTTGTCGTCGATGTCGGCTGCGAGTCTTGTGTAGTCATCTCCGATCTCTTTTACTATGTCTTTTAAAAAATCCATTATCCAAAAAATAATTCTAAGTTTACAGTCTTCTCAACATTCCAACCAATGGCGTCAAGAATTACCTTTACTGGGTAAAGGAAGGCTTTGTTGAATTGTAGTTCATAATCAATATATTTGCCAAGTCCAAACTCATATGGGAAGTCTGAGGCAAAAGAAACTACATTTTCCCTGATAGGGTTCGGTTTTGATAGATGGATGAACTTAATCTTATCACCATTGTTGATATAAGAATACTTAGACTCAAGTTTCATCTCCTTTACTAAATGATTATGTAGGAGACACCCGCGGACGTGCATGGGACATCCCTTACCATAAATTGTGGAATGACTCTTATGTTTATGCACATCAGATACACTACGAGGAAAGGCAATCTCCTCCGGTGACATATTATTGAACTTGACCCTACATTCATCAATGTACTTAATCATCTCATCTTCAGTTCCTTCCATCATCACTTTGAGACCGTCCTTAATCATCTTCCTGCAGGGTGCAGGTGTAGATGATTTGACAGCCTCAATACCCATAATCTTAAGTTTGGGTTCTTCATAACGGACACCCTCACTGTCCCATACGTTAAGAATATATCTTTTCTTTGCTGTCCATATTCCGCGATCAGCGATGTTTTCTCGCTTCATCTGCATCTTCTGGTCATAAGCATTCACATATGTCGCTAGTTTCTGGTAACTTTTCTCGATAAACGGTTCCAGTTTATCCTGGCAGATCTGGTCAATGATCCCCACAATCTTAGTTTTATCGCCGAGCTTATTGCTAAAAAATTTATCAACAAGAGGTCCGAAATTAAGATAGATTGAGTCAGTGTCGGATGCGATAACATAATCTACATCTTCTGTTTTTAACAGACTATTTAGATACTTGTTTACTTTATCTTCGATCCAACGAATAGACACTTGCCCAGAGAGTGTAATTGCCTCTGCATTGGCCAGTTTGTAGTACCTAAAATACTGATTACCGATAGCCCCATAAGCAGAGTTAAGAGCAATCTTCCTAGCCATTTGAAAATTATTGAACTTTGCAACATCCTTCTCTGTCTGATCCCTGAGTTTTCTCAACTCATTGTCAGATAGTTTCTCATACTGATTACTAGAAGACTCAACAATCTTCTGATCAGGGCCCTCTCCAGCGCCACCAATTAAGTATCCCATATTATTTACTTGACATTATATTTGTAATGATAATCATTCCACCTCTCCAATAATCCAAGACCTCATACCATATGGTTTGTCAGCAATCAAATCTTGAGTTAGTGTTGCTACTTCTTGTGGGACAACTAAACAGAATCCAATACCACAATTGAATACATTACGCATCTCATCCTCGGCAATGTCACCTGCTTGTTGAATCTTATTAAAGAGTTCTGGTCGTTCCCAAGCACTGTAATCAACATCAACAGTCAGACCCATTGGAAGACACCTAGGAAGGTTCTCAGGAAGACCTCCTCCTGTGATGTGTGCCATACCAAGAATGGGAACTTCATCCAACAGGTACTGAATTAGACGAGCATAGATGGTGGTTGGTCTCAGCAACTCTGGCATCTCCTTGTAGTAAATATAATTTCTCCACAACATATCATTGATGAGTGTGTATCCATTACTATGAAGTCCATTACTCTCAATACCAATGACTACATCACCAGGTTTAATGTTACTACCATTAACAATGTCATTCTTCTCTACAATACCAGTACAAAAACCAGCAAGGTCATAGTCATTTGTTCTGTAATGTTCTGCGGTTTCTCCACCTATAAGTTCCATTCCGGCCATTGTACAACCAACATTGATCCCATACACAATATCACTCACATTAGAATCAAGTGATTTGGTAGAGATATAGTCTAGAAAATATAATGGTTTAGCTCCAGAACATATAACGTCATTAACGCACATAGCAACGAGATCTTGACCAATAGTGGTGTAATCATCAGCAATCCTACAGATATTCATTTTAGTACCAACACCATCAGTACCAGATACTAATACAGGTTGTTTATATCCTGATGGGAGATCCATCATTCCACTAAATCCACCGTCAATCTTAGGTGCCAATACTTTTATATACTCCACAAAGGATCGACCCTTAATAATGTCAACACCAGAAGTTTTGTAGTCCATCAGATACCCCTCCGTTTCATTTCAGCTTCAATATCAACCAACTTCTGCTTTGACTTCAACATCTTACCCTTGAAGACCTTACGATCAGCATACATCTTCTCCATCAATTCAGGTAAGAAACCCTTGATATCTTTACGAAACATAGCTCCGTTAGCACAGACAGCATAGTTACTATAAAGATCAAAGTTGAGCTTCTCACCTAGGATCTTATCCACTGTGACACTAGGATGTTTCTCATCCATAAGTGTTTCTGGAGAGATATTATACTGCATCATTAGGTGGGGGTACAGAGAGTTCAAGTCAAAGGATACCACATATTCATAAACACCTGGTTTGGGTTCTTTGACGTACGCTCCAGCAAACTTATCATTCTTCTCAGATGTATTTCTAGGTGGAATGACAATATTTCTCTTCTTGAGATAGTTATAGATAATCGTATCCCACATACGGACCTGAGCCATAGGATCAATGAAATTCACCTTTGCGTCAAATGCCATGGTGATGACCAACTCAATCAGTTTCATTTTGTCTTCCAGACGGTCAACAAGTTCAACGTCAACGATGTTATAGTCAATGAACTTCTTCCAGTTCCCCCTATAGAAATCCTTGAAAGTATCAAACTCACTGTGGTCCAGTTTCTTCTGTCCTAGTTCAACCTCAGCAATAAAGTCCAATCGATAAGACTCACGATTCACATAAGTAAATTTCTTATAGAGTTCCAGGTAGTCAAGTGTAGTAACACCAGAGATCGAATAGACATTATATTCACGACCAGAGATACCAATCACCTGATGATCTACCATCTTCCATGGTGAAAGTTGTTTCATTTTCTTATCACCCATGATTCGTGACATACGACCACAAAGATATGGAATATCATATAGGCGAACATTCCAACCAGTGATCACATCAGGGGTATTCTGTTCCCACCAGTACAGGAACGCCTCAAGCATAGCAATCTCATCACTATGATAATGATAGGTTACATTATTCTGTGACGGTGTATATGGATGACGGCCCCAGGTAGTAATCTGTTTTGTCGTATAATCCTGAATTGAGATGGATAGCATCTCCTCAGAACATGAATCGGGACTAGGGAACCCCTCTTCTGACTGTACCTCAATATCCATAGTGACCAGTCCAATCTTTTTCAGATCAAACTTGATCTCCTCCTCAGAATACTTATCAGAAATATATTGATACTGATACCTCTCATTCCCATAAACTTTAAATCCCTCTACACCATCATACTTCTTGATGAAGTCTCTACAGTCTCTTACCAAACCAGGTTTGATGGGTTCAACATGTTCACCCTCAAGTGTGCGATACTTAGTCTCTCTCTTGGATTTGACAAAAAGAGTGGGAGAATATTTCTCTTGAAACATTACTTTTCGGCCATCCTCATAACCACGGACGAGAAAGTTATTTCCGATCATCTGGACGTTGGTATAAAACCTCACTTCAATAGACCCTCATACTTTGTTTTTAATTTACTATTAGGTACAACAATAGTCAAAATCTTGTCAGAACTGATCATAAAATCATTTTGAATTGTCAAATTCATCAACCATGGAGATAATTCTTCTCCATTAACAACGAAAGGTTCAGTCAATTTACAATCTGGTTCTCCCAGTTCTGATGGTTTCTCCTCAATCTGGGAGATCAAAATCTGATTGTTCATTAATATTAGAATTCTGATGTTGTTCAATACCGGCAATTCCTCGCTCATAAGTCTCCTTTAATTCATCAATTGGTTCAGTAATAGTTATAACCCAATCAGCTACTACAGAAATAGTTTCCTCTTTACTGAGTGGCATCCAAGGTGTCAATCTCATTTTGAATGGTTCTTTTGTAGCTCCAGACCGATCAGCCTGATTGCCCATCAACTTGACCGCACAAGGGTATTTGAGAAAGTACCCAATCACCTGGTCTTGAGCGACCATCTCAGTCATATCGGCGATTACATCCTCACCAGACTTTAATAAACAAAGTTTGATAGTCATAATTTTATTTTATCAGAAGGATTTAGTGTGAATGTCAAGTTCTCCATCATCAATATGAGCGTGATCAATACTCTCGATATGACCATGAACCATATTGATAGTGATAGTTCCACTTTCTAATGCATTAGCAATTCTGTCAAGTGAGTCTGCTATCCTGAATAAACTATTTTCCATTATTCGGAATGTTCTCTACCTATCTTACTGCATAAAAAAGGGGGTGTCAACTGGATTGTGCCAGTTCCCCCTCTGCCCATAGGGCGGCGACGATATTCAGTTTTATTTAGTTTCCTCAGATCCATACCAGATTCTCTTCTGGTGTTTCTCTGGCACTATCCGGTTCAGAGTCACCTGAAGAATCCCATCAATAAAGTCTACATGGTCTACCTCAACGTCGTCTGAGAGGGTCCAGGACCTCTTGAAGGACCTTGCAGCCAGTCCTCTATGGACGTATTCCCTTTCATCGGCCTCAGCCTTTGCTGCTTCTACAAATAGTTGACCTGCCTCAGTATATGCCTTGACCTCATAACTTGCAAATCCTGCGAGTGCCAGTTCCAAGCTATAAGTATTTTCGTTTACCTTGACCAAATTGTAGGGTGGATAACTGGTATCACTCTTCGTATTGACCCTATCGAACCAACCGTCTAGTCCAATTGAATACTTATCGATATCCTGCATAAAGCGATCAATATCGGCAGCGCCGTATTGTGCGAGTGCTCTCATTATGGTAGCTCCTTTAAAAGCGAGTTTGTGTTTTGTGGACCCCGAAGGCATCCATACTTATTTATAACACAAAACATAAAAAACGGGGTAGGAACCCCGTAGTTTTTTATTCGGTTATCAGAAAAACTTGGTGGTTGCCAGTTGTCCAAGTGCGGGTTTCATTAGAGGATGTGCTGTGGAAAGGAATGTATTCCAACCCTTATCCTCTGCACCGTCAAATGGAATAGCAGTTTTTTGTCTACCACTGATTTTAAATCTTTTGATTCTGACAAAATCATTATACAAGAAAACAAATCTTGCAACAGCAGGTTCATTTCCTTTGTAAAGACTACCACCCTGCACAAGATCAGATTGTGTAAGGTTTCTTGCATCTGGATCAAGTTCTTTGTACCTTTCACCATACTCAGTAAAATAATATTTCATCATTAGGTCGAATGAATCAATGTTATTGTCTTCATCAACTTTAGCGATATACTCAGAGAATCCTTTTAGAAATAAAGACCCTGCTACAACAACACTTCCATAAATTTCTTTTTCACATTTGTTTTTAGTGAAACAATCCAAGTATCTTGAAACAGTTCCTTCTCCTGCTAATTTTATAGCAGTAGACATGTATGAATGAGATGGAAGAGAGAAGTATGCTCCTTCTAAAGTTCCTGCAACACTGATGTTAAAGGGTTCTAAGTAATTGTATAACTTAATTGCCCAGTCTTCATTAGATCTATACGCTGATCTAAATTTGTGCTCAGTATTTTGAGGATTTCTTTTTGCAGCATCTACGTGATGATCCTTTGCTTCTAACTCAACGATTTGTTCATTGGTAGAATTAGGGTCATGAAATTTTACATTAACCAAGAGTCTAACCTCTGGGTTTAATGTTACTGCATATGCTTCTGTGGTTCTGTGTCCACCTTGCGTACTTACAAACTCACCATTAGGTCTTACATAACCTGATCCTGTTCCCGCTAAAACATATGAGAAAGCACCTTCGTCTTCTACATATCTTTCACATCTATTGAGATCAATTTCAAATGGTCTGTTATATACAGGTGCAGAATATGTGGCATTTGCTTTTACAGCACACATATATGGTTGTCTCCAATCGAAATTTGGATTTGTAATGTACTCTTTTACTAGATCTTCTAATAAATGAGTACCAAATGGGATAGATCCCGTTATTGGGAATCCTGATAGCTTGTTTTTTCTGTTTTCACTGACCCTATCTTCATAGAGGTCAATGATCTTAACAAGCTTCATGAGGTTCGTCATAAAAACTTATTGTAATTGAACATTGTAAAAGGAAAGGGAGTAACTCCTTTCCAACTACACAGATATTATAGCATAAAAAAGCATCCTGTCAAGGATGCCTGTAAGTTCCGACTTTCGTAGAGACCGCACGAAAAGAGTCTCAGTCTTATTTAGATTCTTCTTCTTTAGTCTTCTTACCAATATTATACTTTTGTTCTAAAACCCAATCGCCTTTATCACGATATGGAAGCACCTTGATCTGATTCAGTGGCGCAATGTCAAGAATACCATCCTCACTTACAACTGAAATGAGACCCCAATCAGCAAGCAAACGAGTAATACGATTCCTACGCTGAACATCATTAACAGTAAGATTAGCGTATTTACCATCGAGGGCAAATAATTCCTTAAAATGAACTATGTAATATTTACCCTGTTTATGTAGAATATGACAAGATTGGTAAAGTTTCTTTTCTTTTCTTGAAGCTACTCCAATCCTAGTCAGGGTTTCTCTCACTTTAAGGAAATCATCAGGTTCATTTAACTTGACCTCAATCATCTTATCTTGAGACCAGGAAACCTGTGGTTCATCTGTTTGTGTCATTTTTTACCACCAATGTCAAGTCGTTGTTTTATGTAATTGATTTGTTCAGTGGACAGAATCCTCATGACTTGACGTGCTTTCTCATTACTATAACCATAGTATTGTTTGACAATGTCAAGGTCGGATACTTGATCCTTCCGAACCCAAGGAGAAAATCTCTTTCTCTTTCTCAAGATATTTAGATAAAATTTATATTGCATATCTTTATCTAAGAAATGATATCTATTCATTTCATTGGCATAAAGAACAGTATCAATATGACCCGACAGACATTTGTTAACAATAAAGGGGGGATATGATTTAATGACATGTTCATCATCTTCAGTAAGGTCATCCTTATTGAAATTGATAGAGTTCAACCAATCCTTCAGTTCAGGTTCCATTAATTAAAGAAAATTTGAAAGTGCAATGGGTCGTATGGAACTCCATGATACCATTTTTTGCCATGATGTCCTCTTCCAGGTCCATTGTGTGAATGTTTATGACAATGACTATATCCATATCTATCGTGATAATGACAATGTCTATGGGTCACACCGTGAAAATGATGGCGATGACCAACTCGTCGAGTTGCAACTCGTGGTCGATGAGCCCTTGGTGGATCATGAATTGATGCTTTGTGAGCAAAAACTGGAGTAGTTAGGAAAATACTACCGGCCAGTACTAAAAATAATTTCTTCATAGAATTAGTTTCTTACTAGGTGTTTTAATTTTGTTTGGATCAAAGATATTCTCATAATTATCTACGATCTCCTCTCTAGCATCACACATATAAACGATGTGTTTTTTATCAACCTTGAGAGTTGTATCCTCTTTTTGCAGAACAGACCAGGGACCAAATCCAACTTGACCACTTGGAGAGGGTAGAGCAATCAATGGATTCTCAACCTCAATACAAGTTTCATTCTCATCAATTAGAGTACAAATTACCTCCTCACCGGAGATCATACGAAATACTTTTACATTCATTGTTCAATACCTTTAGGGAACTCTTCAATCTCTACCAAATTATAATCCCAGTCTTCCATGACTGTATTAGCAAGAAATCTATCGGAAAGCATTTCTAATTCCTTCTCAGCATACTCTCTAGTCTCTGCTTCTAACCAAACATCAACCACTTTTCCTAATCTAAGTTTCTTGATATCCAACTCGGACAATCGTTTACAGGCGTCTCTCACGGCATTGCCAGGAGAGTCATCAACCTGTGACCTCAGACGAACGAATACTAATGCTTTGAATTTCATTTCAATGTTTTAGATAGAAGTTCAGTAAGATCTGATGTATTCTGTGCCATGATTCGATATCCTGTACCAACATAGAGTTGTCCGATAAGGACAATGAAGGTCATAACACCCCAGAAGTAATAATAGATTCTAGATTTCTTTTGTCTTGATTTTAATTTACTCATTTGAATTCACATTCTACCATAATTTCAGTAAGACAAGCGAGAATATTTATCTCTTGATCAGCCACGAACGAACTTTGATACTGGTACTTAGCGATAATAAGGACAGCTGCAGCAACACCAGGACCTTCAAGATTGTTATAGCAGGCATCGTATATGCTACGAAGAAGAACAGCGGGATCGTTATCAAGATTATTAACAACCCACTTACGGACGCTAGAAAAGTCTTTTTCCTTGAGTCTTTTGAAGAGGTCATCAGTTTTTACTAACGCGAACGAAGCGAGTATACCTGAGTCGATTTTTCCCCCTGACGAATACCTTTGAACTTCGTTGAGTACTCTTCTCCAGTCTGGGAAATGTTTGTTGATAAGTTCTGCAAGGACTTTTGCGTCATATCCAACAGATTCTTTATCCAAGATTTGTTGGAGTCTTTTGAAGAACTTTCCTGCAAGTTCCTGTCTTTCTTTTCCCTTAATGGCAAAGTCGATGACTGCACATCGGGAGTGAAGGGGAGCAACAATCTTGTTTTTATAGTTACAAGTGAAGATGAATCGACAGTTGCCAATAAACTCCTCAGTAAACGCCCGTAAGGCAAGTTGTACATCAGGGGTTGTGTTATCTGCTTCATCAATGATGATGACTTTGTGTTTAGCAGTTGACGAAAGCGATACGGTCGAAGCGAAATTCTTCGCATTGTTTCTGACAGTATCGAGGAATCTCCCCTCATCGGACCCATTGATGACATAAACATCTACTCCAAGTTCGTTACATAAGGCTTTAGCGACAGTGGTTTTACCACATCCAGGAGGACCAGATAATAGAAGATTGGAAACCTCACCTTTATCTAGGAAGGCTTTGAATGTATTCTTGATATTATCAGGGAGAATACATTCCTCAATAGTCTTAGGTCGATATTTCTCAACCCAGACAAATTCATCGCGACTCATACAAACTGCCTCAGTTTTGTCAAAATAATCTTGTAGGCTTCTACTATATCACCTTCTCCCTTACGGAACAAGTCTTTATCAAATCTCTCCCCTTGTCCCTTACTCCACAACCTCATATTATCTGGTGAGAGTTCATCGGCAACATAGAGGTCACCGTGAGCATCATATCCAAACTCTAGTTTAAAGTCAACCAAGTCAACACCACAAACTAAGAAGAGTTGTTGAAGTAACCCATTAATATCAAGTGTTTTTTCAATCAATGGTTGTGCATCAATACCCATCAATCGCACACGATCTGGGGTGAGTAAAGGATCATTCTTACTATCATCTTTAAGGAAGAACTCAACAATTGGAGGTTGAATCATTATGCCCTCAGTGAGATTTGTGGTTCTTACAATAGAACCAGCTGCAATGTTCCTACAGATAACTTCTACAGGAACAATATCCAGTTTTTTACACCTCATAGTATCCAGTGAAGGACAGTCAATAAAGTGTGTTCTGATTGAATTACTCTCTAGATACTCAAATAACATTGCTGACATAAGACAACAGATAGTACCCTTTCCTTTTGGGTAATCGATCATCTGGCCATTTCCAGCAGTTACACAATCTTCATACTGAATCAACACTTCTTGATGATCATCAGTTGAATAAACTGTTTTTACTTTTCCTTTTAATATTTGATTCATACCCATTCAGGTTTACGATTTGGAAGGCGAAGATAGTTACCTTTCACCCATGGTTTGGAACCTATGTACATCTTATATGCATCAAAGGTTGAGATACTGGTATCAAATTTAAACTCATCAGGCATTGCTCTCACAAAGGGTGTAGTCTCCTTACCAGACCTTCCTGTAGGATCACCAGTGGGGAGAATCTCCTTAGCAACTAAGAGAGTATAGTAACAGGTATGAACCTTATCATATCGGTTCTTATACTCCTCACAGAGAGCTAAACCATGTTGTAAGAGCCACTGCCAGTTCATCACGAACTCGTTAGCCCAGATGGTACAGGGATGATTACGGAAAGCACCTTTCTGAGTTGTATATGGTGTACCATCAACTTTAGGAAGAGTACCAAATCCATGTCCCCATTTGTCAGAACACACAATAGCCAACATTTGACAGGTCTCAAGAGGCATCTTGACAATATGTTTGTCAGGAAGAACTTGAGCAGACTTCCATGGATTAGAATCAGTAACAAAGATATTCATAATAATTTTGATAATGAAATCATCAACAAAAATGATAGCATAATCACTATATCCCAGGACTTTGTCCTCACAAAGTAGGGTACCGATATAAGGTCAGCAACAAAATGTGTTACTGCACCCGCCACGACATTTACATGAAGAACAATAAAATAGGCAATGATCACAAGACCACTGCCAACGATCCTCATTTTAATATCAACCGAAGGTTGAGTCTGGTTCAAGTGCGATGTAGTATGTGACATCTTGATTTTGATTCACGAAACGGGACAAAAGTTTTTCAGATACAACTACATCATAGTTGCCTGGAATAATCTTCAAGTTCTCTTCCTTGAAGTTAAAGACAAACTCATTGTCTGTCTCACCAACGATAATCTCAAAATCATTTGAGGTGTCATTCTTTTTATCACGAGCTACCAGTTTGATAACACCAGATTCACCGATGACAGAAATGTCAGGTACCTGATAGACAGATGCTGCCTTCTTAAGTTGTTGAAGGTCTTCTGCCTTCATCACAAAACACACATCTTCAGAAGGAAGAGTGATCTCCTTCTCTGGGGGTGCAACAATAACAGAAGGATCTGCGAAGAAGAACTTAGAACGTCGCTTACCTTCACGGATAACAACATACTCATTCTTTTTAAAATCCAATTCAGGATTGTTATGAAGTGACAATCCATTGAGGAACTGGTTCAGATCATAGATACCAAAGTCTTTGGGGAACTCCTCATTGATGTTTGCCTCAACCAAAATGTTCTTCATCACAGAAATTGAACGCAATCTAGTTCCTTGTTTGAAGAGAATTGATTGATTGATAGAAGAAAAGTTTTTTAGAAGGTTTACAGTATTTTCACTGAGTTTCATAGTCATTGATTGTAGATTTCGGTCTTGTTGTTCTTGTCATTAAAGTACATTAGAAGAACAGCATAATGCAGGATCTTCATAATGTCACGTCTTGATGTTCCTTTCTTATCATATCGTGATGCGTACTTGAGAATGTTACTACGACAGAACGCCTCACCATCACCACAGGCTTCAATCAGATCGAGTGTCTGGATTTTATCATTACCAGACGAATAATGTTGATTGTAAGTTGAACTGATGTAATCAGAGAGTTCCTTAATAATTTCATCCTCATTGTACTTCCTCATACCCTTAGTTGTTGGGGTACTGAAATCACCGAGATTCTCAATGTAGTTTCCCATATAGAGATTCTCGTCAGAGAGGGTAATTTTATCAGTACCCTCTCCTCCAACGAAAGTATTTTCAGCCATACTATTTTAGTTAGATACACCATACTCTATCAGCATACTTGGACAAAGTCAACAGTTTCACTTTCGCATTCGATGGAAAAATCCACATCCACTTTGTCATAAAGTTCCATGAAGGATGTTTTGGTCTCTTCGTCAAAACGATTGATACAAACTTGAAGTGCTTTGTTCTTATCATTGAAGATAGAATAAGCATGAATGATATGGACTAGACGACGGGTGGAGATAACCTCCTCAATACCACCATCATAGAATGTCTTACGGATGATGTCAGCCCAGTCACACAGGTACCTACAGAACGAACGATCATCGATACCCAAATCTAGTGCGACACCCTCAAGAATCTTCTGCTCAATAGCAACTGTAGGGTAGGTCTGCTCAAACGTTACGGGGAATCTTTCAAGGAAAGCTTCATTGAGAACATTAGTTCCAATAAAGCGACCGTCGTCGCTGCCTTTACCTTTAGTATTTGCAGTTGCAATAACATTAAATCCTTTCTTGGGTTGGACAAATTTACCAATTTTCTTAAGAAAAACACCTTTACCCTCAAGGATTGATTGAAGACATAGAATCTTGTTAGATGCTAGGTCAACCTCATCTAGAAGAAGTATAGCTCCCCGTTCCAGAGCTTCGATGACTGGACCATTATGCCAAACAGTTTCGCCATTAATAAGACGGAAACCACCAATAAGATCATCCTCGTCGGTTTCAATGGTGATATTGACACGAATTAATTCTCTCTTGAGTTGAGCACAAGCTTGCTCAACACTAACCGTCTTACCATTACCAGAGAGTCCCGTAATGAAAGTAGGATAGAATAGATAGGAAGAAATAATTTTCTTAACGTCTTTAAAATTACCAAACTGGACAAAAGTATTATCTTTCTGTGGGATAAGATTTTCAACAACAGATGATTGTGCTGATGGAGAATCATAAGTCTCTTCCAGTTGTTCCTGGACAGTCAGATTCCACTTACCACGACCAATTTTATAATCTGTGAGTCGTTTGGAGATAGTCACATAACTATAATCGTTCATAGCACACCAGGCACGAACGTCAGGTGTGGTAATGGTTTCACCGTAGAGAGATTTAAGTGAGGTAGTGACGTATTCGACAGAGAGTGACATGATGGTTCGTTTCAACAAAGTTATTATAAAGGATAGAAAGGGATCAGGACGACCCTTTAGGGCAGTTCCTCAAGTGGATCAACAAACTAGATCCATAAACTGACTCAGAACTTTCTTATTTAGAGACTTAGCCTTCAAATTCTTAACGAAGGCTGTTCTGATTTTAGCTTTAGATGCACCTTCCTCAACTTGAAAATCTACATCATTGTTGAGTGCCTGATCAACCATAATAAAGTAGGAAGAATATCCAGAGTTGTTAATAGAGAAGAACTTGTCCTTCTTAACCTGTTTGACTTTCTTATCGATATCATACTCTTCATATCGTTTAATCATACTATTTACGTCGCGAGTTGCAGCAATCCTGATTCCGATAAAGTTAGTTCCAGGAAAAGTTTCTTTCATATCAGCCAATAAAGTCTCAGTAAATTGATAATAATAATCACCAATCTTATAAGTATGGCCAGTACTGCGATTGCGGAGATAAGAGTGGCCACGACTAAGATTGGAATGACCTTCTCTTATACCATACTTTTCAGAATCCCAATAGTTACAATAAGGAAGATAGTTTGCTTCACCATCAGTCAGTATCACACACTGAACTTTTTGAAGGTCATTGTTTTTCTTAAACTGAGGAATGATCTTATAGAGAGACACCAAAGATTCGTTCAATGGAGTACCAGAAAGACCAAATCCTTGAGGGATTTCATACTTACCCCAGGTTTTAAAGTAGTATGCAATTCTCCATAGGTTGAGAATCTGCTTCTCCATATTATTACGTTTGGTTCGACTAGACAGGAAGTTGATAAGATTGAAGTCCTTATGAACAAACAACTTACTATTTTCCCATTCCATTGAATCCATTTCTACATCATCACTTCTCCAATAAAAAGAGTTAGTAAATGCGTAAACCTCAAAGGGAATATTACACTTGTTACAGAACCAGACTAGATTGATTAACTGTTTAACAGTATCTAGAATGTAATCACCCATAGAACCTGACCAATCCAGGACAAAGATCAGACCATGATTCTGACCATCAGGAAGGACATTGATCTTACGGAATAGGTTTTCATTGTACTTGTAAGTATGGAGTTTAGTACAATCAAGAACACCAGTCTTAGATACGAATGAACGAGAATATGCGTCTGCAGATTTCTTGCACTCAAACTCTTTTACCAGATAATTCACCTCACGTTGTGATTCTCTCTTGAACTTCTGGTATTCGACATCAGGTCGAGTAAAATCAGAAACTTGATATTTTACCTCACCAGTGAATTCACACTTATGTTCCATAGGAACCAACTGTCGTGCAAAATCTTCATCAATAAGACGTTGAACTTCAACATGATCGATAATGATGTTATCTAGATTTACATCAGGAACTTCTACATAAATGTTCTGGATACCACGATCCATACCATTGAGTTCAGAGATACCATCCTCAAATGTTCGATCAGTGGTAGCTTCAGGTTCCCCACTTTCCTGTTTTACTTCATTCCCAGTGTCTGATTCTTGGTTCTCAGACTCACGTTTAGCTGCTTCTTCAATCATCTCCTCATGAGTCATATCATCACTAGAGGATTCAGGAGTTTCAGAGTTTTCTACATTATCACCCTGTTGATTGTTAGTTCCTTTAGGTTCAGGATTATGAGTATCAGTTTTAGTTTGAGATTGTTGATCCTTGCAGTAGGAGTAGATCTCTCTTGCTAGATTACATACTTCTCCAAAAGTCTCAGTCAGACCAACACGATCGCGGAAAACAATCTCAGTTGCCTGAAAAGGAATATCAATAAAGTTACCAATCTTCCAGTACAGATTGATACGATCAGCCAGGTTCATTCTTTCAATATCCTGATCATCAATGCAGAAAAAGTCTTGATCGGAAAGTTCATTATATCCCTTGAAGAAACTCTTAGCAAGTCCGGGATAACGACGTTTCATCAACTTCTCAATACGAGCATCTTCTATAATATTAACAAACGAGTGAGGGATATCTCCTGGAGGATCTACATTTGGAGTATAAAGTGCATGTCCTACCTCATGTCCTACCAACATATCATAGACAACATTGGATGCACGTTTCCACATAGGAAGTGTTAGAACACGATTCTCCACATCAAACTGAGCTGTCATCACCTCACGGTTCTCAACCACAATGTCCTCAGTGGCTAGAAGTTTAGCTAGTTGTGACTTAACTTCGTAGTTGACTGTCATATGGTGTTTTATCGATATAACTATAATACATGAAAACTGAGTCCTGAGGAAAGAACCAGGACACTTTGATAACTGTCTGCAGACCAATCCCGGCCTCTAAGGACCGGGACTTTAGTGTAAACTCCTATAAGTAGTTTAATTAATTTTACTATTCTGTAAGAATGTGCCTACAAAACCTCCTTGCTGTTTGATCTATAATGCCACATTCTGAAATACATTGAAAATAATCTGACACTTGATCATATTTCTCTTCTGATGAGTGTTTTTCGTCCCACCTCCAAGATGATAATTCATTTCTTGATATCAAGTTGTGCATAATACCCTCTGTCTCACTTTATTATCTAGGCAACTTATGTTTAATTCATGACATTTGGTTAACAATTAACATTTTAGTATCATTTCTTCACATAATGAAACCCTTTTGAATTTCTTCTTAAGAGCCTGTAGTTTGTACTTAGATTGTCTAAGTGCATGAGGTTTAAGTGACCTTTTCTGTTCCTTTTTGCTGTGATGTTGCCAGTTTGGAGTATGCATTGAGATACCTATCAGATGCAGGGTCGGTGATTAGCGTCATACCATTTTGTTTGAATTCTTTGGAAATGTCAACTGGACGGCGGATTTGTTCTCTCATGGTGTTTCCACTGAAGTACCTTGTATCATACGGCTGAAACCTTTATCTTTAGAGAAGGATATGACGCTTTCAAATTTGTCCTCAAGACCTCCCTTGTGAGATATGACAAAGATGTTAGCGTCCTTGATTACGAACCTGATGATTTTTAGGAATTCGTCTGTACCGAATCCATCTAGTGAACTGTCGAAGACCTCATCCATGATGAGAAGATTTGTGTTTACTGAATTCTTAAACCTAGCGACTTCTCTCCAGGTAAACAAGAGAGCTAGATCGATCCTCATTTTTTCTCCTTCAGAGAAGGAAGAGTAGGTAAAGTCTTCGTGAATAGGCGTTTCGATAGTTTCTGAAAACTCCTCATTCAACTTAAAGTTGATGTAGAAGTCCATCATCTGCAGATACTTATTGACCTGTTGATTTATCAGGGGAAGATACTTCTTGATGATTTGAGATTTTACTCCACCGTCTTTAAGAAGACTATAAGTGAAGTCGTGGTAAGAAATGCTCTCCTTTACCTCAACAAGTTTTTCGTATGTTGCCTGAAGACTGTCCCTAAACTCTTCTAGTTTCTCATGTTCAGAATTTCTGTTTGAAATTTGATTGGTAAGTGTTTGAATTTCCGATTCCAGTTGTCTGATTTGTTTTTGACAACTAGTAATTTGAGTGTTGTTAGAAGTGACGCCATTAAGTAGTTTAGAGATTTCTCCACTAGTGGTTGTAAAATTGGACTCTCTCAGCTCTTCATCTTTGATTGCCCCTAGGAGTTGTTCATACCCCTTCTGCAATTCCTTGGCTTTATCTTGAGAAGTCCTAATCTTATTTATTCTGAACCCCTCTTCAATTGTTTGTTCACATGTAGGGCATACCGAATTATCTTTAAAAAACTTATGATCCTTAACTAATGTTGAAATCTTTTGGGACAACTTACCTTTAATATTTCCATATTCCTTAAGTTTTTCTTTATGATCACCAAAGTTTTGGAGTTCACTCTGAAGTTTTTGAACACTAAAGGTCAGGTCAATATTTTCATTTGTGTAGTTATTTTCTTCTACAAGAAGAGAACTAATCTTATGTCCCTTGTGTCTAATATCTTCCTGACTCTTTTCTTCAATTTGTCTAATAAAGTCCTTTTGCATATCAACCTTATCTTTAAGAGATTGTCTCTTTAATTCAAATGTTCTAGCTTGTTCTTTCAGACCACGAATCTTATCCTTGATAATCATATTCATGGAGGAGAAGATCTTGATGTCTAAGAGTTCCTCTACGACCTCTCTGCGACTTGTGGAAGGGAGTTGCATGAAGGGAACGAAGGAACTACTACCCAGGATAACAATTTGAGTAAATGACTTGTAATTCATCTTCAGAACATTTTGTTCTAACCACTTCTGTTGATCATTAGCAGAGTGATCTTGATCTAAAGTTTCACCATCTTTATAGATCTTAAAGATATTTGGTTTAATACCTCTTACAACTTTCCACTGTGTAGAGTTAACATCAAACTCAATCTCAACCAATGTACCTTTTTCGTTGGTAGTGTTGATAAGTTGTGCCTTATTGATTTTACGAAATGCCTTGCCATATAGGACAAAGGTTAGAGCATCCAGAACAGTGGACTTACCAGCTCCATTAGAACCAATGACCAAAGTGGTATTATGAGTATTCAGATTTAATGTTGTGGGTTGATTTCCTGTACTCAGAAAATTCTTCCAGGAGATAGTCTTAAAGGTAATCACGCGCGTTGTCAGGAGGAATTACAATGTCATTGGGTGTTATAATCGTATACCTGTGATCATGCAACTCACAGGTCTTAACCATTATCTCGTCTTCTATTTCTAACACATGCATCTTAGGATAGTCAAGCTCTTTTAGTTGCAGGGAATATCTTAAAGCATCATCTTCTTCTTGAAAAATGTAGAGTACTTGTTCTCCATCATCATCAACTACAGAATATGCTCCATCTTTTTCATGACCTGCTACCGTGAGAATAAACATTATACTAGTTCACACGCTTCCTGATATACATCCCTAATTACTTTTTGAATTTTAGATTTATCAAGACTTGATTCAGACTCCTCAATATATCTATTCAGAATAGAAAGAGTATCTTCTGTATCAATTCCTTCAACATTATCTTTTTCGTTATACCACCCACCAAATTCAAAGTTCTCAACGATTTTCAGGTCAGCAATACCAGAGACATACAGTTTGTCAATAAATTTTTCAAACTGTTTGATATCTGATTTTTGTTTGACAATTACCTTTACAATCTTACCTGTATAAGGAGTTGTATCAAACATCTGATAGTTGGTATCATCATAGTAAATGTTATGAAATAACTGATATGGATTATTTACATACGTGTGTTCAAGAGTTTCCACATCCAGTATCGTAAATCCACGATCATCTCCGACATCCGTCCAGAACATCTCGTAAGGATTACCGATGTAGTAGACTGTTCCGTCATCTGATCGAGTATGATAGTGCCCCGTGAAGACCTTGGAGAACTTTGAATATAACTCGCCCTCATTACCATGGTCCATGACGATCTGTCGATTAACTCTAAATCCATTGAGCTCAAGGTGCCCCATCGCGAACGGGCAAGTTGTCTTTTTAATAAGGTTATAAGTTTCTTTCTCATTTTCCTCACAGATCCAGGGTATAAAAAGGATGTCTAATCCCTCAATATTGACTTCAGTAGCTTTAGAGTATTTTGTTATATTGTCATACTCCGTGAGAAGAAGTTCAATAGAGTTAATTTTATTACTATTCTTATAGTAGGCATCATGATTGCCCACAATCAGGTGCATCTTTGCTCCCATCTCCTTGAGAGGGTCAAATACCACTCTTTTTGCCCACTGGAGAGTTTGGAACTCAATTCCCCTACGACTGTCAAACGCATCCCCAAGGTGGAGAACGGTATCGATACCCTCTTTCTTTAGGGTAGGGAAGAATACATCACGATAGAATTTCTCAAAGTAATCATGGAAGAGTTTAGAACCCTTTCTTGCACCATAGTGAGTATCAGTGATTACTGCTACTTTTGTCATTGATTACGAAGTTTGATGTGGACTGCGTCCTTGATGGAATTGTAGTCGGAATAGTTACCACTGTCAAGCTCGTTGGCATCAAAGACCTCATCGAAGTTAGTTTTCTCTAAAATCTTGTTCTTAATCTCAAGTTGTTTCTTCTCTTGTTGAATCCTTCTCAAGAATGCATAATAGATAATCTGAGTAAAATAAGCAAATGGGTTCTTGGATTTCTCAGGATTAAAGTTATGAACGTACCTTACACAATTCTCGATACCATCACAGATCATATCATCCTTGAACATGTAGTTCACGAAGTTTGGTTTATATGATAGATGATTAGCAATTTTCAAAAAACACTCACCAATATATCTGGGAATCCTAGGTTTGGGCTTATCATTGAGTTTAGCTCGTTCAACCTCAGCAAAGTAATTCTCAAGTGCGTTGAGAAACTCTTTGTTATTTACATAGTGTTCAGATTTCTTAGGTCTTGCCATAGTTCCATAATTGTGATTGACAGCCATAAACGATAATTATTACTCATATTATTATACCACTTTCATAAGAGGTTGACAATACCTTGAATTAACAATAGAATAGGTTTGTCCAGGATGAAAGGGAACCTTAGCTCTTATTATAGAGTTTTTCCAAAACCTCTTTAGCTTCATGTACTGTAGATAAGAATCCCATTTTTCTATCTAACTTTATGTTATTCGTTTGATTAAGCTTACGAACATAATCTTGATAATATATAATCATCTCAACACTGTCTGATTCAGACATAGTAATGACCTGATCCATATTTATAATAAACATATCATCACTAGCGGTCTTTAACCAAGGTTCCATTTTATAACCTTGAAACTTACCTCTATGAATAATTTCTTCAACGATAATTGGATTAGAAAGAAGCAACAGTGTCCTGTCATCTTCTTCCATAGCAGCTACCTTAGTAAATATTTCATCACCAGATCTTAATTTGATTGTAGCATAAAAATCATCTTGTATCTCCATGTCCATAGACACTCTCCTTTTCTAATCTTTTAAATTAATTGGTATAATCTCATAATTGAATTGTTCTTGAACATATATTTTCACTCTTTCAATAAAATGATTCAAAGTATAGTTCTTCCTTGACCCCATGGTTGCATCATCTGCAATATCATAGAGTTTAGCTTTCACTTTGTCTTTGCCTTTTCTTAGGACTCTACCAATAGACTGCAAGTTCCGAATACGAGACTTTGATGGAGAGGCAAATATTACGTTGTGAAGGTTTTTGATGTTGATACCTGTACTGAAAGTTCCAAAGGAGGCAACGATAATAGCGTCTTTCTCTTCCTCTGTAATCTTTCTAACTTGTTCTCTGGACTCCGCATCCACACCCCCATGGATGAAGAAGACCTTTCTACCGTCTGATACTTTGCTATTTATTAAGTCATAAAGTATGGCACCATGCGTCTCAACTCTCGTATAAAGAACCAAGGTATTACCCTTCAAATCAACTGACAGATTTGATATGAATTTGTTTCTATTCTCATGGGATATGAGATACTTGATTTCATCCTCATATGTATCGAATTTTTGAGGACTATGTTTCAGAACAAGACACTGAATATCAAGTTTAGCTAGGTAACCCTCATCAATTAGTTTCTTAGTTCCTGTTACCTTGTATGACGGACCAAATAATCCCTCTAAGACCCACTTATGGGTCTGTGTCCCGTCTAAAGTGCCAGTAAACCCATATCTATACTTAGCATGATGGCACTTGTCCATAATCCCTATAAGTGACTTACTCTTAAACAGATGAGCTTCGTCGCCAATAATAACATCATACTCTTCAAAGAATACTCTATCCAGTTGATAAACTGACTGCCAGGTAGTGATGGTTACTTCATTAGTGTTGACCCTCTCACGACCTGCATAGATCCTGTGGCAGTGATTCTCGGCATCCCACCCATAGTCCTGGAAATCTTTAAACATCTGTTCCACAAGTGATGTGGTGGGGACTACAAGTAGAACCTTTCTCTTCAGACCAACATGGAATCTTACTACAGAGTAAATCATGAATGACTTACCTGATGCAGTTGGGCTGATTAATAACTTCCGATTATATCTTAGGGCATCATGAACAGCATCTATCTGATAGTCCCTTGGTTTCAATGATGCAATAGATGCCATAAAGTCTTTGACACCTTCTTTGCAGATCATTTCATTGACTTCAAAAGGAAGTCCATAGAATTTATTATTTACAAATTCAAAGCTATATTCAGATTTTTCACAGAATGCAATAACTTTATCAAGAAGTCCTACATAGATTCTCTTTGTTCTAGTATCGAACAAATGAATTTCTCCGTTCCAATGCCTCCTTCTATACTGAGGCATAAACTTCATGTTAGGAACTTCAAAGGTAAATCTATCTCTGAGTTCGTATTCAATATGTGGTTCCGTAGAGATCCTAAGGTAAACTTCGTTTACCTTCTCTATGGTCAAATCAGCCATACTTGTAGGGTCACCTATAAGTATTTATTAACTATTTCTAAAAGAGTAATCTAGCATCATTCTTTGAAATTGATCTCTTAAATGCCACATGTGTTCTTGTTCTTCAGCTGGTCTGGCAGGAGAACCAGGCCATGTTCTGATCGCCTCAACAACACAATGATGCATTAGGCGCACATCATTTATAGAGATATTCATTGTATAATCAAACTGTTCTTGTTCCTCGTTCAATGATTTGAGAATGGGGGATAATTTTATTTATCCCATACCAGAAGAGAATCTCATAAAATCTATACTATTTTTAATTTGATATGTTCTATTGGTAACTTGTTTTAGTATTTCTTCAATGTATTTCAACATTGTATCATAATACTCAATCTTTAATGAAATTCCTGCTAGTTTTTCATCTGCGTCAAGATATTTTTGCATAGTATCTTTATCTCTAATCTTCTTAGGAAATGGATTATCAATGTAAACTTGAGGATCAGCCTTTCCTGCAAAGTACTCATACCGTTCATGACGGATATTCTTTCTTTGTTGTTCTGCTTTCTTTCTCAAAAGAATCAGATTATTGTATAGATCATAATATTTCGCATGTAATACGGGAATATTCAATGACTCAGTGTGTAGGTTATCAGGATCAATCTTTGAATCCTCCTCCCACATCTTCTGAATCGTAGGTAAATCAATCATTAGCAACAGGGCCCACCACCGGGCGTGATATTGTATATAAGGTATTTGAAACCAACTCTAGCTTGTAGGTACTCAACATCTCCTACTTGAGAGTTGAATTCTAGAGGACTTAGGTAGTATGGGAACATGTCTTTAAATTTTACTTTAAAAGCCGGTTCTTGTTGGTTGTTGTTGATGACAAGAGTTGCATCTGAATAAACATCCAAACTAACTGTACCTACACCTTCATTTTGAAGATTGTAAATTTGCTCAAGAGATTCAGGAAAACCCAGTCCTCTCATCCATTTATCAATCTCAAGATAATTTTGAAGATCTTCATCAACAAAGAATGTTAACTCTAGATCAGAAAAGTCTAAGATCTCTCCAGGTCTAGGGATAGTCTTGAGATAATTGGATTGATTTACAACCCCCAAGGTTATACCTGGTACGTTTATTATACTACCAAAAAACCCAACTGTGGGAGTTCTTTCGATAGAAAATTGAAAACTATTTGGTATCAGGAAGTTTCTATTAGAAGGTTGACTTGAGGGAAGAGCCTTCTTAGTTTGATCTTGTATTGGTCTTCTTGTCGCCATCTATCGGCACTCTTTTTTAGTATTTATCAGTAGGCATAAAAAAGACCCCCGAGATGGGGGTCTGAAAGGACAAGTGGGACATCCAGCCCCACAACATCCACTCATATCACATGAGGTTTTTAACAGCCACACGTCTGTAGTAGCGGTTAGAGTTGACACGAAGACGACCCAAACCTGGGTTAGTACCTTCGGCGAATGGGTTAGCAACAATCCCGTAACGGGTCTTGAAGCCAATTTTGGGCTGGAAGGAGTTCTCTCCAACAGCACGAACCATTTGAAGGGGAACGTAAGGACAATAGAATAGTCCAGCGTCATAAGGCGAAGAACCCTTATAACCAACAACGTAATACTGGTTACCACCAGACGAATTACCTGAGGTCAGGTTAGCGGCGTATGGGTCAATATAAACTTTGAACTTACCGTTGATGGTACCAGCAAAGGTGTTACCGGTGTCATCTACGTTCAGGTTGGAGTTCAGTGCTGGAGTGTAATCCAGGATACCAGCCATCGTAAGTGCGGAAGCAACGTCTGCGGAACACAGAACCATGTTGCCTTTCCCTCTACGAGTTCTTTGTGCGATCGCGTTAGCGTCACGCTCGATTT